>Ga0209190_1003554_pt1 | contig 10314 bp, 10 predicted proteins | sample M_140205_XF_Meta_FD_187315 | JGI IMG/M metagenome (GOLD analysis project Ga0209190, IMG submission 187315) | Freshwater microbial communities from Lake Montjoie, Canada to study carbon cycling - M_140205_XF_MetaG (SPAdes) (version 2) | ecosystem: Environmental > Aquatic > Freshwater > Lake... | reverse complement strand
TGGGCATCCCAACAACGGCGATAGTCCGTAAGAGATCTTCGTCAATCTTGCTCGCCATACCTGCCCAATCGCCTTGCTTTGACAAGGCATTGAGTTCAACTTGTAAGTCGCCGCGCCCTAAGACCTCGAGCACTGGACGGTAAGAAGGCGTCGAACCATAGAAGCCAATCAAGGTTTTCACACCACTCATCGCAGTTGCGATCTCCTCACTAGTCTCCCCCACAGCACAAATAACTTCCACGATGATCTCGAAATCACTTCGCTGGCGACCACTCTTCACGAAACCGCGTTCAATGGCAGGCATGGTCCTCTCCACGAAGTGACGTTCTGAATTAAACGGCATGACGAGTAGCCCGTCAGCCACTTCTGCAGCCATCTCAGTCATCTTCGGACCGAGAGCACCAACAAGCACCGGAACCTTTCCATAAGGATTTGGCCCTGGATTGAAATTAGGTGTCATCAGTGTGTGCGTTGTCCATGTGCCACGAAAATCAAATGGTCCTTCGCCAGCGAAGTGATCAAGGATTGCCTTTGTGGCGCACACCCATTCGCGCATCTGCGCTACAGGTTTTTCCCACACTGACCCGTAACGCTTTTGAATATGCGGACGGATTTGCGAACCCAGGCCGAGGCGGAAACGCCCCCGACTCAGGGTTTGAAGATCATCGGCCGCATAAGCCAAGTGCAGTGGGCTTCGCGGAAAAGCCATTGCCACATTTGTCATCAAATCAATGTTCGTCGTCGTACTTGCTAAGACCAACGGGAAAAATACATCATGAGCATTCTCAAAACTAAATAATCCATCGGCTCCGAGGGCCTGAAGTTCAGCGGCACGGGGAGCAGCCTCACTTGGACCTGACATTGCGAGCGAAATATCAATTTTCATTGCAGCCTCATTTCTGGCACGAACATGGATCTTAGGTCTCCATGGCATACCACCGGTAAACCCTTGACATGGTAAGACATAACCATGCTCAGTGATAAAAAAATTCTGATTACTGGTCCAGCAGGTCAGATCGCCCTACCTTTAGTCGAATCCCTGGCGACCAATAATGAGGTATGGGGAATTGCTCGATTCGGCGAACCAGATACACGTGAAAGAGTCGAGTCGCTCGGCGTCACCACTCGCGCCATTGACTTGGCGACGGGTGACTATTCATCATTGCCTGACGACTTCACCTATGTCTTGCATTTAGCGGCCTTCAAAACTGAAGGGCTTGACTACAACCACGCACTCACCGTCAATGCCGAAGGAACAGGTCTGTTACTCAAACATTGTCAGCGAGCGAAAGCTGCTCTGATCATGTCAACTCAATCTGTGTATAAGCCTGTCACAGATCCACTCCATGCCTTCAGTGAAAATGATCCACTCGGTGATGTCAACTACGTCATGTCTCCGACTTATTCAATCTCAAAAATTGCTGAAGAAGCGGTCGCCCGCTTTTGTGCTCGCGCCTACAACATCCCCATCACCATTGCCCGCATGAATGCCTCCTACGGACCCAACGGTGGGTTGCCTACATATCATCTTGATTGGGTTTTAGCTGACAAACCAATAGTCACTCGTTGGGACCCGTGTCGCTACAGCCTGATTCATCAAGATGACATCAACAATCAACTTGAAGCATTGCTTGATGCTGCCAGTGTGCCTGCCACGATTGTCAATTGGGCAGGTGACGAAACTCCTTCAGTCCAAGAATGGTGCACTTTTATGGGAGAACTCACCGGTCGCTCACCGGATGTGCGAGTTGCTGATATGCCAGGTACGCCTCGAGGGGCGATCGCCGATGTCACCAAACGACGGGCGATCACGGGAGCATGCCAGGTCTCGTGGAAAGATGGCATCCGTCGCACCTACGCCGAGCGCCACGCTGATTCAACAAGCAACCAAATGACCGTCAGTGGTCAGTCGGCAAAACTTCTGAACGAGATCGGAAAATTATCATGAACACAAAGCAAGACATCATCGTTGCTCTTGGCGGAGAAAAATCGTGGATTCACAACTGGTCATTGGGAGGTTGTGAGTTCTACGGCGAGATCATGGACGATGCCACGTTTGGAGTGTGGCTTTCAAGCGAACCAATATCGCCTGATGACTACGCCGACCTTGTCGCCCCAGAAGGTTTTCGCAAGTCAGGCGTCGGTCGCAGCCAACACGACGCAGCGTTTTTTCTGCGACCTCCAGGAGCAGATGTGGATGGTCCCGTGTCCTCAATAGTCGTTGATGGTCGTTCCTTCGGCCTTGTCGCACGACCAGGAAAACCCGAGTCAGGTTTCACTGGGGTAATAGTGCTACCGGTTTATAAGAGCCACCGTCTGTTCTTCGCTAGCGGTCGGACCTTAGAACTGCTTGACACTGGCGATGGCTTCTCGCTTGTACCCCAAGCGGTTGAATCCCATCTGGGACGCCGTAAAGATCCGACTATTCAGCGCCAGATGCCAAACGGTTGGACCTCGCGGCACATCACGCTCCAGAACAATCTTGTCATTGATCTTCCCTGTCCAGCCCGAGTTGCAATCTTTAAGAATGGCGACATTTTTCATGGGCCTGTTGCATTAGATTTACCGACATGACGACACCAACTTTTCTTCGGGCACCTGACGAGAACTTCGCCACTCTTGCCGACTTTCCATACCAGCCGCACTATGTCGATATCAATGGATTAAGAATGCATTACATCGATGAAGGTCCATCCGATGGTCCCGTGGTCCTGATGTTGCATGGCATGCCGACGTGGTCGTATCTGTATCGAACAATCATCAAAGAGTTAGTCACTCACGGATACCGATGCATCGCCCCCGACCACATTGGCTTTGGTCGTTCAGACAAAGTGACTGACCCATCGTGGTACAACATTGCCCGTCATACCGCCAACATGAAGCAGTTCATCGAAGCTCTTGACCTCACAAATATCACCATCATGGTTCAAGATTGGGGCGGACCCATCGGCCTCTCGCAGGTTGCGCATATGCCCGAAAGATTTGCACGATTGTGCATTATGAATACTTGGCTTCACCACGAGGGATATGAATACACTCCTGGAATTCAGCAATGGATTCAGCAGTGGACTGTGGGTGGATTGCTTGAGGCAAATATCCCAGAGAAGTTCACCTTGGGTGGACTGATGGCCATGGCTACAGCCCGCGTGACTCCACAAGATTCGCTTGGGCCATCACTGCGCGGAGAGACAGCGACCTACTCAGTTGAGGCCGCCGAAGTTAAAGATGCCTACGATGCACCATTCAAAGGTCTAGATCGAATCGGACATACTGGTCCATACCGCTTTCCGATGAGTATCCCCCATCACGATATGGATGCCGGAGATGCTGCCAACCAGGAAAAAAACTTTGCGATCATCAATGCTCTCAAGATCCCCATTCACTTCATGTGGGGTAATGAAGATTTTGTCTTCGTGACGCAATGGGGACGCCAATGGTCGTCAATGATCCCTCATGCAACATTTGAAGAGATTGATGGAGCCCGACACTTTCTCCAAGACACGCATGGAACAGAAATCGCCCAGCGCATGCTCGCCCACTTCAACGCTTAGTGATTGCGCAGGAAAATTGTTAGAGCGCTACTACGGGCGGGGCGGGATCGGATGAACGATCGAAATCGAGTGCGTAGTCGTGGCAGCCTTACGAAACTTGGCTAATTCAATATATTCAGCCGAGTTCCACCATTTCAGACAAGCCTCTTCGGACTCAAACTTAATAATCACCGTGCGACCCGCCTCGCGTGCACCTTCGAGAACCTTTGCTCCATCGTCATAGGTGACGAACTCCCCACCATGAGCTTTCAAGATGGGAAAGAAACCTTTCTCGTATAGGCGATAGCCATCTTTGTCATTCACGGTGAAGTGGGCGATGAAGTGCACAGTGCTGTCATGAGACATAAAGAATTTTCCTTTTTTCTGCTGAGAAGACAAGACTAACCAGCCGAAATAACCATAACGCCACAGTTGATTCCAACACTCATCCATCAAGGACATCTACTATCTCAAGATATGAGTGAATTCCGAAACAGTTTTGAGTCACTTCAGCAGCGGCGACTGCCAAGATGGTTTGACGAGGCAAAATTTGGAATATTTGTGCACTGGTATCCGGCTTCAGTACCGGCTTATGCCCCACTCACCGAGGACCTTTTTACACAATCCAGCAAGTACGGCGATGTCACCGCATTTACCGAATCTCCTTACGCCGAGTGGTACATCAACTCATTGGCAATCGAGGGCTCATCAGTTCATAAACACCACGCAGAGGTATACGGCAAGAAGCCTTACGATGATTTTGTCAACGAGTTTTTCCGCGAGTCGCAAGAGTGGGACCCTCAATCTTGGACCGATGTCCTAACCCAGTCACACGCTAAATATTTGGTGATGGGCACAAAACATATTGATGGTGCTCTGATGTGGCCGAGCGCGATACATAATCCTTTCAAAGGTTCGCAGTACACCTCAAGGCGCGATCTAGTCGGTGAAGCTTGCACCGCCGCCCAATCTGCCGGGATGCGTACAGGTCTGTATTACTGCGGTGGCTTGGATCTGACATTTCAAGGCTTGGGCTACAACGGTTGGATGAGCATGTTGATGGCAACTCCACAATCAAGCGAATACAAGGCATACGCCACTGCTCATTACATGGAACTCATTGAGCGCTACTCGCCAGATGTGTTGTGGAACGATGTCGGTTGGCCAGGCGGCGGGGATGGTGCGCTTCAACTTATGGCCGACTATTACAACATCAATCCCGATGGTTTAGTCAATGACCGCTTTGACATGATCGCCTCGGCTATGGGCACATCTCATTGCGATTTCATCACCCCCGAATATTCCTCAGGTCTCACCAAAAAAGATAAGAAGTTTGAAGTGTGTCGAGGGATCTCAATGAGTTTTGGCTACAACCAACTTGACGATGAGACGACATATGCAAGTGCTGAGGAACTCATCCACTTGCTGATCAACAGCGTGGCCGATGGCGGCAATCTTCTCCTCAACATTGGGCCCAAAGCCAACGGAGAGATCCCAGATATTCAGCGCCAACGTTTGATCGCAATTGGTTCCTGGCTGGAAATCAACGGAGCAGCCATTTTCGCTTCTCGCCAACACCCCATGGGCACTCTGACAAGCGAGTGTGGCCTATCAATCCGCCTCACCCAAGGTCAAGATGATGCGACCTACGCAATGGTTTTAGGAAAGCCGCGCTCGCCAGCGCTACACATCTCTGGACTTCCCGAGGGTCCTGTTGAGTTACTCGGTGTCTCCGATGAAATCCAACGCAACGGCAACACAGTAACGCTGCCGGGTCGATTACCTGAGCACAGCGCAATCACCCTACGCATCAGTTGACTAGGGCCATAACGGTTCAGGAACAGTCCAAGACACCGGATTCCCCCAAGTGTTTTGAAAGGCAACCTCGTGAGGCTGTTGGCGTTTAGCCACACCCCATCTACCCGTGGGATAACCAATGGTGATCATCGCCATCGGTACCCACTCGCCAACTGGCGGTGCTCCCAAAATGTCCAACACTTCCTGTGTGTGCTTTTTGAAAAGCAGTGTCGTGAGCGATGTCCCGAGACCTTCAGCGGTGGCCGCTAACTGCAAACTCCAAAGTGCTGGAAAGATTGAACTCTCACCATTCGGTTTTCCCCACGCAAACAACAACACTGGAACTTTGTCCAAGTTGTCCGCCAACCAGCGACCAGATGCATAGGTCTTCTTTGCTTGAATCACTTCTGGATCATTCGGATCACCATCTTGAATGAGATCCATCACGGACTTGTATTGATTGGCGTTCAACTCGGTCAGACCATCGCTATAAATCTTTTGTAGCGCCGACTTCTTGGCTTGATCAGTGACGATCAAGAAACGCCATTTCTGCGTATTACCACCCGATGGGGCGCGCACTGCGGCGTCCAAAAGTTTGGCCATCACTTCATCAGGAATCGGATCGGGTTTGACTCGGCGCATCGCACGAGTGGTGTACAGGGCTTGTGAAATCTCCATGTCTCCATTGTGGCACCACGGCCTACTGTGTCACCCAGCCATCAACCGTGAGAACCAAGTCGAGTACATTCCCAGTTGGGAACTTGAATGGCAAGCGTGGTCCAAGATGGGCCACCACCTTGCCCGCCACGGCCTGTGGCAGTGTTGATTCAGCGGTCCAGCGATGAGTTCGGGCAGCGCGAATCTCACTGATTTCAATGGTCCCACCCACAGTTTCAATAGCCCCTAATAAGACTCCATTTTGTTGGTAGCCGTCGACAATGAATTCGATTTCTCCATTGGCATACCATTCCAAATCGCTGGCGATAGGTACCGCGTTTCCATAAGCCAATCCGAGTGCATCTTGCGGATCATCAAGTTCAACGGCGTACGTTTCGTTTCCGAGAGACCATTGTTCAAAGGGAGAGTCACAGGTGTACTCGGCCCACAATGCCGATGCCTTGGCAATCATCGGATCACTGCGACGAGGTATTTCAAACTCGGTGATGTGTAACAGAGGAGCATCTGGGCGCCATAGTCCCCAGCAGTACCAAGCATCTGATTGACCTAGCAGGCGATAGGAGGTGTATCCCGCTATCGCCTGATCGTCATCCCACCACGAAAAGGTCCACTCTTCACACTTCGCATCGGGATGTGCGCTCTCGTGTTGTTTAGCAAACATTAAGGAAAGGCTAGGCGACTTTGGCGACTTCCATCTAGCCTGCACTCTGTGAACCAACCATTTGTGCGCTTTGAGAACTCCTACTCTCAAACCTTCCCAGAGCTCAATGAGATGTGGCAGGCCGCCCCCGCCTCGGCTCCAAAGCCACTGATCATTAATCAACAACTGGCTCATGATTTGGGCATTGATCTCGCAGCATTAGAGACGCCCTCGGGCACAGACTTTCTCGTCGGCAATCTTGTCCTTGAAGGTTCAACACCAGTGGCCATGGCCTATGCCGGTCACCAATTCGGTGGCTACTCGCCTCGCCTCGGAGATGGACGTGCATTGCTCCTCGGTGAGGTGATCAACGTTGGTGGACAACGCCGCGATATTCATCTCAAAGGTTCGGGTCGCACTCCATTTTCTCGCGGCGGTGATGGCAAGGCAGTCGTCGGGCCGATGCTGCGTGAATACGTCATCAGTGAAGCGATGCATACACTTGGCATCCCCACGACCCGATCCTTGGCAGTCATCGCCACCGGCGATCAAGTCGCTCGCGAAACTTGGCTTCCTGGAGCTGTGCTGTGCCGAGTGGCCGCGAGCCATCTTCGAGTGGGCACATTTCAATTTGCCGCTCAACACGAAGATGAGACCCTGTTACTGCGTCTCGCCGACTACGCGATTGATCGCCACTATCCGCATGCTCGCCAGAGCAGCAATCGGCATCTCGCATTCTTTCAAGCGGTGGTGACTCAACAGGCCTCACTACTCGCCCAGTGGATGCTCTTTGGCTTCATCCATGGAGTGATGAATACAGACAACATGACGATCTCAGGCGAAACAATTGACTACGGTCCTTGTGCATTTATGGATGCCTTTGATCCGACCACCGTCTTTAGTTCAATCGACCATCAAGGGCGTTACGCGTATGCCAATCAGCCACATATTGCGCAATGGAACTTAGCGCGTTTGGCTGAAACACTTTTGCCGCTCTTTGCTGACACTCAAGAAAAGTCAGTAGAGGTCGCCACAGCAGTACTGCTCGACTTCACTGTGCAGTATCAGTCCTTCTGGCTGACAGGGATGCGCAAGAAACTCGGCATCATGAATCAACAAAATGGTGACGAGGAACTGATCAACGAACTTTTTGACATCATGCACGCGCAAAAAGTTGACTTCACATCACTTTTTCGTTCGCTGTCATCATCTGTGCGAGGCGACTCGTCATCGGCCCGTGCACTCTTCACCGAACCCACTGCCTTTGATCAGTGGGAGACAAGTTGGCATGCGCGTCTATCGTTAGAGACCACTGAGGGCATGGCGATTGCCGACGCGATGGACCTAGTAAATCCGATCTACATCCCTCGTAATCACACTGTCGAAGGGGCATTGACTGCAGCCACAGAGGGTGACCTAACACCGTTGCATCAACTTCTTGATGTTCTTGCTCAACCCTTCAAGCAACGATCTGGGTACGAGTCATTTGCCACTCCAGCGCCACCAGAGTTCACTCACTACCAAACCTTTTGTGGCACCTGATATTTTCGTTGAGGTCGGTTTTAAATTCCGACGATGACAGACGAGCCGTGCCCGAATAATCCTTGATTGGCGGTGATCCCAAGTTGGGCATTTTCGATCTGCCGGCCGTGAGCCTGACCGCGCAGTTGCCACACCATTTCGCACACTTGCGCAATAGCTTGGGCGGGAATCGCCTCGCCGAAACAGGCCAAACCACCACTCGGGTTGACGGGGATGCGTCCACCCAAGGCTGTGGCCCCTGAACGTAGCAATCCTTCGGCCTCACCTGGTGCACACAATCCTAAATGCTCATACCAATCGAGTTCGAGGGCTGTGGATAGGTCGTACACCTCGGCCATCGACAAATCCTCGGGACCCACGCCGGCTTCTTCATAGGCGTCCCAACAAATTGAATCTTTGAAACCGCGCACTGGTGGCATGACCACAGCAGAGGAATCTGTGGCAAAGTCTGGCATCTCGAGAATTGTCTGAGGGTACGTCGGAGTACTAGTGCTCACAGCTTTGATACGCGGCACGCCCTTTAACGATCCAAGATGACGTTCTGCATAGGCGCGACTTGTCACGATCATCGCTGCTGCCCCATCGGATGTCGCGCAGATATCAAGTAGGCGCAGTGGATCACTGACGACCGGACTATTCAGCACATCTTCAACAGCGCTCTCTTTACGAAACCGAGCATTTGGATTATTCAGACCGTGCAACGAATTCTTGACCTTGACTTGCGCGAAATCCTCTGCGGTGGCACCGTAAAGATCCATGCGGCGGCGAGCGAATAGAGCAAAGTACACAGGGTTTGTGGCCCCTAGCAAATGAAAGCGCAACCAATCAGGATCATTCTTGCGATCCCCTCCGCCGACTGGGGCGAAAAATCCTTTGGGTGTGGTGTCAGCACCGATCACCATCGCGACATCGCAAAAACCAGCAAGAATTGAGGCCCGCGCTGCTTGTAAAGACTGCGAACCGCTGGCACACGCTGCGTAACTTGATGAGACACGAGCACCAGTCCACCCAAGTTTTTGAGCGAATGTTGCACCTGCAATGAAACCTGGATAGCCATTACGAATGGTGTCAGCGCCAGCTACATACTGAACGTCTTTCCATTCAATGCCGGCATCTTTGAGGGCAGCTCGCGCAGCCACCATCCCGTATTCGGTGAAATCACGACCCCACTTACCCCACGGATGCATGCCCACACCAAGAACTACTAAATCACGATCATTCATCAGGCACCTCCCAGTTCGGAAGGTTGCACTGCGGGAGCCCAGACATAAACCATGTAATCGATTCCATCTTCGTTGTACAAAACATCGGTCTCTAACTGCATTCGCATACCAACCTTGAGATCAACCGCCAAAATACCTTTCGGGGCCTGCCCCAGAACAATGATTCCCTCTGCTTCTAACTGCACAGCGACCAAGGCGTAAGGCTCAAAGGGATCGCTGGCGCGGTATGGCAGGGGTGGGGCGTAACGATTTTCGGCGTAACTCCAGACATTGCCGAAGCGCGATAGTGGCGTGGGCAACAATTCGTCGCTATCACATGAGGGATTAGGGCAAGCGCCGTCACGCGGCGGGAAGACATAGGTTCCACACATGACACATTTTGACCCGATTAAGTGAGGGTCTTGATCTAGCGTGAACCAACCTTCAATGGCCGGGACTTGTGAAGAAGGAGCAGTAGTTATTTCTGACACTCAGTCAGACTAACCAACCGAGCCCGCCACGCGATCAAGCAAAGGAACAAAATCTCTGCCAATAATCTTGTCAAGATCCCCTTGTTGCATGTGCACACCATCTCCACGCAAGTCGCCAGGGATGACCTCACTTGCTTTCACCATCGCCGCCCAATCAACAAGATGAATCTGTGGCCAGCGCACAACCCAACTCTGCATCACGGCATTCCACGCTGCTACCCGTTCGGGCTGAGCAAATTGGGCGGCACCAAACGCCTCACCGTAGATCTCGGGACTATTCATTAACATCAGAGTGATGCCGCGGGAATCAAATTCACCCATCATCTGAGTCATCGCTACATCGTGAACTGCCAAAAACTTTGGATCGCTCACCGTATACCACTCTGGATCATCAAGATACATCTGCTCGGTCTGCTCGGGCATTGAAGCGATGG
>Ga0209190_1003550_pt1 | contig 10323 bp, 9 predicted proteins | sample M_140205_XF_Meta_FD_187315 | JGI IMG/M metagenome (GOLD analysis project Ga0209190, IMG submission 187315) | Freshwater microbial communities from Lake Montjoie, Canada to study carbon cycling - M_140205_XF_MetaG (SPAdes) (version 2) | ecosystem: Environmental > Aquatic > Freshwater > Lake... | reverse complement strand
GCCGATGTAATTGGCATTTTCACGCCATGAGACCCAACTAGGAGCCCACTGCGAGCCTGGCACCCAGACCCATCCACGTCCACGCAGCAAGGCCCACCTTCCGTAGTGATAAGTCGCCCAGCCAAAGGGCTCCTCCGACAACCACGTCCAGCCACGGTCGCTACAAATCCAACGACCCCGTGCGTAGGGTCGCCAGTTCGCTTCACGTACGACCACGGGCTGCCAGACGTATCCGTAGTCGGACGTCTCGAACCACGATCCATAAGACGAGAGCGAATCATAAAAAACACCGTAGTCTGCCACCGGCGCAGATTGCTCGTTCTGCTGAAATGGCAATGCCTCACGCCCAGCGAGTTCGCGATCCCTCTCGGTGAGTTTCTGTCCACGCGCAAGCTGCGCATCCTGATTTTTTTCTAACGTAGCTTGCACGTCGTCAAGCTTACCCTCTCGTTCTGCTAGAGCAGCCTCTCGCTTGCGGATCGCGCTATCTTGTGCGGCGCTCGCATCACCTTTTTGAAGTTCATAAGCGGCGCGATCTTCTTCAATTCTCGCGCGCTCCCGCTCGATCGCGTCCCGCTCCGATGCCAACTTTTGGTCTTCGATTTGCCGTTCCAAATCTCGCTGCCGTTCCTCCGCCTCGCTATTCTTTCGTTCGAGCTCAGAAATTTTTTGAGCGGTGGCCCCTTGCTTATCGCAAGCCGAACTCGCGAGTATAATCAGGGTGGTGGAAAAAATCAGATAGGAGTCCTTCATGGTTTTAGGGATTTCTCAGCATTCGACGCAGTGGCTGCACAAGTCATTCAAAAAAACTATCTTTCATCGTTATCAAATGACCGTCACTTCAAAAATCACCCGAGGTTGCCCCTTAGGCCCAGTGGAAATCTCACGGCGCGTGACTCGCGTCCCGAGTAGCCCTTCGATCATCCGAAGCTCCATGCCAGGAACTCTTGGGTATGATTCAAAGATCCGCGAGAGTGGATTGTGAAACTCCTCGATACAAGGACAGCTTGTTAGATCATCTACAAAGCGGTCGAGGCATCCTTCTTTGTTTCTAAGCGCCACCAATCTAATCATTTTTTTCGCCAATGATGATTCGTTAGAAATCAAAACCTGCCATGCTTCCTGTTGATGTTGGAAATGCTGAAAAAATAATTTGTCCGGCATATTTTCTCCGAACAGAGCTTTCAAATCAGTAAGCAAATCGAGAGTGAAAGCTGGCCCCGCCTCCGGAAACAACCGATCAGACTTGACCCCAAGACTATAAAAAATTTCTGGGCGCCCCACCACTTTGCGAGGAATGCGCGACCTCTCCAAGTAACCGATTTTATTGAGCTCCTCGCAGTGTTGTTTGACCGCCATGTAGCTAGCTCCCACCCGCCTTGCCAACTCACTGACAGGTAGTCCTCCCGAGAGCTTAAGCTCCTCAAGCACAACTCGCCATTGCGGCCTGATCAAATCATGGAATACTGGAAGTAACATGAAAGAATCTCCTAGCTTCAACCACATAAACCGTTACGGCAATCCGTAAATTTTAACAATCTGCTCGATTCTCAAACGCCTTTTGTCTCTTAATCACCGCTTATGTCTGAACGCACTGGGATTCTCCTCGTCGTCTCGGGTCCTTCAGGATCTGGGAAAACCACGCTGTGCCGCCATTTGGCAGACTTGGGCGAGGCTCATTACTCGATTTCCTGCACCACCCGCACACCACGTCCCGGCGAGGAGAATGGCAAAGACTATCACTTCATCAGCCGTGATGACTTCCAACAGAAACTCGACCACGAGGATTTTCTCGAACACGCCCTCGTTCATGGAAATCTCTACGGCTCACTCAAATCGGAAATCGTCTCATTCCTCATCGCCGGAACCGACGTGGTCATGGACATCGATATCCAAGGCGCTGAAAAAATTCGCACTTGCAGCGACCCCACCATCCAGCGCGCCCTTGTCGACCTGTTTGTCATGCCGCCCAGTGAGCAAGAACTTCACAAGCGCCTCTCCGGTCGAGGCACCGATGACGCTGACACCATCTCGCTACGCATGACCAACGCTCTCGAGGAAATGCGCCACTGGCATCGCTATGCATTCCGACTGCTATCCTCCACCCGTGAGCAAGATTACGCAGAATTTTACGCCATCCTCACCTCCGAACGCCTGAGGGTCTCACGAATCAAGCGATAAATTCGCGCTGATTGCTTGATCGTTGCCGACGCCTAATTTTGATAGGGCAGATTCACTCGGACCGCGCGGGCGTAGGTGTTCTCTTTGTGATCTCGTCCCAAGAATAATCAGGTCAGGCGAAATATATTTCGCTAGATAATACGATGAATTTGTGACTTAGAACATCCTTGGATGTCTTAATGATTGCAATCCACAGCGAGTCGCCTTCTATCTAACTTGTTGATAACGACGAACGATAATTTTTCTTTTTTTCTCAAATGCGGTGACCACCAAACCAAATCAGAAATCATATTTAACCGTCATCTACGAATTCATTTTTATCCTTGGTCCGTTCTACCTCAATTGATTTCGCTCTAAACCTATTAGATTTATTTCCATGTCTTCATCAACCAATCTCCACTGGCGTCGCAAGCTGCATGCCCTCCTCCACGATTCCCCGGACAAAGCCTGTAATATCGCGAGTCATGAGCTACGTGCGGCGATGATCAAAGCGTTGGATCGCTTTGAACCTGCTGAGTTTTTTGATAAAAGTGCCGATTGGTCTGCCAGCGCTGCCGACCGGATTCCATTTCCTCATCATTCCAAGTTGAGGGAACTGCTCACCGACCTCCCCGCATTCAATCACCCGCTGGGTATCGCCAAATTGATCAAGGACTGGAATTTCGGCTCGGAAAACGAAGCGATGGCGGTCAGTCAGAAAACACGCCCTTTTCTCCTGAATACGGACGATGCCCGCGCCGCATTCATTTGTGCATGGCGATTTTGGCGAAACTGGGCCAGTGATTCAGACCCTCGCTTCACCTCGCTTCCCGCCGACACCCGCATTCCCGACCATACGATCTGGCAACACATGAGCGTGACCAGCGCCTTTCAGGGCGCGTTGCCGACACCGGAGCAAAAGACAGCTTTCCCGAAGGAAGATCTCCGCCCCAGGCTCCTACTCTTCAGTATCGGCCCGGTGCAGGATTTCATCGCAGCTGCCCGCTCCACCCGGGACCTATGGAGTGGTTCCTATCTGCTTTCCTATCTTATCAGCACCACCCTCGGCACCATCGCCAAGGAAATTGGCCCCGATCAGGTCATGTTTCCGAACTTGCTCGATCAACCGCTCATTGATCACCACCTCAGCGAGGAAATTTTCGAGAAAGTCACCTTCAGCGAGCACTCGATCGCAGCGGGTCTTGGTCACGCCACCGATCCCTCGAAGCGTCAAAAACTGCTTACCCCATCGCTCCCCAACCGCTTTCTCGCCCTGCTTCCTGCCAGAATGCCTGTCACCGACATGCCGATCGATGAATATGCGAACAGCCTCGTGCAAGACCTGACGAACAAGCTCCGGGACATTGCCGGATCTGTTGCGGATTTCATGGAAAATCACCCGTCCAAGTGTTGCGACTTTGACCGCGTTGATTTCGACGCTCAAGTCGAGAAACTCCTCGAAGTTCATTGGCAGACATTGCCCATTCCAGAGTCCATTGGTGACCTGGAATCATTGGAAAAAATGCTCCCTCAGGATGACGAAGAGGCCGGGTATACGCCCCGCAAAGCACTTAAAGCCATTCTTGCCATGGCGAAGGAATGTCCGCCCCAGTATCCAATTAATACCACCACTGGTTGGGGCCTCATCAATGCTTTGCTCTCATGGCTCCATGACGGAGCAAAAGCCCAACGGCCATTCGAAGCTTGGCGTCAAGGTCGCTGGGAATCGGGAAAGAAGTTTAACAAAGACTCCCTCAACGGCAAGGAAGAGGCCGTCTTGCAGATCAAAGGCACCGAAGCGGCAGTCAAAGCCTATTGCACCGGGGAGCTCCAGATGAGCCAGAGCACCTTTAAACCCGGTGAAATGCTTGGTGCCTCCACTCTCATCAAGCGACTCTGGCACGAGACGTATCTCTCCCAGTCCCTCAACATCGATGTCGCCAAAGCCATGCCGATGCCCAACACCTACTCCATCGCCGCAGGTCATCCCTTCGCCCAAGACGAAAGGGACGACGACAAGAATGACTCCACCGAGAAATACTATGCCATCCTCGCATTGGACGGAGATGAAATGGGCAAGTGGATCTCCGGCTCCAAGTCACCAAAAATGGAGCATTGTCTTTCACCCAAAGCCGTTAAGTACTATCAGGAGAACGCCCCGGATTTCCTAGAAGCCCCCCGTGCGGTTACCCCTTCCTGGCACCTTCAGTTCTCCGAGGCTCTCGGAAACTTCTCGCTCCACGCCGCCCAACGCGTTGTCGAAGCCTTCAATGGCCGACTGATCTACGCCGGTGGCGATGATGTGCTGGCGATGCTTCCTGCCACTGAAGCGCTCCCCTGTGCCCGCGCCCTCCGCGCCGCGTTCAGGGGTGAAAAATCTCTCAATTCCATTGGCGAAGGCCGACTCTTCAACATTCAGCACGACGGCTACCTTCAGCTTCACCCGGATTCGGGTGCGAAATCGGGTGATCAAGCCAAGCTCTTGTCAGATCCCGTCAAATTCCCAGCCATCGTCCCCGGCCCCGCCGCAGATGTCTCGGTTGGCATCGCCATCGCGCATTTTAAAGCTCCGCTCCAAGATGTCGTCAAAGCCGCCCAATCTGCCGAAAAACGCGCCAAGCGCGGCACTGCCGAAGGTGGTCTCGGTCGCGGTGCCGTTGCGATCTCTCTATTCAAACGTTCTGGGGAGATTCTTGAATGGGGTTGTAATTGGGCGGCCAAAGAAAACGGCGTCCCGACCTCCCAAGATTCCGCGGGCTATCAGCTCCTCCACACACTCATCGACGCCCTGAAAAAGAAGCGGCTAAATGGCCGCTTCCCCCACAAGCTCGAAGCACTCCTCACGCCTTACCTTCCCAGTTCAAGCTCGATTACCACGGATTCATCCTTCGAGAAAAACTTCACCGCCATTCTCTCGATCGAACTCGACCATTGCCTCAGCCGCAATGATGGCGGGCGTCTCAAGCCAGAAGAACCCGAGCTCTTCACCGCCTACTGGAACGAACTTTCCTCCCTTACGCTCGAAGACAAACTGACTCGCTTCATCAACCTCCTACGTAGCGCCGCTTGGATGAGCCGGGGCAGCACGACTGACGAATTCACCACTAAGCGCAACCAACTCGAACCTGCCTGAATATGTCCCATCATCTGCTCAAACTCAGTCCCACCGACGTACTCTTCTTCAGAGACGGTCGCCCCATGGAAGGCTCCTCTTCCGGCAAGGGAGCCGCTTGGCCGCTGCCTAATGTTCTCAGTTCTGCCATCCATCATGCCATGCGACGGGCCGATCTCTCCGATCTCCACCAGCACCGCCCCGCCCGCAACGGCAAGATTCTTAGCCAAGACCGCGAGACGAAAGGTCGCGAATTTGGATCACTCAAGACAGCAGGTCCATTTCCTGTCGTCGGCGAGCAATGGCTCTTCCCGCGTCCATCAGATGCAGATAAAAAGCAATCCGCCGAGACCACCCATTGTCCAATGGCTGCCCCCGTCAATGGCAGCGCCTCCAGCCTCCCTGGAAATCTCTGTCCGGTGGTTAGCAAACAAGCACCGAGTAAGGATAAGGCAGAACGCTGGATCACTGCTGCCGCCTACACCGCCTACCTCAAAGGAACCCCTTTAACTGGTAAAGATGATTTTTTCAATGACGAGCAACTCTTCACCGCTGAGCACAATATCGGCATCGGCATCGATCCGGATACCGACTCGCAAGACGGTGAGCGCTTTTATTCCGCTTCCTACCTCCGGTTGAAGTCAGGAGTCCAACTCGGGTTGATCGGCCACTGCATGGATAAGGGCACCGGGGGCAAGTCCGCCGACCACGATCTGATCGCCGAAACATTTCCAAATTCTAATAGCGAAACCCACATTCTCGCCGGAGGTCAACAGCGCACCTGCACGGTCAGACGTGAAACTAGGGAAAAACTTCCTTTACCACTTGGTCCGCAAATCGAGGGCAAGCGCGTCCGCTGGACACTTCTCACTCCTGCGATTTTTCCCCACCTCAGCGTCAGTGAGAAAAATACAACCGAGCACCCGGGTGGCTGGCTACCCACATGGGTCCACCCGGAGACGATGAAAGTGCAACTCAAGGACCCGCAAGCAAGCATGCGTGGTAGCGAGTCCCGCGAAGGATGGCGTCAACGAGTCTCAGTTTTACCCGCAATCGACGCCACACTCGTCGCCACCAGTATCCCCCGCGCGGTGACCGTCACCGGTTGGGCCCTAAGTGATAGTGACGACGCTGGCAATATCATGCCCGGCGGTGCCCGTGCCACCCACCTCGCCGTCCCAGCTGGGGCGGTTTACTACTTCGAAGCTTCCTCGGAGGAAGATGCCCGGAAACTCGCCGCCGCCTTGAACTGGCACGGTCTATCAACAGGTACCGAGATCCAAAACCGCCGCTCATCACTCATGGGCGAAAAAGGCTTCGGCCTTGGAGTCTGCTCAAACTGGCATCCTCACACTATCTAACAAATTCATCGAATCAAACTTCAAACACCATCATGCAAACCAAAGTCCTCTACCTCTTCACCCGCACCCCGCTACACGTCGGTGCTGGATCTTCCGTCGGCGCCATCGACCAACCCGTCCAGCGCGAGCGGCATACGGGTTTTCCCATTATCCCAGGCAGCTCAATCAAGGGTGTGCTCGCCGATGGACAAGATTACCTCGTCCGCGACGACAATGGAAAAGTCCAAAAAGACGCTGACCGCAATGCCTCAGCTCGCACCGATCTCGGAGCCAAGCTCTTCGGCCTAGGTGCGGGAAAAACGGAAAATGACAATGGCCAGGCAGGAGCGATTTCTTTCGGTGAAGCACAACTCCTCGCTTTCCCCGTGCGCTCCGCCAAAGGCTGCTTCGCATGGTTGACTTCACCGCTTGCTCTGATGCGTTGGCAACGGGCCAGTGGAATCAGCTTTAAAATCGAAGATACCAGCAAGAGCGACAAAGCTTACTTTTCTGCAACCCAACTCGGCGAAACCGGGACCAATGCGACAGCATCTGCTTTGTTCGAAGATTACATTTTCCACCACGCTGGCGAATTTGCAGGTGCCAAAAATCTTGCAGAAAACATCAAAGTCGATGGCCTCTGGTCGGAGCTAGCCAAAAATCATCTGGTTCTCGTGAGTGACGAAATTCTCTCCCACTTCACCCGCACCGCTTGCGAGGTCGCCCAGCATGTGGTCATCGACGACGAGACAGGTACCGCCAAAGACGGCTTGCTCTTCAACCAGGAAAATGTCCCTACGGAAACCCTGTTCTTTGCCACCCTGCACAGCAAAGCTGATCAGGTTGATCAACTCTCCATCCCCAACCCGATCCAACTCGGCGGCGATGCCACCACTGGCCTCGGATTCTGTTCCACCTCAATCGCCTAACAGTTATGAGCCAGCTCATCAACATCGAACAAATCCGTGCGAAAAACGCGCTAGGTGCCACAGATGCAAAAAAACGCGAGGGAGAAGGCGACAATCTATCCGGTTATCCCTCACTCATCATGAACAATGGTCTCATCGCGACCATTGCCTTCTCCATTCATAAAGAAAAACAGCACCAACGCATCGCCGATGCGATTGCCTTACATTTGAATGATCGCAAAATCGTCACTGCAAACAATGCAAAAAGTCTCCGCGAAGCACTCTGCACCAGCAATGCATCCACCCTGCAACGCGCCACCCAAGAGGCACTCCAATTCCTCTCCTATCTGAAACGTTTCCAACGCGGCTAACACCTAAAACCATGCCCATTTACGCCACTGCCGAAGCCAAAGAGTTCTGGTCAAAGTTAGCTGAGAAAAATCGCGCCCGTTCACTCGCCGCCGCCAAGTATGTCACAATTGCCGAAGGCAAAGAGGACAAGACCTGGCCCAAGGCATCCTGCGAAGCAATCTCCAAGGGTGCCACGCTCGCTGCCAAATCCGATTCACTCGCTCAATTTGCCACCACTCTGTTAGCTCAAGGTGCGACTATCCTTCATGCAAAACTGGAAGCCCGCCTGATCATTGATGCCGGCAATGGCGTGATCGAAAATGGCGGTATTTGCCTCGACCGCACTTCTGGCATCCCTTTCATCCCTGGTTCCGCTGTTAAAGGTTGCGCCAAACGTTATGCCATTCGACAACTTTCTGAAGAATCAGACCACCGTACAAAAGCCAAACTACTCGCCCAAATCGCCATCACCTATGGGTACGGTGATCAGGAATGGAAGGCAGGTCGGCAGAAAGAATCCGCCCGCTCCGACTTCTGGCTCGCCATGGTTCCGCTCTTCGATGCAGGGCCAGAGTTCGATGAAAAACGTCATGAACTTTGGACAGGCGTTTCAGAACAAGCCGCTAAGTTGATTTTCGAATACCTCGGAAGGCCCCCCAAGGCATCCGAAAAACCGCTCGCTTCACAGCTTCCTAACATGTCTGGTTCAGTCGCATTCCTTCCAGCTTATCCTGAAAAAGATCCTGGAATCGAGATCGACGTCCTCACGCCTCATCATCCTAAATATTACTCTGGCGACAAGATGACTGCCACCGACGATGAGGACCCAAATCCCGTGCTCTTCCCCACCATCGCCCCCGGTAACACCTTTCGCTTTCCGCTGGTTCCCCTCACTCAAGGAGTGTGGGCATCTTGCCCACAAGTATTCGCATCCTCCACGCCGCTCGAATTCGCCCGCACCCACCTAGCAGAATCCCTAGAACTCTTCGGCCTCGGCGCGAAAACCAATGCCGGATACGGCTGGTTCAAAATCGATGAAAAAGCGGAGAAAAAAATCGCTCAACTTGTGCAAGACCAAAAGGACGCGGACGAACTTAAGGAATTAAAACCTTGCCCAGAAATCAGCCTAGCACTTCAAGGCCGTCTTGAAAAAAATCAACTGGCAGGTGATCTGAATGCTTACGCCTTTGAGCTGCAGTTCTGGCCCAAGGACAGTACCAATCTCTATCAGCTCACTTTGTTTTACTTCATCCAAGAGAAAGCCCCTAATCTTGCGACTTCCAAAAAAGGAGAAAAAGCCATGAGCCAACTTGCCAAAAAACTCAGTATTCCGTGGCCGTGAATACAATCACTTCAGATCGAATGAAAAACTTAGATAAGCTCAACTTGCCACCGTCTTCACATGACGCCCGGGCACAATTGGAGCGCATGATTCAAGTTCTAATTGCAGACTACGGGGCGGAAAAAATCATCGCTTTCGGATCCATCGTCCGTGGTGTCGCCACAAAGCATAGCGATGTGGATCTGTGCGTTGTTCGCGATCATCCTCCGGCCTGCACTCACCCTGCGTTGGAAGCGGGTTTAATCCTCAGCAAGCTTAAGACCACACTCTCCAAAGACCTGCTGATTCGCACTCCGCAACAGATGAATGAAGCGGCTAAAGCCCCCTTCGGCGTCATGCAGGAAGTTCTCAACCACGGTATCACACTCTATGAAAGGTAATCCACAGAACCCCGATGATTGGCAAAAAATCGCAGCATTAGACATGCGCCGTGCCACCAAAGCGCTCGCGGATAACGATCTCTCGGCCTGTTGCCTATGGCTGCAACAGGCAGCCGAAAAGTCTCTCAAAGGCTGGCTGATCGGTAAGCATTGGGATCTAGTGAAAACCCATGATCTGGAGCGTATGATTCATGAAACCGCCGGCTACGGACAAGATCTTGCGTGGTGCATTCCCACTGCCGTTCGCTTGCGTCAGCTCTATTTCACGGAGCGCTATGTCGATGATTCGCCAGATCCCGAGCCAGACTACGCGCAATGCCACGCCATGCATCACGACATCCAACATCTCCTCACAATCCTTAATCCCACCTCGCTCTCATGATTGCTTCCACCTCTACCTTCGAATGCATCACCCCCTGTTTCTGTGCTGGAGCAGATCAGGCAAAAGCGGAAATACGTCCTTCATCCATCCGGGGGGCTCTCCGCTGGTGGTTCCGTGCGCTTGGTGGTTCCAAAGAAATGGAAACAGAAGTCTTTGGAGGTGCGGAACCCATAACTGCTAGTTCGATTCTGATAAGGGTTTCAGAAATTTCTTCAAAATCTATCGGTCGCTTACCGTCGGTCCAGGGAATTGATCCTTTATCCTATATTCTCTACTTCCCAAGCGTATCTTCGGATAAGAAGCGCTGGAACGAGTCTGCCTGTTACGGTCCAGGAACTACCTTTAATC
>Ga0209190_1003547_pt1 | contig 10327 bp, 8 predicted proteins | sample M_140205_XF_Meta_FD_187315 | JGI IMG/M metagenome (GOLD analysis project Ga0209190, IMG submission 187315) | Freshwater microbial communities from Lake Montjoie, Canada to study carbon cycling - M_140205_XF_MetaG (SPAdes) (version 2) | ecosystem: Environmental > Aquatic > Freshwater > Lake... | reverse complement strand
AACGCCCAGCGACTTTGTTTCTGTCCTTCATGGTTCTTGCGACCACGTCTTGCGCAATTGCGCAAGCCACCAAAACCGAAACCACCGCGAATAAATCCGTGGCTACGCAAGATGCTGCTGCTCCAACTGCCGCGGGCAAGGACGCCGCCGCCAAAGGCACCGCGGATGATGACGCCGACGCCGACCTTGCGGCCATGGATAAAGCCGCCCCCGCGAAGCCCGCTGACAAAAGCGCCGACAAGGGCGCGCCAAAAAATAGCGCGCCCAAAGTGGAGGACGACGCTCAACAAAAGTTGATCAAGCAACTGCGCGCCGACGCCGAACTTCGCAACGAGCAGTTGTCCGCCAAGTTGGCTGCAATGAAATCGGAGAATGATCAGTTGCGCCTTGCCAATGAAGTTGCGCAACAAAAGCAATCGCAAGCGCTACAACAACTGCAAGCGGAAAAAGGAAAGTTGGAGGCGGAGCTTGCGTTGCTTGGCGCCAAAGATTCCACCGCCGCCGCGCCAGACAAATCCAAGATCGAATCCCTGCAGCGCGCGCAGAAATTGCGCGACGCGCAATTGACCGATGAACTTTCAGGCTTGTCCGCCGAGCAAAATCGCTTGAAACAAAATCAAGATGTGAACTCAGCCAAATTGCAGGCTGAACTGGCCGCCAACAAGGCGGAGCTGGAGCGCGCCAAAGTCGCTGAAGACATGCTTGATATGAAGAGCCGCGTGAAGATTGCCGGCTTGAAGCGCGAGCAAGATCAAATTTCCGCCGAGAACGGATTGGCCGCCGAGAAGCGCCGCGCCGAGCAATCAAAAATTGCCGACGAGCAAATGCGCGCCACCGCCGTGGCGCAAACAACCACCGCGCAAATCACCAACCGCGACGCCGAGGACAAGTGGCGCGACGCCGTGAACGCGCCGCCCACCTACACCATGGAGCCATTCAAGGACGGCGTGCTCACCATCAGTGATCGCAAAATTGAAATGGATGGACCGATTGTCACCGGCACCGCCGACAATGTTTGCGACCGCATTGATTATTTCAATAATCAAGATCGCACCAAGCCCATCTTTGTTGTGATCAACAATTCGCCAGGCGGCAGTGTGATGCAGGGCTACCGAATTCTGAAGGCGATTGAAACCAGCGACGCGCCCGTGCATGTTGTTGTGAGAAGTTTCGCCGCAAGCATGGCGGCAACTATCGCCACGTTGGCGCCACACAGTTACGCGTATCCCAACGCGATTATTTTGCACCATCAAATGTCTGGCAGTGCCGTGGGCAACATGACCGACATGGAGCAAGAAGTGAAGACCATGCAAGAGTGGGAGCGGCGCCTTGCTGAGCCGATCGCCAAGAAAATGGGAATTACGCTTGATGAGTTCAAAGCGAAAATGTACGCAGCCAAGAAGAGCGGCGACTGGGACGAGTTCGCCGACAAGGCGCTGCAACTGCACTGGATCGACCATATTGTGAATGAGATTCGCGAGGAAGGCATTCGCAAGAAGCCAACCGAAAATAGAATGCCTTCGTGGATGTTCATGATGAAGACGGACGACAAGGGCAGTCCGTACATGTCCCTGCCACCGCTGGAGCCGTACGACTGCTACTTCATGATCAATCCGCGCAATTTCTACAAGGTGGATGGGCGCTGAAGCACGCGCGTCATTCACAGTGAATCCTTCAGCCCATTTCTTAGAAACCAATTTGCATGGAAGTTAAAGACAGCAACGGAAATATTTTGGCGGACGGTGATTCCGTTTTGCTGATCAAGGACTTGAAAGTGAAAGGCACCACGGTCACGCTGAAGCGCGGCACGGTTGCGAAAAACATTCGCCTGACTTCCAACCAGGACGAAGTGGAATGCAATTTGGAGAAGGTGCGCGGCTTGGTGTTGAAGACGTGTTTCTTGAAGAAGGCGTGAGCGGGCTTAGCATTGGATAGAAATAAATTCCCGCAGCATTTGGCTGTAATCTGTATGCCACATGAGCGAATCAGAGAAAGTCTCGGAATCAACCTTGACTCGCGAAACTATTTTGCGCGCGTTGCACAATTTGTCCGACGAACTTGGCAAGCGTGGCGTCACGGGCGAACTTTGTTTATTTGGCGGCACAGCGAACGAACCATCTGATGTGGGCGATATAATTTTCTTGATACGCCACTTGTAAATACAATCCGCCGCCGCGGTTTTGGAATTGGTGCTGCGGTATTATCCCGCCAATCAAATGCCGGTGAAAACGCAATATTTAATTGAAGGATTGTTTGAGGAAGGGAAAATATGAGGCCAAAAACACTTGCGGAAGTGGCGCGCCAAACCGAGGGTGGCGAATCATTTGACCGCTGTCTTGCAAACTTTCTGGATGAGTTCTATTGCGCCCCAAATGCGAACGCCTTGGCTGAAACTCCATTATTTTTGGCTGGCGAATTTGGCGAGATTGGTTCAGTGCAAGACGCATACCTTGCGGCAACTGCGGAAGAAATTGCGCGGGCGCATTCGCTTGCGTTGCCAGAGTGGGCGCACAGCGAGGCGCGAAAATTACATAAGCCTTGGTTCTCTTCGCAACTTGCGTCTTTACGAGCGGTTTTAATTTTGGAAAGCCCCGCTGGATTTCGATCGCGCAATTTATTTATTAGTGAAAACGCGCTGACCCGCGCATAAAATGGAGCGCGTTCACACGCACGCGCGCGCGGTGAGCGTGGTGGTCACTAGCCCGGCCACATGTCAAACGCGCCTTTGTACATGTGTGCGCCAAATCCAAGGCAGATCAACGCGATTATCCAGCGACCATTTTTCTCCATGAATTTTGTAAGCCAACTTCTCATCTGGGGCGCCGCGCCCGGCGTGAAAATGCTCAAGCCCAGCGGGAATATCCAAGGCAATATCGCCAGCGAGGCGAATGTCAGCAAGCACAGTGTTCGCGTTGTATAGGCGCGCTCCAAAGCAAGTTCATGACCGACCAGCATTGCGAAGGGAATCATTTTTGGGTTTAGGGCCGTGCTGATAAATCCAATCATCAATGAGCTTAGGAAATAATGCAGGCCCATTTGGCGGCGTGCGATTGGCCGTTCTGAGAGCGATGGAAACAGAACATCAAGAAGATTTTTAATGTGCGATTGTTTTTCATTGGGGGCCTTTGGCTCGGGCGCGGCGCCAAAAAAATATTGCCACGCGCGGAAGATTCCCAGCGCAATGAGCGCGGTGCCGAAGGTTGCTTTCACAATGAAGCGGTGCATGGAAGGCTGGATTGGTCCCGTTGGATCGGATGGAGTGAGCGACGCGCCCAAGATCAAAAGGGCGCTGAGGCCAATGAACCCGCCAATAAAAAAGAGCGCGGTATTGCGCCGCGGCGCCGCGCGATTGGCGGCCATAAGCAAGCCCAAAATGAGAATTTCTGGACTTGCGCAAATTGCAATACCCATAGATGCGCCGACAAGCATGGCGTGATAGATGGTGGTGTCTGTCATGGCGCGCTAAGCGTAGCGAGATTGACACGTAAAAATATGATTGGCCGCTGTGTGAGTGAGGGGCGCGTTGAATTGTGTTGTGCGAGACCACTGCGGATCAATGTGGACTGTTGTGATTAAGTCTGTGAATCGTTGATGAGTTGGCGGTACAAATCCAGCATCTTTGTGCCGCAAATATCCCACGTGAACTTATTTTGAATGCGCGCCGCAATGGCCGCGCGTTGGTGTGGGCGGGTGGCGCGGTCAGTATCAAGCACTTGCAAAATGCATTGCGCAACGGAGTGCGCCGTGAGCGAGCAGTTGAAACCAAAGCCTTGTTGTTGCAATGCGTCCCAAGTTGATTCGCGCGAAGCCACCACGGGAGTTCCAAGTGAGAGCGCTTCCAGAATGGCGATTGAAAAACTTTCCGCGCGCGAAGGTAGCGCGAAACAATCCGCGCGTTCTAGCAACCAGCGAGCTTGCGGACGCGTGATGTTGGGTAACCACTTGATGCTGTTTGAAACGCCCAGTGTGTTGGCGCGTTGTTGTAGTTCATGCGAAATGTTGTCGGGGTCGCCACCCGCAATCACCATGCGCGCGTTTGGTTGGCGCGCAAGTATGGCGGGCAGGGCATCAATTAAAAGATCAAGGCCCTTGCGATAGGAGAGGTAGCCAAAGAAAGCGATCAGTGGGTGCGTGTTGTTGGGTGAGTTGTTGAGTGTGTTATCAAGCGCGTCAATAGTTTGCGGCGCTAAATTATTCCACTGCGCGCGGTTCATGCCAATGGGAACGACCACAGATTTGTTAGAGGTGATATTTGCGTACGCGCTGTCGGTGCGCTCCACTTGGCTGACAAAGTGCACCACGTTGGCGCGCGCCAACATGGGGCGCTCAATCAATGTGTCATAGATATTTTTTTGCAGAGTATTGCGCGCCATGGTGAATGGCATGAGTTGCGCGTGCGGAGTGACCACCACTGGAATTTTATTGCGAGAGGCCCACGTGGCGGCTTGCGCGTTGTGATAACAGCGAAGTCCGTGAATGTGAATGATGTTTGGTTTGACTTCAAGTTGTTGAAGCCACTGCGCAATATCAGTGCGGCCTAGAAACGCGGGCCACTTGCGCGCAAGAACGGTGGCGTTAGTGTTGTCAGCGTGGCCGCAGGTGTCGCAGGCAATCACGCGTGAAGTGATTGCGTTGTGCGTCGCGGCAATTGCGCTAGAAGTGGAGGGGGAAGTTGCGCCAGAAGTTGCGCCAGAAGTGAAGGCGGAAGTTTCTGCGGCGGCCGCACTATTTTTACAAAGCCAGCCGTGAAGGTCCCAAATATATTTTGCCACGCCGCCACCTGCCACGCCCGCGCTTTGAGTGACATGAAGAATGTTGAGGTGTTTGGGCATGAATGTGGATTGTTTTATCGTTATGCGTTTGGATCCCGTAAGCCTAAAGGAATGATAACCATCGACACTTTGATTCACGGTTCATACATATGTAAGTTACATTTATAAGCGAATCAGTAGTACATGGATTGCCGCATTTACAGGTTTTGGATTGCGACAAATGATTTTGCAACAACCCAACAGTGGCGCGTCGTATTCAACGCGCGTTGATGTTCCCAAGGGTGATTCGCGCGATCCAATGACTGAAAAAGAAATTGGCGTGAAGCTCGCCGCCCGTCGCGCCGTGCATGCGTAAAATGGATAGCCAACGCATAGAATGTTTTCATGAGCAAAGAGATCACTCTGTCAATGATGGATGGCGTCCGAGTGGTGGTGCCGGATTCATTGGAGTTGATCACGCCATATGTGTTGCAAGAGCAACTGGATTGGTTTGAACCCGAGATTAAATTTTTGCGGCGCGCTTTATTGCCTGGGCAACGCGTGATTGACATCGGCGCAAATTATGGTGTTTTCGCTCTGTCCATGGCCAAAACTGTTGGAGCAACCGGAAAAGTGTGGGCGTTTGAGCCCGCCAATTCAACGGCGAATTTTCTTGAAAAAAGTATCGCGGCAAATCGATTTGAGCATGTTGATTTGCAACGTTGCGCGCTTTCAAACGAGATAGGAACCACGCAATTTATTGTTGGCCAGCACGCGGAGTTGAACTCAATCGCCCGCGGCGGCGCGGATTCGGTGGGCAACTTGGAGACAGTGCAAGTGCGCACTTTGGATGAGCGCATGGGCGCGCTTGCTTGGAACGATATTGATTTTATAAAAATCGACGCCGAGGGTGAGGAAGTCAACATTCTTCTTGGCGGAAAAATATTCTTCGCAAAGAATTCTCCGTTGGTGCAGTTTGAAGTGAAAGTCTCTGGCGACGCGGACCTGTCCCTTATTCCAATGTTCAAAGCCATGGGATATGACGCGTATGAATTGGTTCCGGGCCTGGATCTCTTGACTCCGTTTCGCGCTGACAAGAAGCTTGATGGATATCTCTTGAATATGTTCGCTTGCAAGCCTGATCGCGCGGAGGCGTTGGCGCAGGAAGGCAAGTTGGTGACGATGGATGTTTTGGAGCAAAAAGAAAATCAAGATGCAGCCGTTCTAGAAATTGCGCGCGCAAATCCCGCATACGGATGGCGCAACGCCTTGGCAACGTTGCCGTATGCGGCGTCGCTTGCGTCTCAGTGGGAGCAAGCAATGTCCGCGCAAGACAACTCGCAACTGCTTGACGCTTTGGCGCTTTATGCTTTAAGCCGTGATATCAAGTCTGCGCCCGCGCAACGCTTTGTCGCACTGACTGGAAGCCTCGCTCGCTTCGCCCTCATCATTCAGCGCAAGCCAACATTTCGTCATCGTGCCAGTTACGCCCGGATCGCAAGCGAGGCGGGGCAGCGTAAAAATGCGGTGGATGTGTTGATTCAAATGATCCAAAGTGGACATCAAGGAAACGAACTTGATTTGTTCGAGCCATTCCTAGCGCCATGCGAGCGATTTGATCGCTTGCGATTAAGCGCGCCGCCAAGTCATTGGGTAATGTGCGCAATGCATGAACAATACGAGTGGCTCTGCGCGCATTCATCATTTTATGTGACGGCGCAAGCTATCCAGCGTTTGCAATTTGTGGAGCAGCTTGGATTTTTAGGCGAGGACATGCGCCGCCGATTGAATGTGGCTCGCCGGCGACTTGTCAAAAAATAAGCGCGCTTGTCAACTATGAATGCCCGTTTTTTCTAGGTGTTTGAAGTGGCTCACGAAACATTTTGCAAGCCGCGCGTGGAGCTTGAACTCGCATTTGTGCTGGGTAAAGATTCACGCAGGCCCGGCGTTGGCTTGGACAAAGTTATGAATGCTCAAAAAGATTGTGGCAAGAAATTTTTTCAGAAAAAAACTTGCAATATCAAACTTCTGCATGAAAGAATATTGACGCATATCCAAATTCGTATATGTCGAAACTGATTTACCATGCTCAAATCATGGAAATGCAACACAACAAGTTCAAGAAGGCGCTGAAGGAAGGTCGTTTACAAATCGGGCTGTGGAGCAGTTTGTGCAACTCCATTGCGGCGCAGGTGTTGGGCGACAGCGGCTTTGATTGGATTGTGATTGATGGCGAGCACGCGCCCAATGAACTGCCGGATATTGTCGCGCAAATGCAGGCGCTTGCGGGCACGCATGCCTGCGCCGTTGTGCGGCCAGCGTGGTTGGACACGGTGGTGATCAAACGCATGCTTGATGCTGGCGCGCAAACAATTATTGTTCCGTATGTGCAGAACGCCGAGCAGGCCACGCTTGCGGTTGCCAGCATGCGCTATCCACCGGCGGGCATTCGTGGCGTGGCGCCGGTGATTCGCGCCAGTCATTACGGGCGCGTTGATAATTATCTCAAGTTGGCCGACGCGCAAATGTGTCTGCTTGTGCAAGTTGAAACCAAGGAGGCGCTTGTGAATTTGGAATCCATCGCAAATGTGGATGGCGTGGATGGCGTCTTCATTGGTCCTTCGGATTTGGCGGCGTCGCTTGGCCACATTGGAAATCCGGCGCACGCGGTTGTGCAGGCCGCATTGCTTGACGCGGTCACGCGGCTGAAGGCACTGGGCAAACCTGCGGGCATTCTCACATCCAATCAAGATGAAGCGCGCCGCTACATTGATTGGGGCTACACATTTGTCGCGGTTGGATCGGACATTAATGTGTTGCGCTTTGGCGCCGACGCCTTGGTGAAAAACTTCAAGTTGTAGCGGGGTTGGCTACCATAATCACACATGCGTGATTTTGTGTTGATCTACTTGAACGGCGTAAGGCGCGAAATTCGCGGGCGTGAAGCGCTGATGATGTTGGCGGATTGGCTTCGCAAAGAAGCCGGTCTGACAGGAACAAAAATTGTGTGCGCTGAGGGCGACTGCGGTTCATGCACTGTTCTGCGCGCGTTCCCGGATCTTGCCGCGCACGCCCCCGTGCATGTTGGCGTGCGAGGTGGTGTGAAGGTTGGCGAAAATGTTGGTGCGAATGTTGGCCGCGATCCCTCCACACATACTGCTCCACTTGAATTTGAAGCCATGAACTCGTGCATTGTCACGGTGGCGCAAATGGATGGCTCACACATTGTCACGGTGGAGGGTATGCAATGCGGCGATGAGTTGTCGCCCGCGCAAGTGGCCATGAAGCAATGCCACGCTTCGCAGTGCGGATATTGCACGCCGGGATTTGTCATGGCCATCAGCGCCATGTTGGAGAAGCATGGCGATGCAAATGGCGCGCGCACAAATGTTGCAAGCGATAGTGGCGGGCGCGCAAATGTTGCAAGCCATGGCGGCGCGGTTGCGGCGCAACACATAGATGCAAAGATGGCCGCGAATTATCTCACGGGCAATTTGTGCCGATGCACTGGCTATGCCCCAATCGTGGAAGCCGCGTTGACGGTGCGCGCCACGGAAAAGCATTCGGTGGCGGGGCGTTACTCCAACCCCGCGGCGATTGCGGACGCGCTGAACACGGCCACCAAGTCATTGTTGATTGAACATGACGGCGTTAAATTGTTCGCGCCAGTTTCGTTGCGCGAGGCCGTTACATTTGCGGCGCAGAACCCCGGCTTCAAGGTGTTGGCCGCGGCCACTGATATGGGTGTGCAAACCAACAAGGGCAAGCCATTGCCACGCGTGTTGCTGAGTTTGCATTTAGTCAACGAGTTGTATCAAGCCAAGCAATCTCGATCGGGCATTGTGGTGGGCGCGCGTGTCACGCTTGCGCAACTGCGTCGCTTATGTGAAACCACCGCGCCCGAGTTGGCCAGTTTTCTAAATTTATTCGGCTCGCCACAAATTAAAAATGTCGCCACGCTTGTTGGCAACATCGCCAACGCGTCGCCTATTGGCGACACGCTTCCGTTTTTGCTTATTGCGGGCGCGGCGGTGCATGTGGCCAGTCGACCTGGTGGCAAGGGGCCAATTCATAAACGCAGGATTGAGTTTACGGATTTATATGTGGGCTATAAAAAGTTGGCGCTTACGCCTGGAGAAATTATTACACATGTGTCTTTCAACGCCACGGATTCCAAGGAACTTCTGCGGCTTTATAAAGTTTCGCAGCGCAAGGACATGGACATTAGCGCTATCAGCGGTGCGTTTTCTTTGACAATGGCTGGGCGCATGAAAAGTTTCGCGGTCAACACCACAACGCACGCCGGGGCGCGCGAAACTAAATTACCGCCGCGCGTTGTGTCGGCGCGCATTGCCTATGGCGGCGTTGCGGCCACGCCAATACGCATGCCAGAAATAGAAGCCGCGTTAGTTGGCGACTTCACCATGGAAAAAGCGCAAGCCGTGGCGCACATGATTGCAAGCGCCATCACGCCACTGTCGGATGTGCGTGGCAGTGCGGCGTATCGGCGGGTGACAGCCGCGAAGTTGTTCATGCGTTATGCCAACGAGGTGTTGCATGCGTGACGCTTCAAGTGTTGAAAAAATATCCGTGATGAGTGAATTTTGCCGCTACGTCAGCGAGGTGTTGCATGCGTGACACTTCATGCGCTGAAACAACATCCGTGATGAATGAATTTTTCCGCCGCGAATGTGAGGTTCTCAGTGGCTAATTCTGTCCACCAACAGTCAGACGCAAATTCCGAGGCGTCATCATCAACATCATTGTTGAAGGATGTTGGCTCGCCGCCGCACGATTCCGCCACCACGCATGTCACGGGCAAGTCGGAATTTGTTGACGACCGACCCATGGTGAAAGGCGAACTGCACTGCGGACTTGTCTACAGTCCGTTTGCGCGCGCGCGTTTGAAATTGCTTGATCTCGCGCCGGCGCTAAAAATTGCCGGCGTGGAGTGCGCCATCACGGCCGCGGATGTGGCGCACAATATGTGGGGCGGAATTTTTGCGGATCAACCTGTGATTGCCGCGGGGGACACGCACTTTGTTGGCGAAGTAGTGGCGGTGCTGGGCGCGCAAACTAAAGAATCATTGGCGCAAGGCTTGGCCGCCGTGGTGGCGCAGTGGGAAAAACTCCCTGACATTCGCAGCATTGATGAGGCCGTGGCGCAAGAAAGTTTCATTGGTCATCTACGAACTATTTCCAGAGGCGACACGCAGGCCGCGCTTGCATCTTCGCCGCACAAGATTGAAGGCGTGTTAAAGATAGAAGGTGCTGATCACTTTTATTTGGAAAGTCAGGCCGCCGTGGTGTATCCGCGTGAGGACGGCCAACTGGAAGTGCATTCATCCACCCAGCATCCAACGGAAACGCAACACGTGGTTGCAAAAGCGTGCGGAATTCCTTTTAGCGATGTCGTGTGCGTCGCCAAAAGATTGGGCGGCGGTTTTGGCGGCAAAGAAACCCAAGCTTCTCCATTCGCGGCCTACGCGGCGCTTGTGGCCCAGCGCACTGGCCGCGCCGCTCGCATTGTGTTGACCAAGGATGAGGACATGATCATCACGGGCAAGCGCAACCCG
>Ga0209190_1003546_pt1 | contig 10328 bp, 9 predicted proteins | sample M_140205_XF_Meta_FD_187315 | JGI IMG/M metagenome (GOLD analysis project Ga0209190, IMG submission 187315) | Freshwater microbial communities from Lake Montjoie, Canada to study carbon cycling - M_140205_XF_MetaG (SPAdes) (version 2) | ecosystem: Environmental > Aquatic > Freshwater > Lake... | reverse complement strand
CCAGTCTAATCCGCGCATTTCACACTCTGCAACGTGAGTGATCCTGATTGTTGTAGAGATGTACGTGGTAGAAGAGGCTCGGCCCAAGAACTGAGCTTACGGATGTTCAGTCCGCCCGCGAAAAGACAGGCCAGTGCCGGGGAGAGGGTAAAAAAATTCACGGCGAGAAGATCCATGTTTTGCGCGATGCGCAGGACCAGTTGTGCCCCCTGATTCACATTTTACAACTCGCATGCTACTAGACCTTCAATCAATCACCAGAATTAGCGGTCGGAGGTCGAATGACTGGCCGACGTTCCTTCTGCATTCTTTGCTCGCTGCGGGAAGAATGGCGCGTCCTTGCCATGGGGAAAGTGTGTTGGGTGTGCTTGGGGAGGTTCGTTTCCGGTCAAGCAGCTTGGCAGTTTCGTCGTGGCTGCCGCTTCCAGAGCCTCCAAGCTGTCGAATCGCGCGGAATAGTTCCGCGTGACCGCGCGTAAGAGCCGGAGCGCCTTTCGGGTAACGACATTACCGAGGACCAGCCGGAACGCTGGATTTAGCACGACCGCAAGTTGAATCTCCTCGGTGTCGTAGCCCGCGTGCTTCTTGAGTTGGGACAAAGAAGGATGGGGCGGAAACCATTCCCTGCCCACGGTGACGGCTGTTATTCCCGGGCGCTGAATCATGGCCCGTGTAAATTCGTAAAACAGCAGATGCACCGCACGGAATGTCAATGCGGCTTCGGAGCGGTGCAGGATGAAAGCCTCGCACACGCCGCCGCCCGAATGGGCGATCAGGTAGGCGAGTAATTCTCCCCCATAAAAGCATCCCCAAGGCTCAAGGCCCGAGATCGAGGCACCGACCTCGCAGAAACGGTCCCATCCGGCTTGGCTCGCGGCGGGGCTTGCTGCCGCACCGCACCGCTGCAAGCTGTTGGCATAGCAGTTCAGACCTTTCGAGCGAAGCGTATCCCAATCCAGCGCACGCACTGCGCAGTCTTTGGCCGCGCGCTGCACATGCTGCCGAAATTGCCTTTGCAGGCTGTGCAGACCGTATGCGCGGTCGCGCACCCAAAATGTGCCGCTTTTGATTCCCGTCGCGAACGACGTCGGAAAAATCGCCATCACCCTCCGAGACTTACGGAGCAACAGGTCCATTTCCTGCTTGGTCGTGTTGACCGTTGCCGTAGAGGGCACTGAGATGACAGAAAGCCTCCCAGCCTCTATCCAAAGGACGCCCATGGCGGAATAGGTCCTGTGTCCCTGTGCCTCAAACAGCTCCGCGAAAGGGTGACGGGGCGATGAGATGTAGTGAGCCAGAAGCGTGTTTGGATTCCGACCTTCGCCACATGGGCGAAGCTTCAGGACTCCCTATGTCCTACTGCATGGGCGCAAGCGCGGGCGGTGAGGGCCAGGACGGTCAAAGTGGGATTCACGGTTCCTTGGGAGGGAAATGATGCGGCGTCCGTGACAAACAAGCCTTTGGTATCCCAACATTCGTTGTTCGGATCAAGCACCGAGCTTGATGGATCGTTGCCCATCCGGGCGGTGCCGCATTCATGCATGGCCAAACCTGCAGCCGCATGGCAGTCGTGAAAGCGACGGATCTTTGCGTTCAAGGTTCCGGCAAGTTCCCCCAAGGCCAGCTTCATGGAGGCTGCGCCCTTTGTTTCGGACAAGCCATGTCTGCAGTCGATGCGCAGCACGGGAATGCCCCAGCGATCACGAAGGTGAGGGTCGAGTGCCACCCGATGATTTGTCTGGGGCAGCATTTCATGGAAGGCCGACAAGTAGAGCCCCATGCGGCCGAATGATGTTTTGGCGGCATAGATTTGCACCCCGAAGTTGGAATGCTGCTCCGGGTTTCGGTCTTGGCAGGTTCCGAATCTTTGAAGAAGAAAGCCGCGCGGTTCTTCTCCCCATTGTTTAGATATCCCCGCCGGCCACGGTCCGAACGCATCCGCCCGCATCACAACGTGGTCCATGAGAAAATTTCCCAGGGAATTTGATTTCGCCCCGAGGGGTGTGCCATTCGCTTGGTCATGCGAGAGCAGCAAGAGCCTGGTCGATTCCAGCGGTGAGGCGCAGAGGAAAACCACCCTGGCCACCGCGCTGCATTCCTTTTGTGTGGCCATGTCGAACCAAGTCACGCCTTTGGCGCATCCATTTTCCACCGCAATGGAACGGGCGATGGCGCCCTGCCGGAGCACCAACCGGCCGGTGCGGGCGGCGGCCGCCACGCAATCAGGCGGCGGGATGCCCTTGCATGACTCGACGTTCATCCTCGGCCAACGAGACAGAAGGCGAAGCATGACGGCATTGCGAAGTTCGTCGGTCTTTGTCGCGGTTGCCGATTCTGAATCTTTTCCGTCTGCCGCCAGCATACCGAGTCTCTCTTCAACCGCGGAATACCACGGATCGAGTTCCTTGAGGGGGAACGGCCACGGGGGTCGCCCGTCATTTCCGAAAGCAAAGTCCTCGGCCCCAAAGCGCACATAGATGCCTCCGTGGCCCGGGACTGCGAGTCGGCCTCCGAGGCCGCGGCATCGGATCCAGTAAAATGGGTCGTCGCTGGCCTTAACAAAAGGGCAGTCGATGTCGTCGACATACGCGTCGGGCTTGCGGCTCCAAGCATGACATTTGCTTTGTATGGGTTGCCTGAGGCGTCCGAGCAGGGGCAACGGCTTTCTCATGGCCGCGAGCAACGCTTCCGGCATGAATGGCATGTGGGCGGGACTTGCGAACGAAGCCAGCCTTTGCGCCAAGTTGCGACTGGGTGCCGATGGCGAAGATCCCTCGGGATATCCGGCATCGAGCAGAAGCACTTGGAGGCCTGCCGCGGTCAGCAGTTCAGCGGCAAGACCGCCAGAAGCTCCCGCCCCGACCACCACCGCATCGAAAGTGCCCGAAGATCCGGCCCGACTCGAGTTGGAGAGTTCGTCGTCCTTCATCGCCGAGTGAAGTGCTGCCGACAAGCTGCCCACAAAAATCCCATCGCATTGGCCAGTTGCCAAAGCATGAGAGCTGAAAGTAACTGCAGCCGTCTGCCAAGAGAGTGATCGGAAAGCGCGACCCATACCGCCTTTGGCAAGCTTCGGTGAAACCCTAAATCCTCAGCCATGGTGCCCGATGCGCGTGCTTTTCTTTTCGCCTGGTAAAGAAATGCTCCCTGTCCGTATCGCCAATGTAGGCGGATGAATCCGCCCAGGCTCTGGGCATGTCGGTGTTCGATCCGGGCGGCTTTTTCCCAAATCAGCGGCCGATTCTGCATGCGCCAGCGGTCGCAGAACTCGCGGTCCTCGGCAGCGGGGGAACCGAAGTCGGAATCAAAACCGCGGCTGTCAAGATAGTGATCGCGGCGAAGAGCCATATTGTTGCTCGCGAAAAAATAGGAATTCGCCTGGTCTCGGTTGAAGTGACTGTAGACAAGATCGACGATCAGTTGGCTCGTTTGGGCAAAAAGATCGTTTTTCAGTCCGTTGAAGGTGGATCCACCGACCAAAGCCTCGGGATGATCTCGCAAGGCAGCCACGAGCGTTTCCAACCAGGTCGGCGTAGGGAGGCAGTCGTCATCGGTGAAGGCAAGAAATTCCCCGAGCGCCTCGGCGACGCCGCGATTACGCGCTCCGGCCGGGCCAGTGTTTTCTTGATGGATCAACTTCACTGCAAATTTCGACGACCATCGCGTGGGATCGAGCGCCAACGCAGGTTCGCTACCGTCATCCACCACGATGACTTCGAAGGAGCCGGGCTGCAGGGCTTGCTCCGCAAGCGCGTCGAGGCATCGCATGATCGCTCGCGGTCGGTTGCGCGTGGGAATGACGACGCTGGCTAGCAATTGGTCCATCAGCCTCGTTCACTGCCTGCAAAATCCCGTAAAAACAAGGTTTGGCATGTGGGACCGATGCTTGTTGCGATTGATTGGAGAGTCTGGCGCATTCGGCGAATGGAATTTGTGTTCTTCTACCGTGGAGCGATGTGCACCGAGAGAAGATGCCTCTCGGCGGGGAGGACAAAACGCCTGCGATCACATTCGGTATCGGCATATACGTCTGCCGCTCGCCCCAAGCCGAAGCAGGTGCCGATGGATTCGCCAAAGGCGTGGATAAGTTTCAGGGTCCAGGCGGTGCTAAAGTTTGAAACAGTTTTCGCCGGGGAAACCTTGTCGCGGAGGAGCGAAGCGGATCGCCTGATCACGATCAGGGGAACGAGCGGGAACACCACGAAACGCAACACCCTCGTCGCCAGTCCCCATCCCATTTGCTTGGCCCGCTCGCTTCCGAAAATCCTTCCCCCCAAAAATGCTTGCTTCATGGCCGGGCAAAGCCTGCTCATGTTGACGTGTCCTAGGGAAGTGTGTGTGCAAAGCACGAGGCGGGCTTGCGGGCGGCTGATGCAAATTTTTTCCTGTAAGAATCCTTCGGCGAGAAGGGAGTCCTCGCCTAGCGCCTCGGCGAGCGCGTCTCGTCGATAGGCGGTGTTGTGCGCGGGCAGGCTGCGTGCATTGTCAAAGCGGGGGCGAGCCGACGAATCTTTCCTGTGGAGGCCAAAGAACAACAGGAATTGCACGCGGCTTACGGCGGTCTCCGGATTGGGATTGAGCATGGCCGGCGCGGCGGCTTGGATGTTTCCCGAGGATTCAAAGGCGGCGAGGAGCTCTTCCGCCCAGTTCGGCTCCGGGAAGCCATGGTCTTCATTGAAAGCCACGATATCTCCGGTGGTCTCGGCGACCGATAAAGCGCGGGTCCTCGACATGTCTTGAGTTTGATGGAGCAGGAAACGGGTTTTCCAAAAGCGGGAGCGCGGCGCGAGAAAGTCTTCGGCCTCGCGCAAAAGCTCCGGCGAATCGCTGGAGAAAATCAACTCGATGCGCGCAGCGGAGGTTTGGGCTAGCAGACACTCCAAGATTTTCTGAATGCCGGACAGGCTATGCCTGGCGACAAAAACCACCGAGAGCCGCAAGGGAGTATTCGGGGCGCTCATGCGATTCGGGCGGTGTTAAGCTCCCACTTCACGAATTTTTCCTCGGCCTCCCCAAGACCGAACAAATACCCGGCCGCCTCACCCAATGCGGCGGCGTAGTAAACTAGGAAAACCACAGGCACTGAGGCTAGGAAGGTTGGGATCAGGGTCGGCCGGCCGGCGATGGATTTCGCCAGTCGCAGGAGTCGCAAGGCGGGAACGAGCGCGAGGACGCCGCAGGCCCAGACCAAGCGGGTCGAGAACCGCCAACCGTTTGCCTTGGCACGTGCAACGGAGAGGATTCTCAGATAGTAAAAATTCGCGGCGCAAAGTTCCCACAAGCTCGCGTAGCAGCGATGGGCGGCGAGGACTTCCGGCGCGACCTTCATGGGAAGCCCTCGCGTATTCGCCATTTCCTGCACATTGAAATCCACGCCGACAGAGTTTTCGAAATCGTCACCGAGTTCCTCGAGGAACCAGCGGGAGTAGGAGACATTGTTCCCGGCAAGGAGTCGCGCGGGACCGCCCACGACGGGATGCGCGAAGAATCCGTAATCCGCCATGAGTGCCGAGCGGGACCACAGCGAGTCGCGGCTGCCGTTGGTGAATGCGTAGCCCACCGCAGCCCAACGGCCGTCCGAATGAGCTTCGAGCAACCTCTCCGCCCAAGTGGCATGCGGTTCGCAATGGTCCTCGAGAAACGCGACGACAGGCGCCGTGGATTCCCTTGCGGCTTGCGCGCGGGCGACCCGCCAGTAGTGGAGGCCGGGACGACGGAGATATTTCGCGGAGAAGCGGGCGGGTATCTGCAGCGCGGGCACGGAGGCGTCGGCGCAATCAAAGACAACAATCTCCAGCAGGTCGTTGGAACAACCCTGCAGGCTCAACGCATCTAGAACGCCCTGCGCGTTTTCCCGATTGGTGCCGACGATCATGACGACCGAAATGGCCGGGCGGATAGTTTGGTCCACACCGGAGTCTTGCGGAAAACGGCTGGAGGATCAACGCGGAGGGTGGGAAGCCGATCGTTGCGCTTTCGACGCTTTCGGTGGATCAATTGGTTTCCGCAATAACGAGCGGCTTCGTGCCATCGGGAAACCGATACAGGAACCTGACAGGGGCGCTTTCTATAATGAGCTGAGAAAGCTTGTTGCCGGCACCGTCGCAGCGCTGCTCGAGAATAGGGCCGCGAACACCCCTGCTCCCCAGAAGAGCGCTTAAGCAGTCCTCCACCTGCGCGCGAGGTTGAATCCGGCGCAGCCATCAGGGTCGTGACGATGGCCATGATCACCATGATCGTAAAAAGCGTCGGCGTGATCAGGCCGGCCTGCAGCGCAATTTTCAGCAAGATCAGTTCCAGTTGCAAACGGCCAGACTATTTGCAATTCAAAAAGTCTCCTCTGAGGCCGGAAATCTAAACGCTCTCGTGCGGCGGGGCTTTGTCCGCAATGAGGATGTCGGTGCCTTCGTGTTTGCTGTCGGGCGTGAGGACCTGTTCTTCGTAGTAGGAGCGCTCGGTGTTGACTTCCCACGGGTCGAGCCCCTTGCGTCCGAGGAGGGTCAGGGCCGCGTGGTGGCCGGCGAGCATGGAGTGATCTTGGTTGTTGTACCGGTGCATTCCGTTTCGTCAGGCCGTCTGCAAATTGGTGAATGTCTTGGTGAAATACTCCCTCAGGGTATCCACATGCGCGCGGTATTCTTTGTCATAGACAGGATACGCGTTGAGTTCGCGTACCACGTGGCCTTCCGTGAGGTCGCCTTCCGCAACGAGTCCTAGGGACGCGATCTCGCGCTTGGCTAGCGCGATAAGGTCTTGGTCGTCCATCTTCCACAGGTCATCGCCGCGCGAGCAGAAGTATTCCATGCCCAGCACGGTGCCGTTGCCCGGAGCGACGAGGTCTGGGGACCAGTTGCGGAAATTCTGGATGCGGCCGACGCGTACGCCCGGGTCGTGGATGTAAATCCAGTTGTCGGGAAAGACGTCGGCTTTCCGGCAGGCGAGGGCGACGATGAGGAAGTCGCGGTATTGGAGACCGTCGGCGGCCGCGAGCACCGCGGGCGGGGGAGGGGGGTCCAGTTGCCTGGCCAGGGCAGACAGCGGCATGGTCGAGACAACGTGGTCCGTGTGGATGGTCCGCGTGTTGCCGTTGTTCTCGATGTCGATCGAGGTGACTTTTCCGTTTTCGTGACGCAGTCGCGTCACGCGGTTCTCGGTCAGAACCTCACCGCCCTTGGCCGCGATCTTGCGCGCGGCGCTTTCCCACAGCATGCCGGGGCCGAGGCGCGGGTAATCGAAGGTCTTGATGAGGGATTTGATTTGGCCGCTGTTCCGCAGGGCATTCAGCACCGCGCTGATGAAGCTCAACCCGTGGATGCGTTGAGCCGCCCAGTCGGAACGGATCTCCGTGCAGGGGATACCCCAGACCTTTTCGGTGTAGGTTTTGAAGAATGTCCGGTAAAGGCGGTCACCGAAGCGGTTGCGCACCCATTGCTCGAAGGAGTGCTCCGGCAGATCGGGTTTGAGACGGGCGCGGGCATAGCTGGCGACCATCATGAAACTTTGGAAGAGCCCGAGGTTCGATACTGTATTTGCGATCTGCAGGGGATATTGGAAAAATTTCCCGTGATAGTAGATGCGGGAGAGGCGGGGGACTTGCTGCATCGGCTCATCCATCATCTCGGCCCAGAGCCGCTTCACATCTTCGCTCTTTGTGAAAAACCGATGGCCGCCGATGTCGAGGCGGTTGCCGTTCCAAATATGCGTGCGCGAAATACCCCCGATGTAGGGGGAGGCTTCGAGGACCAGCGGCCGATGCCTGTGGCGGGACAACTCGAAAGCGGCAGTCAATCCAGCGGGCCCGGCGCCGATCACCGCAAAAGGTATTCGATCAAGCAGCGGCATGTAATAGTGGGGCGCAATTCATACACCACGCCATGGGGTACGCGCAACCCGACTAAAATTGCTGCGGGAGTCTGGCCAAGTGCTGGATGGTGCCGAGGACAAAACCCGCCGTGGCTCCTAGAAAATATAACCAATGAAGCGGGACGCAAGCGGCGGCGAAAAACCATCCGCCGCAAGCGGACAGAAAACGATAGAAGCGCCAGTTGATCGCGGTGCAGACCGAGAGGCATGCAGCCGATATGATGAAGGCGGGAGGCCATGCGAAGCCCGCGGCCAAAGCGGCGGTCGCGACACACACCAGCAACCCGCTCAGGCGGGCTTCGTGCGTGATGTTGAGATCGTTGTCTAGCCGCTCTTCTCGCCGGAGCAAGCGGGTCCACGGCGCAGCCCGTCGGAAGATGTCGGTTACGACCAGATCCCGCAGCCGCCACTGTTTGAGATGCGTCACCTGCCACGAGGGCGCAAGGCGGATGCGGTGGCCGGCCTTGCGCAAACGGTAGCCGAGTTCGATGTCCTCGACCGAAGGCACCTTGTAACTCTCATCGAAGCCTCCGGCTTCCAGAAAAACTTTCCGCCGGATGGCTCCGCAACCGGCCCAAAAAGTCTGCGCCTCGCGCGCAGCATGCTGGTGCGTGTAGTGATGGAGCAAATTGCGGTAGCGCGAGACGAGGCCGGGGGCGGCTGGTGATGCGTCGTAGGAACCGATAATGGCCGCTGCATCTTGATTTCCGGACCACGCCTGCATCGCGCGCGGGACGAAGTCTGCGGGCAATCGCACGTCGGAGTCGACAAAGACAATAATCTCCCCGGAGGCTACGGCGCCGCCGGCGTTCCTCGCGGCGGATACGCCCGGCGCCTCGGGCCGGGATACGACCTTGAAGCCGCGCATCTTGGCGGAATCAATGGCGCCGCCACATGGGCCGTCCACTGCCACAATCACCTCATGTGGAGCCGGGTCGAGAGCCCCAGTGCTTTCGAGGCAGGCGTCCAGCATCGGACCGCTGCGGTGCGCGGTGATGACGATGCTTAGATCCGGGGACGATCGTGTCAAACGGCTCTCTCCAGCAGGTTGTGTCCCGTTTCCTGGCGCCGGCACAAAATACACACTGCGGCCGCCAGCAGAGCCGCGTGGGTCCGCACGAGCAAAAGATTGTCCTTCCAATAGCGGAAATGGCTTGGCTGCCGGTTCGCGTAGCGCACGGAGGTCGGAATATCCACGCATGGCACGCCGAGGTGCGAGAGGCGCACTCCGATTTCGGTTTCGAAGTCAAAGCCTCGACCACGCTTGCCTGTTCGCAGCGCAGCGAGCGCCGATCGGACCGGATAGACGCGGAATCCGCACAACGAGTCCGCCGGGCCGCGTCCTGAGGTTTCAACCAGCGTGCAAAAGTTGGCGATGCGGTGCCCGGTGACGCGGATCCGCGGTGCATCCGCCCCGAAAACAGGCAGTCCGGCAATGATGGCGTCCGGCCGCGCCCGCGCCGCCTCCATGAAGCGCTGAAGATCCGGCGCATGGTGTTGTCCATCGGCATCGAAAGTCGCCGCGTGCGTCCAGCCTTGCTCCGCCGCATACTCCAGCCCGGCCCGGACTGCCGCACCCTTGCCAGAGTTGTGCGGCAGGCGAACCAGATGCACTCCTTCATGTTGGCGCGCTAAGGCGCCGATCGACGACATGCTCTCGTCTGTGGAGCCATCGTCGACCACGACAACCGGACGCCAGTGCGCGAGCACCGTGCGCAAGGTGGCCGCGAGCAGCGAGCCGGAGTTGTAGCTCGGCACAAGGACGCATCGTTGCGGGTCGACGGGTGCGGGAGGCGTCATGAGATCAGGCTAATCGCGGTGATAAGGGTGTCCGGCCAGAATGGTGTGGGCGCGGTAAATCTGCTCGAGTGCGACAACAAGGGCGAGTTCGTGCTGCAGGGTGAGGGGTCCGAGAGACCAGAGAAAATCGGCAGATTCTATGATCGTGGCGCCGTGGCCATTGGCGCCTCCGATGACGACAGCCACCGGACGCGAGCTTTGACGCCATGTGTCAATCTTTTCGGCGAGTGCGCGGCTGCCGAGTTGCTGACCTTTCTCGTCGAGGATGACTCGGAAACAACCATCGCTTTTTGCCAAGAGGTCCGCACCCTCGCGTCCGGGGTCGGAGGCCTTGACTGTCACGATTTCCACTGTGGCCACCTTGCCGATGCGGGCGAGGTATTCGTCGCGGCCCGCCTTTGCGTAGGCGAGCGCGGGTTTGCCGACGGTCAGGATGCGCCAGTTCATGTCTGCTCTGCCGGACGAAGTTGCGGATAAGCCGCGGTGAAAACTTTCGCTGCGACATCCGCGACCTCCTCGACGGCAATCTCGCGGGCGAGTTCTCGGGAGAGAGAGGTCATGGTCACACCGTCAATGCCGCAGGGCGTGATGGCGTTGAAGCCGGAGAGGTCGGGTCCGACATTGAGGCCGAACCCGTGCATGGTGATCCAGCGGCGCACGCCGAC
>Ga0209190_1003543_pt1 | contig 10333 bp, 15 predicted proteins | sample M_140205_XF_Meta_FD_187315 | JGI IMG/M metagenome (GOLD analysis project Ga0209190, IMG submission 187315) | Freshwater microbial communities from Lake Montjoie, Canada to study carbon cycling - M_140205_XF_MetaG (SPAdes) (version 2) | ecosystem: Environmental > Aquatic > Freshwater > Lake... | reverse complement strand
CCAGTTCATCTGGCACTACATACAAACGGTGACTGTGGCGATCGGTTTTGTGATCATAGTGCCGGAATGTCACAATCTTGCCGCCCATGGCGTTGCGCACTGTGATGTTGAGCCCTTGCTCACTATATACGTCTTCAGATGATCTCAGCAGTCGAGACACTTTGCTTCCACGCACGGTGTCTGCTGGTATATTGCCATCACGGAGATCGCGATTGAAATCCCAGCCCCACTTCATGATAAAACTCCAAATCCACCTAATCATACGCCGGCCTTTCTGTTTGCCAAATATTGTTCCCACTGCACCCATTGATTGCGAACCAAGAAGCCCCAGTCTCTTTGTTTGATACCGGGCATGAACAAGGTCCAACATTCCACTTCCGGATCCAGCTCTACCCTGTGATAGGTGTGGGCTGTTGCACGTCTAAAACTTCCTGGACCGCACCACTTGGCAATTTCACCAATCTTTCGACCTTGGCTATCAAACTGTGGGCGCCATTCCCAGTAACCACCTTTCAAGATCACGGTGGCAAACGGCCACGGATGGTCATGCACGTCGTCTGGATCTGACTTTAGAAACTTGTGTACAAACACATTGAATGGGAATCGTTTTCTATCCTTGAGAAACACGTAGTAGCGTTCCAAATAAGGCTCACCATTCACACGGTCCATGATTATGCGATATCGACCCAAACGCTGGAAGAGTTTTTTAAGCATGTCACAATTATACAGCAAATTTTGTTTTCAGTCAAGAAAAAACCCTACCGTGAGTAGGGTTTTGTCAGTGTGCTCAGTGGGATTTGAGCAGCGAGTCGGGATTAGACCAAACCAAGAGAAATTGCTTTGTAACCAGCGGCAACCAATTTGCGGCTTGGTGTACCAATGCGGTACTCGGTCACTTGCACGCCATTGCGAGCTTTACGGCTGTTGGCATACACGGCAAAGCCTGCTTGGCGAACACGAGACACTTCAGCAGAAATGTTTTTGATGCCAAAACGCTTGTGAGCTTGGCTGGCAGAGATTTTCTCACCGTTACTCAGGGCAGTAAACAGTTTGAAAGTTTTGGTTTCAGGATTAAAACGCATCATAATAAAATACCTTTCTTTAATGTAGCTGTGTTGCACAGCATTCCACTATTGTACGGAGTTTGTGTTGTAAACACAATACAGTTTGGCCTGTCATTTGCCAAAATAAAACTTTTTGGCAATCTCTCCAAAACAAGTAAACTCATTTGAGGGCTGCCGCGTTGTATATGTGTAGCAGGAAAGTTCTTGTTACAGTTTCAAATCAAAGGAGATTACTATGAAACAATTGATCGCTATCATCGCCGCTGCCTTTGCAGTTACCGCTTTTGCCGCAGAACCTGCCAAGAAAGAAGAAAAGAAAGTAGAAGCCAAGCCTGCTGCCACTGCCCCTGCTCCTGCAGCCAGTGCTCCTGCCAAGGCCGATCCCAAAAGTGCACCGACTGGCGATAAAAAAGCCGAAGCTGCTAAGAAGTAATCCCTTAAGGTTCTCGTTAATTCGACTGCAAGGGGTTGATCCAACTCTCATCGAAGTCGACGACGAGGCCCTTTGTTGTGCTTATCGTAGGGCCAAGATTGTTCATGATCAACCCGCTGTAGATGATGAGTTGTCTAACTACACAAGCACTCGATTACAATTGGCACGGTACTTTGCCATCAAACGGTACCATGAAGTTTGGGGGTAATTCCCCAAACTTTTTTTGTGTTCATAAATAATCGTGCAAGGATAATAACAGCGTACATTATGTTGCATACCATAACAACCATAACTGAAGAAATTGTAAAACTGCTCAAGGATGATCCTGTTCGTCCTGAGATTCCTGTTGCTGACCGTATCAATAGTAACAGCCGAATCTACATGCTCAAAGATGGAGACCAAACCAAGGCCATCACATGTGTGAAGTTTTTGGACGCAATTCCTGCTGCCGTGGAGGACATGACTGGTTTGGTTGAGAGTGCCACCACTGCGGTATTTTATACCATTTGGTCGTATACAGCTGGCGCTGGCCGTGACTTGATCATTGCGGCTCAAAAATCAATTGAATCAGAGTTTCCACGCATCGAAACTTATGTCACACTCAGTCCCAAGACCGAAATGGCTCGGCGTTTTCATTTAAAGAATGGTGCTAGAGAACTGCGCGAAAATCTCGACACCATCAATTACATCTACAAGTGACGCCAAATCAAAGTATTCAGGTTACAGATTACCTGACTTGGGAATCCTGTGATGATCCAAGATTCACCAATCTATCAGTTGACGCGCCTACACCCAGCAGGAATCATCTACCCAAATGGGTAAAAGAGTTGAGTGGAAACATAAGAGAATACCTGCCAGATGGATTTGCACAAGATCACACCATAAGACACTGCATGGGATTCCGTGGACTGATGGACATTGGATATACCATGCCCTTGCCCGAAGTGGTTGGCGGCGGCGATAGTGAATTTGCCAAGGGAAGATTACATCCAGAAATGATCCACGGAACTCAATGGGCCAAGCAAGGTGGTGGTCCGTGGACAGATCCTACATCTGCCACAGGGTTTGATCCTAGCCCTTATCAATACAGAATAAAGTTGTTGCATTGGGCCTGGCGTGCCAAAATGGCACCAGGATGGCGATTGCTAACCTTGCCCACGTTGTGGGATTGGAGTGAAGATTTCAATACATTTTCTGGTGCACAGTCTGCCAATTTAGAAAGCAGTGCTTGCATTTACAGCATTCCAATGGATCCTGCCTACTGTTATTACAACATAGAAACTGTGATGGCCATTCGCAGAGATAGAATGATACCCAAAGGCACAATCACTTTTTGTGTAGTGCCAATTTACCAGCCATAAGTAATCATGCTCGTGTAGTAATCCGGTCCTGCCAGGCGGGACCGGATAACACACATCACACACAAGGAGAATAACATGAGCAAAACACCTTACGAGATCCGTCTCGAACTGCTTACCCTGGCCAAGGAAATCCTCCAAGCGCCAATTTACGAAAAACGCAGTCAACTGGTTAATGAATATCATTCCAAGTTAACTGACGCCAATCGTGATAGTTTACCATTCCCAACCTTACCTGACTTTCCGACAACAACGGCTATTGTGTCTGAGGCGGAAGCACTCAAGAAGTTTGTAGACCAGGCGTAAAAATGAAAGCCCCGCAAGGGGCTTTCTTATGGCTGTATGCTTTTGACGTGTCGGCAGTCCCCACGGAATCTAAAACCCGAGCAGGTGCAGGAAAGGTTACCGTTGACTTCGGTGATTTTGTATTCATCACCTTTGCTGCCTTTTACTGTCCAGACACGACCTTCGGGCTCGGCTTCTTTCAACTCAGTCTTGAACTGCACAGGGTTCACCACAAACTTGCGGCCACGCATGTCCATGCGGATGGGATTTTTAAAAACTTTGATGGCTTCTGTGCCCTTAGCTTTGAAAGCATACATCTTGCTCTTGCCATCATCCAGCAGGTAGATGCCGTTGGGCACAGAGTCCTGGTAGTCAGTTGTTTCAGCAAACCATTTCATTTTGCCATGATCTTTTTTAACACTGCACGAGCCGCAGTCAAATTCGTGATGGGGAACTCCATGGGTTCCCAGGCAGTGTAGGGCTGTGTCCAGCGAATGGTATACAGTGTCATCGATTAGATTCCGGTGTGGAAAGGGTTGCGTTTGCGAAGATGGGCCAGTGCGGCCTCTTTGGTTTCAAAGCGACCACTGATGGGTGTTTGGTGTGCGCCGCGCACAATGAACCAACCTGCCAAAACGCTGTTATAGATAACTTTCATATCACATGCTCCAGTAGGATTCTGATGAGGGCGAGCAGAAGTAAGGCGTGTTCACATCTTCCATGAACTTCTTGCCAGTCATCAAATTGGTGCGTTCTACCATGGGGGCTTGGTAGTGCCGGGTGTCCACAATGGTCAAGTCATTCACTGACCAACCTGCCTTGCGGCAAAGACGAGTTCGAGTGGCGCGAGCGGCACCAAAAGTTTTGTATGCACGGGTTCGGTGGGGACCGTCTGTAACGATGAGTCCGGTACCTTTTGCTACGATGTAAAACATTCTGGCTCCTTTGTTGCTGTCTATGTGTGTATTATAGCAGTTTGGGAATTATTGGTCAACCGAAAAAACTAGTACTAAAGTATTAGTCTATAGCCCTGCGAAACACAATTTCCTGCTGGGCAAAGGCCTGAATTTCCCAGGGCTGTTGCAGGTACGGTGTTTTCTTTGAGTAGAATTTACCCTGCCATGTGCGACCCCGGGGCGTGATTTTTAGCACACCTTTAGCCAATTGCCGCACATGCACCAGTTCGTGGGCCAGGGTAGAGCCCAGTACATGCAAGTTCCGCGAGGGTTTGATCACCACAAGATAAGTGTCAATGCCCAACATGGGCACAGTGGTACCCATGTCCCCGAGCTCCGAATCCATTTTGACCATTAACAATTTTTTACTGTTAGTAAGTCCCAACTGACTTAGCATGCTGGGCAAGATATTTTCAATAAATCGTTTGGTCTTAGGACCTGCTTCAACATAAAATTCCATAGGTGCCTTTGCGTTATTAGCCTTAATTGTAGCAGTTTGGGAATTATTGGTCAACCAAAAAAAAAGTAGTACTCAAGTACTACTTTAGTAGGCCACGTTTTTGTAACATTTTCATGGCTGTGTTTGCAGATTGTGTCCATGAAAAATCCCTGCGGATGATATCACTATTTGCTATGGCGTTTGTTTTTAGGTCTTGAAAAAAGTCACAGGCATATAGTAATGCTTGTACAATACTCTGCGGCCTGGGTTGTGCCCACGTTCCCCAGTCCTGATCTTCTGTGGGGTAGAAGGACTGATATTCTGAGCAATCCACGGGCACCATGTCATATTCTACAGGCACCACGCTATTCTGGATGGGGTTGAGAAATTCGGTGTTGCCGCTCCACATGGTGGTTATGATAGGTAGGCCTGCAGCCGCGGCTTCAATCAAGGGTAGTCCCCATCCTTCGCCTTTGGTGGGTAACACAAACACATTGTGTCGACAGTATAGTGTTGACAATTCTGCCAGTGCCAGATTACCATACCAGACATTCACGTTAGTCAAGCCAAGTCTGTGTACATGCTCGGTAATTTTTTGCTTGTTTTCTTCGTGATTCATGATGTGATTGGTCTTGATTGACAGTTCTACAGAACTATCATTGCCAAACACCTGTGCCCAAGCGTCTATGGTTTCAGTCACACTTTTTCTGCGCTCGTATTTGCCGGTCAGCAGATACCGAAAAACATCATCGTCCGCAGGTGGATGCCAGGGGTGAAATTGATCTGTGTTCACACCTTCTGGCACCACATCACAACGTACTGGGTCAAGGCCATTTTGTATCAATACTTCTCGTCCCCATGCGCTAGGCACCCAAACCACATCTGCTGTGAGCATGGTGCTCATTACATTAGGCGGGACTCGTGTGCTTTCAAACACCACCCATTGTATGTTGGTTCCACGGAAATGGTTTTGTAATGGTATGCTCACAAAACAAATGTTAATATCGTCAGGCTCACTTCTGGCCGCTGCCGCCAGCAACCCTGCTTGATCTTCAAATGGTATTTCTTCTACTAGGTCGCTCCAATGGGAAAGTTTTTGCAAAGCTGTGGCAAAATTAGCATAGTGTACACCAATTCCAAAGTTATTACGCTGACCAATTAGTCTTATTTTCATATAGTATTTTAGCAAATACTAGCCGGGTGAAAAAAAATCCCGCAATGCGGGATTTTAATTTATTGTGTTATTCGTTAATTTCTTCGTAGTGGATCATGGGCCACATGCAACAAGGTATTTGTGGATGGCCTTGTCCTGACCGCACAATTTTTCCGGTGATTTTGTGTTTTCTCAGCACCACACCATGTACACACGTATCATCTACTTTTGTAGGACTTTCAGAAATTTTTTCCCAATCCCACCATCCTTGTATACTTCCAGGAATACCCATTCTGTTTACAGATACATGAATTTCATTGGACACAACAGGCACAATACCTGGGCGAGTTTCAGTTTCGCCAGTTTCAGTTAAACAAGTGGCAGAATATGCTTCTTCTCCTACAATCTCAGGATAAGTTGTGCACAACATTTTCCTTTCATTGGGCCAAGGATCTATGGTTTCCTGCAGATTATGTCCGCAATCGGGGTCGGGGTTATGCGTCAAATATTTTTTATCTTCACCATATTTGTGAAAAGTTTTAGTTAGTTGTCCATCTTCAAACTTGTTGATGGTTTGCCCGCCATCAGGCGTTTCATAATACAGTGCGGCTGTTATGTCGAGTCTGGTTATTTTTGTTGTGGGATTGTAGATCCAGTCGAGTTTCATATGTGTAAAATTCCTTTTTTATATTTACCTAATTTTGGCAGAATCTTAATATATTAGTAGAAACCATTAGCACTAATGGTAAATACTGAGAAGGAGAAAACCATGTCGGAACTAATGCAAAAATTAGTAGAACGCTTGGCAGAGATGTTTCCAGGGTCGGGATATCAATCCCGATTGGAGGCGTATATTGCCAGCAGACATCCACGCGATGTATTTGATGTTGAACGATTCCAACGAGAGTTCAGTCAAGAATTCAAAGGATTTTTATGATTGCTAAATTTTTTAACAGAGCTTTTGAACTGCTGGTGGCTTGGGGCGATACCATTCATTCTTACAGAATGAGCCGGGCCAGTCGTACCTGGTACTATTGAGGCTTCAACAGCCAACCCTGTCCTGATACCCGGTGATACCATTGGTAAAAGGGCTCAGTGATGGTCAGTCGGCCATCAACTGCTAGATACTGATATCGTGGTAGTATTTCCACACCATCCACAATAACAGTGTCCGTGGCTGCAAAATCCAACGGCACAGACAAGCCAACGGAATAAACTGTGTTGTTTACACACACCTCTAGATGCAGGTCAGTAGCCAGCAGATCTGAAAAGTTCTTCATATTCGGGTAGATAATCTAAGATGCTGTTGCCACGGCTGGTTTCGAGCCGCTTGACAAAATCAACCAAGTCTGGCAACCGATTGCTTTCGTCTGGCATATCATGCAGATAGTTCACATAACTTTGTAGGTCTTGATGATTTTGCAGCTGAGAAACATTAGGGTCTCTGATGTTGATCACTGTATCTCCGGACACACTGTGAGCGTCCAACCAAGCCTTCATGCGATCAATTATGGGCTGTCGATAACTTGGCGGCAACACTGACGGGCGCATGAAGGCTGGCTCTGTTAAGAAGTTACAACTTTCCACGCAAATTTGTTTGTTCCAAGCATAGTCATATATTGACAACAAGCCTCCTACAGTGAACAAAGTGGGAGTGGTCCTCAACTGCAACAACCACCCTTGTTCGTGTGCTAGAGATTGCCAACGATCCAAATTTTCCAATACCACATGCAATTTGCTGGGCCATCGCACATAGTCGTTCACAATTTTGAATGCTTCCACACTCATGCCAAGATTCACACCGTGGAATTTGGTCAGTAGGTCAACAACCTCTGCATCCCACACAGTTAGATTGGTAGTAAATCCAATGGTGGCTGTGCAATTCAAGCCGGCTTGGATTAGAGCCCTGAGTATGGTTTTGAACGCAGGCGTAATTACAGTCTCGCCACCGATAAAGTGCAAGTATTGTATGTGAGAACTCTGATTCAGTGTATCTATAAACTTTGCAACCAAGTCAGGATCATCAGTCCAGTTGGCGGGCGGTAAATCCTGAGTGAATCCTATGCGTTGCCATTCTGCAGCCAATCTTGAACTGCTGTGCGGATCACAAAACACACAAGCAGAATTGCAGTAGTTGCCAAGATCAATTTGCCAGTCCTGTGGCAGTTGATCAAAGTGATCTGCCACAAAGGTGTCCCGCCAAGGTGAACTAACCAAGGTCTTTTCAAACTGTTCAAGCCGAACACCCACCTTGAGCAGTTGTTTTTGACGCCCACTGACCTTGAGATTCTGCTCCATCACAGCACATTCACCACATCCTGCGGGCTGTTCCCCGGCCAATAACTGTTGGCGTATGGGTGTCATGTGCTGTTGAAAAAACTCCTGCGGTGATACTGATTGAATATGTGCTGTTTGAGTGCGTTGGCTCTTGTCCGCCCAGCGGCAGTATTCATAGTGCCCGGCATTGTTGATTCGCATGTGGAACCAAGGGCTGGAACAGAAGTTTTGTTTAAGTGTCACGAGTGGTTAGAATTTTGTCAGCAAGACCATATTCCACTGCTTCGCCAGCAGTCATGAAAAAGTCTCGTTCCATGTCTGCTCGCAGTTGGGTATGAGTCTTTCCGGTGTGTTTTACATATATATCTGTAAGCACAGTTTTCCAACGCAATAATTCCTTTGCTTGAATTTCCACATCTGTAGCTTGACCTGACGCACCACCCAAGGGTTGATGGATCATGTGTCGTGCATTTGGCAGTATGTAACGTTGGCCCTTTTCCCCGGCTGTGGCCAACAGCGAACCCATGCTTGCGGCTTGCCCCATCACAATGGTGTGGATCTTGGGCTTGATAAAGTTCATGGTATCGTAAATGGCCATACCTGCTGTGACTGATCCACCTGGTGAGTTGATATACAAACTGATGGCTTTTTCAGGATTGTCACTTTCCAAAAACAATAACTGCGCACAGATTAAACTGGCACTATGTTGTGAAACTTCGCCATCCAACATGATCACACGATCTTTGAGTAAGCGGCTGTAAAGGTCGTAACTGCGTTCGCCTCGGGAAGTGTGTTCAATAACAATTGGCACTAGATTTGACATTGGGTCTCCTGGTTGATTGCATAAGTATAACATAAATTTCACGGAAAACCAATGCGCGATTTACTCAATATATTCGATTCCATAGTAAATGAAGTCACTATCAGCAAGCCCAAGTACGGTCCTGGCACACAATTTGCCGTGTCCACTGGTAGCCAAAGTGGTCAAGCCTTGTTGCAACAGATGAACCAACAGGGATTTGATGCAACTCCCCCGCTGACCATGCAAGACACCAGTGAATTAGGCGATCAAGAAATTTTAAATTTGCCTGCTGTGTCCGTAAACAAGGGCGGCGGCGGTGCTGGTTATTTGTTTGCCAATGATGCTGGACAATATATTCTGGTCACTGGTACTGCGGACTCAATTGGTAAATGTTTCAATGCGTACACTGGTGCCAGCAAGTCTGCAGATAACCCTGAAGACCTAGGTAAAATTGCCAATCGCGGAGAAACTGCGGAAGGTATCCTGGGTGCAGCCATGTTTGCCAAGTTTGTTAAACGTGAGCCCGATGAGGACATTGGCACAGTCACTCCTGCAGACATCAGTTACGTGTTGGACAGTTTGAAGAAAACTGGAGAAGACCAATACGAAGTAGAAGTAGAAGACTACGACAATGAGCATGCTGATCGCATTGCTTTTGTGCTGAGACTAAAAACAGGACCTTATCAAGATCTCATGGATTCTACCAAACAGCCGTTGCTGGCCAGTGAATATGCCAGTGCCGCTGCCTATGTTAACAGTTCAAACGCTGAACGCTACAGTCGTTATTTTTACATCAATGGCCGTGCTGATAAAATCACTATCATGGCTGACGGTGTCACTGGTGAGAAAACGCAAAAAACTGATGTATGGGTCGAAGCCAATGGCCAAAAACTCAGACTTAATACCAGTTTAAAAACAGGCGGCATTGGACAATTTGGTCAAGTGAGCGGTAGCAGTGAAGAAACTCAAGAAACGCTGTGGAATTACTTTGGCGTGAATGTTGCACCAGCGATGAAAAAATTCAAGCAAGACATACAAAGTGGTGATGCCGTGGCAGCATTTGCATCAGTATATCAGAGTGCAGCCAAGCAAATTGATGATGCTTTACAAAATGCCGAGCCCGAGGCCAAGGCCAAAATGATCGATTCCATTGCTCAAGGCATCACACACTTTGCCACACTAGGCGATCCCAAGGTAGAATTGGTGGACTTTAGCGACGGTGGATTCAAAATTCTACGCTTCAACAAGCTAGAGGAAAAATTAAAAAATGTAAATCTATCAGCCAGTTATGTAGGCCCAGTAGTGCCGGCCACTGAGAAAAAAACCAAAACATATCCACAGGTAGACATACACGAACGTGGCAACCCTAAAAATAAATTATTGCAGATCCGCATGAAGATTGAGAACAGACCCAATGGAGTGTACAGTCGCAATTACATTGAAAAAGGACCCTTGCTGGAAAAACTAACCCAGTACAAAAAAGCCAGTTGGGACAATGCCACAAGTACACAGGCCTTGGATCGTGTCACTGACAAACGTCTAACTGGTCCTGGTGCCAAAGCCTCT
>Ga0209190_1003541_pt1 | contig 10336 bp, 10 predicted proteins | sample M_140205_XF_Meta_FD_187315 | JGI IMG/M metagenome (GOLD analysis project Ga0209190, IMG submission 187315) | Freshwater microbial communities from Lake Montjoie, Canada to study carbon cycling - M_140205_XF_MetaG (SPAdes) (version 2) | ecosystem: Environmental > Aquatic > Freshwater > Lake... | reverse complement strand
GAGCGTGCCGCTTTCGTGGGCCATGTAGCCCTTGGCGGTCTCGACGAGATTCGGGATCAGGTCGTGGCGGCGCTTGAGCTGCACATCCACCTGGGCGAAGGCGTTCTTGCAGGCATTTCGGAGCGCGACGAGGCTGTTGTAGATGCCGACGCCCCAGATGGCGGCGATGACGAGGGCACCAAGGATGACGGCGATGATGATGAGAAACGCGGGAAGCATGATGTCGGCTAAGTTACCCGGCCTGCCCAGCCCTGCAAGTCGTCATGGGCCGGTCTTTTGATAATTTTACGCGTCAATTGGAATACTCTACCCTACCCCTAAAGGGCTTTAAGCCGCCTTTTCCAGCTGGAGGCAGACTTCGTCGATCAGGAAAGCGGGCGTCGAAGCGCCGGCAGTCACCCCGACGATGCCGAAACGCGCCAGCGCGGCGAAATCGAGTTCGGCGGCGGTCTCGACGTGGAAACAAGGGAGCCCCTGAATCTCGACGAGCTTGGCCAGTTTGACGGTGTTTGCGGAATGGCGACCACCAATGACGACGATGGCTTGGCAGCCCTGCTTCTGGAGTTCGAGGATATCCGCCTGTCGGTCCTTGGTGGCGCCGCAGATGGTATCGAAGACGAGCGTCGGCGCAAAGCGGGCCTTCAGGCGCGCGGCAAGTTTCTCAAACTCGTCGGTGAACATGGTCGACTGGGAGACCATGCAGACCTTCGTACCCAGCTCCGGCAACGCATCAATCTCGGCTTCGGAAGTGATGACATGTCCCTTCCCTTCGGCGTAGCCGAGCAGGCCGATGACCTCGGGGTGCTTGGGGTCGCCAAAAATGACGGTGGCATAGCCCTTGCGCGCATGCATGCGCACCTTACCGGCGATGATGCCGACATCGGGGCAGGTGGCGTCGCGGAATTCCATGCCGAGCGACTTCAGGTATTCGCGGCGCTCGGGCGAGATGCCGTGCGCACGCACGACCATGACGGCTCCGGCATCGGTGGCCTGCGAGACCTGGAGCTTGGCCTCACTGCGATAATCACCGACTTCGCGGATACCCTCGCCGGTGAGGACTTCCATCATCTGACGGTTATGAATCAACGGGCCGTCGGTGTAGACGGGATGACGTCCCTTCTGCGCGTATTCGCGGGCGATATCGATGGCGCGTTCGACGCCCCAGCAGAACCCCGCGGACTTGGCTCGGATGACCTTCACGGCTTTAAGGTGCGGGCAAGCCCGCCCGATTCAAGCAAAGTCCCTCCTTACTTGACCGGGACGCCCCAAACTTCGGTCTCGATGTAGTCGTTCGAGGGGCCGGCGGAGTTGCCCTTGGAGTAGAAGCGGACGTAGCGACCCTTGACGGCCGGGACGGCAATCACGCGGCCTTCGTTGGACTCGTAGTAGCAGTAGTCCTTGCCCTTACCCAGGCCGAGTTCGTTTTCGGAGTCGTTGTTGTAGACGGTGGTGACGTCCTTCTTGAAGGAAGCGTCGTCGGAAATCTGGACGATGACGTTGAAATACACGCGGCGCTCGCGATGGAAATGCCAGAGGGCGATCGCGCTGATCTCGGCGGACTTGGCCAGGTCGACCTGCACCCAATGGGCGCCACGGGGGAGTTCGACTTCGAACCCTTCGTCACCGCCCTTATCGCCGTCGGTGAGGTAGGAGAAGTCTCCGGCCGCGGCTTCGCGGGCGCTGGAGGTGACATTACAGCCCTTGGCGAGATTAGCAGCGGCGGCGGGCACCTTGGGCAGCTTGCGCGGAGCGGAGGAAATCGGCTCGAGATTGTTAATCTTCATCGGGCGCGGCGTGCCGAGGGCGACGGACTTAGGCAGGACCAGCGGCAGCTCCTTATCTTCGGCGAAGAGGCCGAGCGGGAGGACGAGCAGGCAGAGAGCGAGGTTCTTCATGGGAAGGGATGGGGTTAAGACAACGAAACCGGACGACGGTTTCAAGCCTTGGGGGCTTCGAGCGTGCGGACCCGCCGATGCTTGAGCGGGAAACGCAGGATTACGGTCGTTCCGACATCCGGGGTGCTCTGGATATCGACCGTGCCGCCATGGGCCCGAAGGATGCGGAGGAGGATCAGCATGCCGATGCCGCCGCCGGAGGCCTTGGTGGTGTAATAAGCGTCGAAGATGCGGGTCAGCTTGTCGGCCGGGATGCCCACCCCGGTGTCGCGGATGGAAAGGACGACCCACTCGTCATCCGAGGTCAGCTTGACGTGGATATCGCCGCCGCGGTCCATGGCCTCGAGCGCGTTCTTCATCACGTTGAAGAGCGCCTGCTTAATCTGGTTACGATCTCCAAAGATGAGAGGAAGTTCACCCGGGACATCGAGCGAGACGCGCACGCCAAGCTGCTCCATCTGCTCGCGCAGGAGACCGGTGGCTTCGGCGACGACGGTGACCAGGTCGGTATCGGTGAGGTTCGGAGGGGTCTGGCGGACGGCTCCAAGGAAATCGCGGACAATACCGTCCAGGCGGTTGATCTCGCTCTGACAAACCTCGGCAGCCTTGCGCACCTTGATGGCGGCGGGTGAATCGCCGAGCTTGGCGGCTTCGCGCTGAAGAAGCTGAAGGTGGATGCCGATCGCGTTCAGGGGATTACCGACCTCATGGGCGACGCCAGCGGCGAGCGAGACGATGGAGTCGATACGCTCGCTCTCGACACGGTCTTCGGTCTGGACGCGCTCTTTGGTAACGTCGCTGAGTACAGCCACGCGTCGGCTGCGTTCGGCGCCGTACTGCTCGCCGACGCGAGTCAGGTGGAGATTCAGGAGGCGCGGCTCGGGATAACGGACCTCGAGCTCACGCGTGAGCGCGCCGACGGTCTCGGGGAGTTCAAGGGCCAGAGCAATATCGGGCGAAAGATTACGTAGCTCGGCACCATTGACGTCTTCCTGGCTGACGCCGAGGAGGCGGACCGCGGCGGCGTTGGCGTATTCGATGGCACCGTCATGCGAGAGGACGAGCACGCCCTCACGGAGCGTGTCCAAGACCGTCTCCATGAGGTCGCGCTCGCGCTCAAGGCGGCGAGCGAGAATCGCGAGGTTCTGCGCGTCCAGGTCGTCGATGCGGCCCAGCACCCGATCCAAGGGACTGAAGCGTCGGCGGGCCATATCAGGAAGCACGCGCCGCAACGAGGCGCGTGATGAGGTCGATGAGCTGGCGGGCCACGATGGCCTTGGAGGCGGGACCGAGGACTTCGCGGAAGCCGTTTCGACCGAGGACGATAAGTTTATTATGGTCGGAACCGAAGGCACCTTCGGAACCCGCGACGGAATTGGCGGCGATGAGGTCGAGCCCCTTGCGCTCGAGCTTATCGAGGGCGTTAGCTTCGACGTTCTCTGTCTCGGCAGCGAAGCCCACGAGGAACTGATCGGTGCGACGTTCTTCGGCGAGGGCCGTGACGATGTCGGGCACCGGCTCGAGTTCGACGGTCAGCCCTTGTCCATCCTTCTTCATTTTCTGCGTCGCAGTGGCCTTCGGACGCCAGTCGCTAACCGCGGCCGTCATGATCAGCACATCGCACGGGCCGAACAAGGCGTCGGCCTGGCGTTGCATCTCGGCGGCGGTGACAACGGGGTAAACCATCACGCCGGCGGGTTCAGATAAGGAGACCGGACCGGCGACAAGATCGACCGACCAGCCGGCTTCCTTCGCGGCCGTTGCCAAGGCGAAGCCCATCTTGCCCGTCGACGGGTTGCTGATGAAGCGAACCGGGTCGAAGAACTCGCGCGTAGGACCGGCGGTGATGAGGCAGCGGATGGACAAGGTGGGCTGAAGATGGCTGATGAAGGATGGCAGATGAACGATGAAGCCCGATGGCTGCCAAGGCCCCTAACTTGGCCGAGGATGGGGGCGGAAACAATAGCGAAGGGATAGGGATAGGGGTGGGGGCAGGGGTAGAAAAGGCAGAGAGAACAATCATTCCCGGGTGGCAGGTGGCAGCCCCAGGTGGCGGGTGGCAGGTAATCATCCCGACGCCCGCACCTGAACCTGAATACCCGAACCTGAGACCCGACGGCCGAGACCCGTGACCTGAAAATGCATCCCCAGCTAATCATCCGGTCTCCGGTTTCCCTTTGAGTGATGTGTCCCCGCCACCTGCCACCCGTGGCTGCCACCCGCCACCTGAAACGACTGCCTCTCACTTTTGCACCTAGGGCAGCACGCGGTGCTGCCCCTACCTCAACCCCCTCTCCTCCCCCTTGCTTTATTTCCCTCTCCCACTCACATTCCCGCCATGGACATCTTTCTGGCGACGGGCAACGCGCACAAGGCCGAGGAATTCGGCCGCATGTTCGCCAAGGCGCGCCTCGATGTCCGAGTACGCTCCGCGAAGGAACTCGGCGGCATGCCTTACGTAGAAGAAATCACCGGCACCTTCAACGGCAACTGCCGCCTCAAGGGCGAAGCCCTGCGCGCGATCGCGCCCCGCAAAGCCTGGGTCCTCGCCGACGATAGCGGCCTTTGCTGCGACGCGCTGCAAGGCGGACCAGGCGTGGACTCCGCGATCTACGCCGGCATCGGCGCGACCGATGCGCAGAATTGCGCGAAGCTCCTCGAAGCGATGAAGAAGGCCCCGCTCCATAAGCGCGGCGCACGCTTCGAATGCCATCTCGCGCTCCTCGGACCCAACCAAGAAGTCGGTAAGTTCGTTGGGCAGTGCTGGGGCAAGATTCTCGAGGCCGAAGTCGGTACCGAAGGTTTCGGCTATGATTCGCTCTTCGTGCCTGCCAACGAGGACCGCACCTTCGGTGAGCTCAGCGCCGCGAAAAAAGATTCCATCAGCCACCGCGCCAAAGCGTTCCAGCTCATGGCCGCCTGGATGAGGGAGAATGGGATCGCGTAAGACAAAATACTTAAATCAAAGGGAGACCGGAAACCGGATGATTGGCCGGGGAGCCATTTTCAGGTCTCGGGTCTCGGGCCTCAGGTCCCTGGTTCGGGTTATCAGGTGCGGGCGTCAGACCCGGGACCTGCACCCGAACCCGAACAGCTGAACCTGATACCCGACGGCTGAGACCTGGGACCCGAGAACGTTGCGCCTTTGTATCTCCCAACCGCCAACCGCTACCACCTTCTAAAAGAACACCGCTTCGGATAGAGCTTCGGGGGCGGCCATCAGCGCGACGCGCTGGGTGACGGGCTCCGACTGGCGGCTACGCGTGAAGGTGATAATCGCGCGCGTACCTTTATCGGCATGCTCCCAGGAGAAACGAGCGCCATCGGCGTAGACCCATTCGGCGTCAAGATTGTCGCCGGGCGGGGGTTGCGAGGTGGTCGCGAATTCGGCCGCGAGGTGCGAGCGGGAGAGGCCAGCGCAATGCGTCAGGCAGCCACGCATCCATTCTAGCAGGCCAGCGGCCTCGCCGCGAAGACCAGCGCCGTGATTAACCGTAACCGAACGCAGGCCACGGACGAGTTCGGCGGGGGCGTGCGCGGCGAGATACTGACCGAGGGCCTGGCGCACCGGCAGGCAGCGCGCGACAGCGAGGTCGCGGACGGACTTCGGATTCGGGAACGTGAGCTTGAAGAACTCGTCGCCCACGAGCGAACGGTCGGCGACGACGCGACGGCAGCGGGAAGTCCAGGCGAGCCAAGGCTTGAACTCGTCGGTGGTCACGCCGTGGGCCCAGACGTTGACCGGAAGATCGCCTTCGAGCCAGGTCGAGACCAGCGATTCAAGTTCCGGGGTCGGTGCACCGTGGGCGAGCATGAGCGCCTCGCAGCAACGCTTACCGCGGCGGGACGGGTCGAAGAAGCAGAGGACATTGACCTTGGCCTCGAGCGCGGCAGCGGCCTCGGCGAGCGGACGCGCGGCAAGGATCACGAGGCGGCAGGGATAACGCTGAGCGAAATGGATAGCTTCGTCGAAGCGGGCCTGGGCATCTTCAGGCGAGACGCCCGCGCCGAACATCAGTACGAGGTTCATCTGCGAAGCGCGTGCGGCTTCCTCGCCTTCGTCGGCCCATGCTTTGTCGAGCGACGGAAGGACGGCGGAGATCTTTACCGGGAATCCCGGGAGCGCGTCGATCAGCAGATGAGCCATGATCAGCGGCCGGCGTTACGCCAGGCGTGGCCATGGGCGGCAAGGAGGGCGTCGGCACCCGCGGGACCCCAGGATCCGGAGGCGTAGGTTTCCATGCCTTCGCGGCCCTGCTGCTGCCAGCTCTGGAGGAGAGGCGTGAACAGGCGCCAGGAGGCCTCAGTCTCGTCGCCGCGGATGAACAGCGTGCGATCACCCACCACGGCATCGAGGATCAGGCGCTCATACGCTTCGGGCGTGTTGGAGCCGTAGGTGGTGGCGTAGCGGAAGCTCAGGCGAACCGGCTGCGTGCGCGGCTCGAGGCCGGGCACCTTGGAATTCAGGACGAGCGTCGTGCCTTCGTCGGGCTGGATTTGGATGACGAGGCGATTCGGAGCGAGGTCATAGCGGGCGTCGCCGGCGAAGAGACCAGACTCCGGCTGCTTGAACTGGATGGCGATTTCAGAAACGCGACGGGCGAGGCGCTTTCCGGAGCGCATGTAGAACGGCACGCCGGACCAGCGGCTGTTCTCGATCGAGAAGCGTAGCGCGCAGAAAGTCTCGGTGGCGGAATCCTTCGGGATATCCTTCTCGGTCAGGTAACTCGGCACCTTCTCGCCGCCGGAAAGACCTTCAGCATACTGGGCGCGGACGGCGTCACCGTTGGCGCCGACGCGCAGTGGCTGGATGGACTCGAGCAGCTTGACCTTCTCGTCACGGATATGTTCGGCGGAAAGCGAACGCGGCTGTTCCATCGCGACGAGCGCGAGGAGCTGCATGGTATGGTTCTGCAGCATGTCGCGCGTGGCGCCACTGCCGTCATAATAACCGCCGCGGGTACCGACACCGAGTTCTTCAGCGACGGTGATTTGGACGTGGTCGACGTGGCGACGATTCCAGAGCGGCTCGAGGATCGGGTTAGCGAAACGCAGGACGAGGAGATCCTGGACGGTCTCCTTGCCGAGGTAGTGGTCGATACGGAAAATCTGCGACTCGCGGAAGTTGCGGGCGGCGACGGCGTTGAGACGCACCGCTGAGGCGAGATCCTTGCCGAAGGGCTTCTCGATGATGACCTTGCTCTCTAGGTCGGTGCCGACGCCGCGGCCGGCGAGGCCGGACTGGCCGAGGTTCTCAAGAATCGGCTCGAAGACCGTGGGCGGGGTTGAGACGTAAAAGACCAGCTGCAGGGGGCGACCGGCGCGCTTCTCGGCGGCAGCGATCTGTTCCTTCAGCGCGGCGAAGGCAGCGGGGTCGTCATAGCCACCGGCCTGGTAGGTGGTGTTGTCCTCGATGCGCTTCCAGATGTCAGGACGGAACTCGCGGCGGGAGAACTTCTTCAGATCGGCCGCGGCCTGGGTCCGGAACTCGGCATCGGGGATGGGTTTGCGGCCGAAGCCGATCAGGTGGAAGTCGGCGGGGAGCAGGCTGTCGACCGCCAGGTTGTAAAGGGCGGGCAGGAGCTTGCGGGCAGCCAGGTCGCCGGAGGCGCCGAAGATGACCACACAAGTGGGCTGGGCGCCACGGTGCTTGCTCAGGCCGGAGAGGAACGGATGACGGTCAGTGTCGGACATCGGAGTCTAGAAGCGGCGCCGTCCGAAGAGGACTTCGCCACGGTGTTGAAGGAGGCGGACGGTGCCTTTCTTGCAAACCAGAACTTCCACGACGTCGAAGCGCGTATGACACGCACCCCCGATTTGACGCATCCAGCCGGCCGCCGCCCGCCTCAAAGCCCGCTTTTTCCGTCGATTCACCGACCAATACCCCTCCCCGCCGATTTCCGCCGTCCGTGTCTTAACCTCGACGAACACGAGCACCTCGCCCTCGAGCACGACGAGATCGAGCTCGTCGCGGCCGTGTCGCCAATTCATCGCGAGGCATCGGCCGCCTTGCCGGAGATAGTGCGTCTCGGCGAGACGCTCGCCCTGGGCGCCGAGGTCGATCGGCGCAGGACGTCCTTGCCACCAAGCCCGGAAGGCCGACCACAGTTCGAAGAAAAACATGGCCGATGGGACCTAAAAGGAGGCTTTTACGCCACACCGTGAACGAGGGGTTCTTGACCCAGGGAACCTTGGGGGCCTTTACTCTGTCCTTACACCCCACACCCATGCGTCTCCTCACCCTCCTCGCCCTCGCCGTCGCTGCCTGCGTCAGCGCCGATCCGATCCCCGAATCCTTCCGCCAGAACGGCTGGTTCGTCGGCTCCCAAGCCTACACGTTCAAGTCGTTCTCTTTCTTCGAAGCCATCGCCAAGACCAAGGAAGCGGGCGGCAACGTCATCGAACTCTTCCCCGGACAGGCCGTGAAGCCGGGCTCCAAGGAAAAGACCCACCACTCCATGACCGACGCCACCATGGCTGAAATGAAGGCCGAGCTCGACCGCCAAGGAGTTCGCGCCGTGAACTACGGCGTCGTCGGTGCCAAGGATAAGGATGAAGTCTACGCCATCATGAAGTTCGCCAAGAAGATGGGCCTCTACTCCGTCTGCACCGAGTCCACCGAACAGATCGCCGCCTGGGAAGCCGCCGCAATCGAGTTCGACATGAAAGTCGCCTTCCATGAGCACGGCAGCCGCATCGCTAAGGACGGAAAGATCGACACGAAGTATAAGGTCTGGAATCCCCTCTACGTCCTCGGCGTCGTCGAAAGCCGCGACACCCGCGTCGGTGCCTGTGCCGATATCGGTCACTGGGCCACTTCCGACCTCAATTCCGTCTGGTGCCTCAAGGTCCTCGAAGGCCGTATCATCAGCGTCCACCTGAAGGACAAGTCTGAGTTCGGCCACAAGGCCAGTGTCGTCGTCGCCGGCAAGGGCGTCGTCGATGTCGATGGCTGCCTCAAGGAACTTATCCGGCAGAAGTTTGATGGACATATCTCCGTCGAACACGAAGCCGACTGGGAGAACAGCGTTCCCCAGGTCAAGGCCGACATCGACTTCGTCAAGGCCCACGCGAAGTAAGCCGCGCTTCCTGCGTGCGCATCAAGCCCCCGACCTCGGGGGCTTTTTTGTGCCTGATGCATTGAGGTAGGGGCAGCACCGCGTGCTGCCCTAGGGCCTCTCCTGCATCGAACTACCGCTCAATAGGGTCACCGTATGCCGATGGATTTCCGAATCCGCGAATACCTTCCCCACCAACGCCCTCCTTGGGTCCACGAACGCGACCCGTTATTCATAACCTTGTGTCATCAAGAAAGGAAAGTCCGCCACTTCGATAATCCCGTCGCCTGGTCCGCCATCCTCGCCTCGACCCATCATCTTGCGAAGAGAGGTAAATGGACGCCACTCATGATGCTCGCGATGCCGGATCATCTGCATGGCATCGTGATGATTCCCCATTCCTCCCGGATACAGCAGACACTCGGCTCATTCAAAAGGGATATCGGCTACGCCTGGCCGACGGACTGGCAACGCGACGCCTTCGACCATCGGATTCGGAGCTATGAGCAGTTCAAGGAGATCAAAGCCTATATCCGCTTAAATCCCGTAAGGGCAGGATTCGCCGACAGATCCGAAGTCTGGCCTTACGTGGCGGAGTGGCCGGCGAGACAAGAGTCAGGCTAGGGCAGCACGCGGTGCTGCCCCTACCTCGAGACACGAATCACTCCGCAATCGCGGCCTTCAACTCCTTGAGCATACGCTTCAGTTCGCCGGGAGTATCATAATCCTTACGCCCCATCGGCAACGATTCGATCGGGAGGTAACCGTTGTAACCGGCATCGCGGGCAATCTTCACGATCTTGCGCATATCAGTGAGTGGCTTGTTCGGCTTGCCGAAAGGGGTTTCCTTGACCTGCCAGTTGACGGCGAGCGGCGCGGCCAGGGCGATGTCGACGTACGGGTCGGCGGTGAGGTACTTGCCGGTGTCCACGATGGCGCGGCAGTTCGGATGGTTCACGCGCTTGAGCAGGCTGACGTGCTCGGCGCCGCTGGTCAGGAAATCGCCGTGGTTCTGCACGCCGATGAAGATGCCATGCTTGGCGGCGAATTCGGAGCACTCGCGAAAATCATCCGCAATCCAACCTTCGACGTCTTCGCGCGAGGCGCCACCGGAGACGGCCTGCCACTTGTTCGGGGCGATATTGGTATCAGCGAAGACGCGCAGCACAGGCGCGCCGAGCTTCACGCAGACCTCGACCCAATCCTTGATGCGCTGCTTGCCTTCGGCGCGCAGGGCCTTGTCGGCGGTAGTGACCTCGTTCTTCACGCCACTTCCGCTGATCTCAAGCCCGAGACGGAAGGCCTCGTGCTTGATCGCAAAAATCTCTGCGTCGGTCGGGACCTTAGGATAACTGGCGAAAAAGTAGCCCGTGAGATCGATGG
>Ga0209190_1003537_pt1 | contig 10341 bp, 4 predicted proteins | sample M_140205_XF_Meta_FD_187315 | JGI IMG/M metagenome (GOLD analysis project Ga0209190, IMG submission 187315) | Freshwater microbial communities from Lake Montjoie, Canada to study carbon cycling - M_140205_XF_MetaG (SPAdes) (version 2) | ecosystem: Environmental > Aquatic > Freshwater > Lake... | reverse complement strand
CGGCCGCGGGCGACAACGCGAAATTTATAGAAATCACGATGCCATCAAGCGACCACGCGTTGCGTTACTTCGACTGGGTTGAGAGCAATCGCAAACTGGTCGACAAATTGTCCGGCGGAAAACTTGGTTACATTCATTTGCCCGACATGGATTCCGACGGGCTCATTTCATTCATGCGAACTTTTTATCCGCAGACTGATCGCAAGGGAATGCTTGTGGACATCCGTGAAAATGGCGGTGGCTACATCAGTTCGTTGTTGGTGGAAAAACTTTCGCGCAAGCCGTGGGCCTACACCGTTCCACGCGAGGGACGCATTGAGCCATATCCCACCCGCGTGATGGACGGACCAATTGTGGTGTTGATGGATCAAGGCGCGGGAAGCGACGGCGATATTTTCCCTGAGTCCATGCGCGCCGTGAATGGAACAACGCTTGTTGGCACGCGCACGTGGGGCGGCGTGGTGGGTATTGATGGCGACAAGGATTTTGTGGATGGTGGCATGTCCACTCAACCGGGCTATGGATTTTGGACGCCAAAGCGCGGCTACAAAGTGGAGAATGAAGGCGTTGCCCCCGATGTTGTGTTGGAGTGGTTGCCGCAAGATCAACAAGCCGGCCGCGACACGCAATTGGAGCAGGCCGTGGAGATATTGATGAAGCAGTTGCCGCCCCAGCACGAAATGCCGGTGCGGATTAAGAAATAAGTTGAAGCAGGTTGAGCGGGCAAGCGTAAAAATAAAATCCAAACAACTTGGCACACATCAGCCAACGCGCCAGCTATGCGCTAGCTATTTCAAGGTGAACACACCGAACGTGCGTCAAGTGTGCAATGCCCATCATGGTTGTTCGCCATGGCAACGCGCTTGGTGCGATCGTGCGTCAGCGCTCCACACGCGCTCATCACATCAACGTCGTCGGCGTGAGCAACAATCAATGATCACTCAAATGTTCCGCCATCAAGCAACTCAAAATCATATAGCGCGGCAAGTTGCTTGCGATTGAGCGAACCAAGTTGACCCAGTGTTGCAATCATGCCCTTGCTTTTCTTCACGCCAAGTTTGCCCATCATGGAGAACTTGGTTGCAAGAATGTCCTTTAAATTCGCAGTGGTGTTGCGGGCGTGGCCGCCGGGGAACATCACAAGCCCGCTGTCATGCGTGCCCGTATCAGTTGTGATCTTCACTTGCGTTGGAATGCCTTCTGGATAGCGGCGATCAAATTCAGCGCCGCCATGCTCAAATTGAATCTTGGCCATGAGCGCGCGCGTGCTTGGATTAAAAATGGCCTCGGATCCGTAATCCTCCGGCTCCAACATGAGATTTTTCCACGCGTCGTCGCTGTTCGCGCCAAGGCCCGCGCGGCCATTGGAAGCCACGCATTCAATGGCTTTGCGAAGCAACGTGCTCACAATGTAAAGCATGGAGTGGTCCGCGCTTTGGCGCGTCTTGGGATCGCGCTTGGCGGGATCGCCAATAATTCCAAACGCTGGTTCGTACGCCGTGATCACAATACTTTTTATGCAATCAGGCTTCTCGGCCAACTCCGGATGGCGCTGCACCAAATCAATCACGCCTTGCAACGCGCCCGCGCTCTGGTGCTCATACAAGCCAAGTTTGAAATGCATTCCCATCACCGCAAAATCATCGCCTGACATTGACAGATGCAAATCAAATGGACTATCGCCTTGCGTGGGTTGAAATTGGCGAAACAAATTTTCAGGATTACGGAAGATGTCGCGCGGACCCATGAAGCCGCGCATGGATCGCTGCATGCAAAGCACCGCGAACTCCGTGCTGATTGCCGCGCTTGCGCCCTTTGAGTCGCTGAGTTGTTTGCCGGCGCGGATGGCGCGCCACGGAATGGCGTGCGCCACGAACATGCCAATAGCGCCCTCGATTTCATCGGCAGTGGCGCCAAGAATTGCGCCATACACCGCGGCGCTGGCGATTGCGCCGTGCACCACGTGATCAATCTTGTACGTCTTCAGGGAAAAAACTTCCGCCAAGCGTCCGCGAATTTCATCAATGCACACCATGGCGCGCAACGCCATGAGGCCATCTTCTTTGGCGAGTTGCGCCGCGGCGATAGCCACTGGATAAAAATCATTGTGTCCAAACTCGCCGGCAGTGTGATTGAGTTCGGGTCGATAGCCAAAGTTGGTTCCGTTAGAATCCCACTCGCGCACAGCGGCGCAGTTGGCCACGATGGCTTTTTCTGGCGCCACCAATTTGTCGCCGCCAAACACGGGCACGCCATTTTTGTCGCGGTAACCCAGCGCTTCTTTGCGCAACAACACTGGCGCGTTGGTGCCAAGCGCCAGCGCGCTTACTCCGCACAACACCGCGTCGGTGTGGAACAACGTGGTTCGATCAAGCACCGCTTGCGATGGCTTGCCTTCTCGCAGAAAATCAATCGCATACTGACCAATGCCCAAAGCCTGGTTTGTGTTGCGGGCCAAAACGCGCGACGATGTTGTTTCACTCATACAGGGAATATAGCGTTCAACAATTCCACCACGCCTTTGCCTTGGGTGGCGATGGTTTCCAGAATGGGCCGGCCCGAGGCCACATCAAGAAGTTCGCGCACCAACTTGGCCTCGCCGGCGTGATCCGCTTTGTTGGCCACGAACAAGTCAGCAATCTCAAGTAGTCCGGCCTTGTCCATTTGCACCGAGTCACCCATGCCAGGCACAACCACAACAATGCAGCGATCAACATGGTGGCGAATGGCCACATCATTTTGCCCCGCGCCAACAGTTTCAACAATCACATCGTTGTAGCCAGCCGCGCCAAGCAAACCCAAAATGTCGTTCAGCGTGGAATAGTCCTCGCCAACAATCGCCAACGATCGGTAGAAAATTCCCTCGTCCACGGCGTTAAAGTCCACGCGCAAGCGGTCGCCAAGCAGCGCGCCGCTGGTGATTGGACTCATGGGGTCAAAGGCGATCACCGCCAACTTGCTGCCACGCAAAACACTTTCGCGCGCCATGGCGGCAACCAACGTGCTTTTGCCGGCGCCCGGCGCGCCAGTGATTCCAATCACGCGTTTCGGTTTTACGCGCGTGATTTTCGCGTCAAGTCGATTGGCATGCGCCAACGAAATCATGCGGCCAAGTTGCGCGGTTGGGTGGGGCGTTGGCGTTGATGGCAGAGGCGCGTAATCGCGCACCGCAACGCGCACGCTTTCAACAATTGGATCAAGCCCGGCGCCCGTGTGAAAAATCTGGTTCACGCCCGCGGCTAAAAGTACTTTCACATCTTCTTGCGGAATGATTCCGCCCACATTCACAATCATGTCGGGGCGGCCAACTTTGCGGCACTCATCCAGCAAGCGCGGCACCAACACCAAGTGGCTGTTGCTCATCATGGAGCACGCGATGCAATCCGCGTCCTCGTCGCGCGCGCCAATGGCAAGGCTACGCGGTGTTTGCCACAAGCCGCTGTAAATAACATGCACACCACTGTCGCGCAGAAGCCGCGCGATTAATTTCACGCCGCGGTCGTGGCCATCCAAGCCCATTTTGCCCAACAAAACCCGTGGTCGATGTTGCAAGCCGTCGCATCGATCTTTTTTCTCAATCGCTGTTGTGGGTTCGGTGGTGGCGCGCATGGGGGTTCAACTTGGTTGGTTGCGGATCAAATCAAGCGGCGGATTGTTCAGCGGCCGCTTCAGCTTCTGTCTTTTCGCCAACCCGCTTCGCATCTGCGGTCCACTGGTCCGGCATCATGCGATGCGCAATGCCGCCAATGATCAAATGCATATTCTTAAAATCGTGGTCATCCAACAAAATGCGCTTGCCATCGCTGGTCACCACGTGCGCCGTCCATGTGCTGCGTCTGTCGCCTTCCTTGGCGCACCAACGACTCATATCAATATCCACGATTTGCGCGGTGGAAAAAGTTCCAGTGGGCGTGCGCAGCGTTCCGTCATCTTCCAGCACAAATTGCTTGCGCACAATTTGCAGAATTGGCCACACAAAGAATGGGGTTCCAAGCACGCCGCACCCAATGATGTACAGCCACAGTTGCATAGTGCGGTCATAAGGAGAAGGTTTGGTTGGAGCGCCCCCATTGCGGCGGGTGATTTCCTCCACCACTTTTTTAGAGGCATTCCACTGGGCTTTTTCATTCTCCTTTAGATCAGCGGTGGCAGATTGCGTTTCGAACTTCTTTACCTCCTCCTTGGCCGTGTCCAAGGCCACGCAGTCGGCTTCAAGATCTGGAATTTTTACTGAGTAGTCGTACCAACCCCAAAGGCCGAATGCCAAGCACAAGATCGTGAAGACTGCGTTGCGCCCCAAAACAAATGGTTGAATAGTTGTGCGAATAGCCATGAAATGTGATTGTAGCGAGGGGATGGATTTGAAGTGCGTAAGGGCGATGGGGGCAGTCTTTGGAGGCAGGCCACCTTGACGGATTCGGAATCCATTCCAAATCTTACGGCTTCCGGTATCAGCCGCAGCCAAGGGGTCGGGAGAGCGGTCTCCATGCTCGTCCGACCAGTGCAAGGAGGTCCATCCACATGCCGACTAGTGCCTTTGGGGTCAAACCCCCATCGCGTGCATACGCCCGAGTCGCTATCGGAGAGATCAACGACTCGGGAGATGTTTATGAAGATGATTCAGCTGCAGCCCATGCTGTTGCCGCAGTTGAGACATCGATAGCAAGTTCCATTTCGAACAGTGATCGCTCCGCACACATCGCATGCCGGAGCGTCGCCCATAAGTTGGGCATTTGATTGGTCAAGCACGGATGCTGATTGAAATACTCCGCTGCTGAATTCTTCTTTGATCGTCACGGACGACGCCACTCCAGCCAAAGATTCGCCCGTCAATCGTCCAAGATCCTCCACAGACATTCTGTTCAATACACCGTCGGTCTTCGCCGAGTCTTTGAAGATGTTCGGGGCGGAGACTTGATCTGCCAAACCGCTCGATCCAATTCCAGTTGTGTCCGTTCCGGAAAAACGATTCGCCGGTTGATTCGCGGCGCCTTCCATGCGTTGTGTCCATTGCGTGTCCTCCTTGACAGGTTTACTAAAGCCAGGCGCGGGAACATCCTGCGCCTGATATGAAGCCGCGGCAGCTCCGCGCCGCGGTGAATTTTGTTCGCGATACCCGTGAATAAATTGCATTCCCATCCATCTGAATATGTAGTCCACCAAACTTTTGGCGAACGGAATATCCAAGTTGGATGTGATTCCCATTGGCTCAAAGCGTTGATGCGCGAACTTGGTGACCAGACTTTCAACCGGCACTCCATATTGAAGCGCCACGCTGATCGCGGTGCCAAGCGAATCCATCAAGCCGCCAATCGTTGAACCTTCTTTGGCCATGGTGATAAAGAGTTCGCCTGGGCGACCATCTTCGTACAAACCAACAATCAGATAGCCCTCATGGCCAGCCACGTTGAATTTGTGCGTGATGCTGCCGCGCGTTTCTGGCAAGCGACGACGAAGTGGCCGCTCGATGATGCGTTCAACAACTCGCTCAACAACGCGTTCCACAAATTCACCCTTTGTGGACGAAGGCACAACAACGGATTCGGTCGCGGCCACTTCAATCACGCGATCAATTATTTGCGTGCTTGATGAGAGCGTCTCGTGGATCACGGTGGTTGTGATGGAAGTGGATTCGGTCAACTGCAAGCCGTCCATGTCCTCATCCTCTTGCTCCACATCGGTCTTGGTGTTCAAAGGTTGGCTCAACTTGCTGCCATCGCGATACAGCGCGTTGGCTTTCAGGCCAAGTTCCCAACTCAATCGATAGGACGCGCCAACATCAGAAACCGTGGCTTCAGCGGGCAAATTGATGGTTTTTGAAATGGCGCCAGAGATGAAAGGTTGCGCCGCGGCCATCATATGAATGTGGCCGTCGGGACGGATAAAGCGCGTGCCAGTTGCGCCGCACTTGTTGGCGCAATCAAACACAGGCAAGTGCTCGGCCTTGAGAAGCGGCGTGCCTTCCACGGTTTGCGTTCCGCAAATCAAACGATTGAGCGTTTCGATTTGCTTTTTCTTCAAACCCAACTTGCGCAGGCCGTTGAACTTTGGGTCGTTCTTGGCGGCATCGGCGTTCACGCCAATATTTTCAAGAACTTGTTGCGGCATGCTCCATGCGGAGAAGGCGAAGCCCAATTCAAACATCATTGGCAATTGATTTTCCAACGCGACCAAATCGTCGCCGGTGTAGCCCTTGGCGCTGAGGTACTCGCGCAAAGTGGTGGAGTCGCCGTTGATTTCACCTGTCACGCTTGGAAGCGCGGTGTCAATGCTGAGCGTGCCAATGACGTGCGTCATAATTCGGTCGCTGATCTCATCGTTGTAACCCAAGGCCTTGATGGCGGGGCGCAAACTTTGATTGGCGATCTTGAAGTAGCCGCCTCCCGCGAGTTTCTTGAATTTGGTCAACGCAAAATCTGGCTCGACACCAGTGGTGTCGCAATCCATCAACAAACCAATGGTGCCGGTTGGCGCGATCACGGTCACTTGCGCGTTGCGGAAACCAAACTTGGTTCCAAACAACAACGCGTCGTCCCAACACGCCAATGAACGCGCCAGCAAGTCGCTCGCGTTTGACAGCGAAACTTTTCCAGCTTTGAACAAGGTGTGATCAATTGAAACAGGCCTGATTTCCAGCGTTTCCCACTCATTTGCAGCGCGGTCCACGCCGTAAGCGGCGCGGCGATGATTGCGAATGACGCGCAACATGCTCTCGCGATTTTCGCCGTAGCCGGCGAAAGCGCCGTGCTCCGCCGCAAGCAACGCGCTGGCGGCGTAACTGCGACCCGTGAGAATGGCGGACAACGCCGCGCACACCGCGCGACCTTGATCGCTGTCGTATGGAATGCCAGCTTGCATAAGCATGGCACCCAAGTTGGCGTAGCCCAAACCCAGCGTGCGATATTTCCAACTGAGTTCCGCGATTTCCTTGGAAGGAAACGCCGCCATCATCACGCTGATTTCAAGCACCGAGGTCCACAGATTGATCGCGTGCTCGTAACCCTCTAGATCAAAGGCGCGTGTTTCTGAGTTGTAGAACTTGAGCAAATTAATGCTGGCCAAGTTGCACGCGGTGTTGTCCAGGAACATGTATTCGCTGCATGGATTGCTGGCGTTGATGCGACCACCGGCAGGGCATGTGTGCCAAGCGTTGATGGTGCTGTCGTATTGCAATCCAGGATCGGCGCATTGCCACGCCGCGAAATTAATTTGCTGCCACAGGTCGCGCGCTGGAAGTGTCTTTGAGATTTTTCCGTCGGTGCGCTGAATTAAATCCCACTGCGCGTTGGTGTCAACGGCGTTCATGAACTCGTCCGAAAGGCGGATTGAGTTGTTGGAATTTTGACCGCTCACTGTTTGATAGCACTCGCCGTTGAAATCGAAATCCAGTTTCAACTTCAGACGTTTGGCAATTTCCGCTTGCTCTGGCGTGAACTTTTTTGCGCCTTCAACAAGCGCGGCCACTTTCAGTTCCTCGCGAACTTTCCAATTCACAAAGGCCTCAATGTCGGGATGATTCACGTCCAAGCACACCATTTTGGCGGCGCGGCGAGTTGTTCCACCACTCTTGATCGCACCCGCGGCGCGATCGCCAATTTTCAAGAAACTCATCAGGCCTGAACTTTTACCGCCACCTGAAAGTGGCTCATTGTCGCCACGAAGTTGGCTGAAATTGGTTCCAGTGCCAGATCCATATTTAAACAGGCGCGCCTCGCGCGTCCACAAATCCATGATGCCGCCATCGCCCACAAGATCGTCGCGCACGCTTTGAATAAAGCACGCGTGCGGTTGCGGATGGCTGTACGCATCGGTGGCCAATGAAACTGCGCCGCTGTCGTGTTCCGCGATCCAATGTCCTTGCGCGGGACCATTAATTCCGTAAGCCCAATGCAAGCCAGTGTTGAACCATTGCGGACTATTTGGCGCCGCGACTTGATTGAGCAACATCCAGGAAATTTCGTTGTAGAACGCTTGCGCATCCTGCGGGGTTGAGAAGTAGCCAAACTTTTCGCCCCAGTGTTTCCAGCAGCCAGCGAGCCGATGCACAACTTGTTTCACGGATCGCTCTGGACCAAGAATAGTTTTGCCAGAGGCATCCACTTTGGTCTTGCCGGCCGCGTCCACTTGCGGCACGCCCGCCTTGCGGAAATATTTGCTCACCACAATGTCCGTCGCCAATTGGCTCCACGACGCCGGGATTTCAGCGTCATTCATTTCAAACACCGTCGACCCGTCGCTATTACTTATGCGACTTGTGCGAGTGCTCCACTCAACGGTGCTGAAGACGTCTTGTCCTGGACGGGTAAATCGTGGCGTGATCTTCATGTTGTGCAATCCTTAAACGAGGTGGCGAAAATATTGGGAGAAAGCAGAAGGCGAGGACTATTTAGAGAGTGCGTGGCGTTTGAAGTGTGAACTGTTTGAGATTCAAATTTTGACTCATTTGTCTTATTTCTTTAAAGAAAATCCAAGTAAAGTTTTAAGCTTAAAAATTAAATTTAAATCAACCCACAAATAAACACTTTTTTAAGTCGAAGCATTGGAAATTACCCCAAAAACCACGATTCATCTGAATCCTACCCCTATCCGTTGGGGGCGCAAGTAGCAGAGACACACAATATTGTGATTTTGTAAATTTAATATACAAGTTCATATTCAAACAACCTTTGCGTATCGGTTAATTATTTTAAACAGCACCATATTTTGTGTGTAAATCTTGTCGTTGGGGGTATGTAACACCACAAATGGTATTTGTGATTGATTTTGCCTGCAAAACATGAATTTTTTTGGTCACTAGACTCTCGAAGTGCTTGAAAACCAATTACTCCAAGGCTTAACACAACCACAACGCCAAGCTGTTTTGCATACCGATGGGCCGTTGCTGGTGCTGGCTGGACCGGGCTCTGGAAAGACGCGCGTGATTGTGCATCGCATCGCGCATTTGGTGTCGCAAGGAATTCCGCCGTGGAGCATTTTGTCTTTGACATTCACCAACAAGGCGGCGGGTGAAATGCGCAGACGCGTTGAGTTGTTGCTGCCGCAAGATCTTCCAGATCGCGGACGAGTTTTCGCAGGAACATTCCACTCCTTCGGCGTGCGCGTGTTGCGTCGCTTCGCGATGGAGGCAAATCTAGATCCAAATTTCAATGTGCTTGATGTGGATGATCAACGCGCCGCGTGCAAGGCCGCTATCAAGCATGCCGGTGAAAGCGACAGCCGCTTCACGCCAGCGAGCGTGCTGAGCGAGATTTCAAATTTAAAAAATAAATTGATCACGCCAAGCCAGGCCATTTCATCCGCGACCGATTGGCGCAGCAAAGTTGTGGCGCGAATTTTTGACGCCTATCAAAAAGTAATGGCGCGCAACGCCAGTCTTGATTTTGATGATTTATTGGGTAAATTGGCGGTTTTATTGCAAAGCAACCAATCCGTTCGCGAGACGCTTCAGCGCCGCTTTCAATATGTTTCAGTGGATGAATATCAAGACACCAACTTCGCGCAATTCTCAATCGTGTTGGAGATTGCCAAGGCGCACCGCAACTTGTGCGTGGTGGGCGATCCCGATCAAAGCATCTACGGTTGGCGTGGCGCCGACATTGGAAATATTCTCAACTTCGAGGAGCATTTTCCTGGCGCCAAAGTGATTCCGCTTGGCGAAAATTTTCGCTCCACCAAACCCATCGTCGACGCCGCCGCCAGTTTGATTTCTAGAAATCGCCAACGCAGGCACAAGGAATTAAAGTCCATGAAGGGCGATGGCGAGGCGCCAAAATATGTGCGCTGCGCTGACGAACATGCGGAGGCCGCGTTGGTCGCGGACCGTATCGCGCAAGCCACCGATCAAGGAATCACTTGGCGCGGCGTGGCGGTGTTGTATCGCATGAATTCGCTCAGCCGGGTGATGGAGGAGGCACTGCGGCGGCGTTCGATTCCGTATCAAGTGGTGCGGGGAACCGCGTTCTATGACCGTCGGGAAGTGAAGGATTTACTGGCATATTTGCGCCTTGCGGCCAATCCAAGCGACGACTTGGCGCTGGGTCGAATTGCCAACACGCCCACGCGCGGCTTGGGCTCCACCAGTTTCGACAAGATTGAATTGTGGGCCGCCAAAAATGGCGTGACGCTGCTCGAGGGTTTGCGTCACGCGGAAAGTTCTGGCGCCACCAAGCGCGCCGCGGGCAGTGCCATGGAGTTGGCCACGCGCATCGCGTCGTGGCGGCACGCCGCTGAAAATGGATTGCCAGACGAGTTGGGAGATTTCACCGCGCGCATTCTCAAGGAGAGCGGATTGGAGTCCTACTACTTGTTGGCCGATCGAACCGACACGGAGGCTGATGAATC
>Ga0209190_1003536_pt1 | contig 10341 bp, 8 predicted proteins | sample M_140205_XF_Meta_FD_187315 | JGI IMG/M metagenome (GOLD analysis project Ga0209190, IMG submission 187315) | Freshwater microbial communities from Lake Montjoie, Canada to study carbon cycling - M_140205_XF_MetaG (SPAdes) (version 2) | ecosystem: Environmental > Aquatic > Freshwater > Lake... | reverse complement strand
ACAAAATTCATTTTCTTTTTCATCTAATAATTCAAATCCCAGAACTTTCAAGAAAAATTCTTTTTGCTTTTCTAGTTGATTTGTAAATAATTTAAGTTCTTTTATTTTCATAGGTCGATTTATTGTTCGAAGTGATCATTTTTGTTTTTTCGATGTCCCCCAGACCCGAAGCGAGAATGTCAAGCGGTTTCTTATAACGGTTGGCAGCTACAAGAAGTGGCGGATTAAATGCACTAAACTGTCTGAACGCACAATGTTTATTAATTGCACTACTGTTTATAAATACACTTCCCCCGCCATTTTTTTTAGGTGCTGTTATGGGCTGGTTTTTCTTAATTATTATACTTCCATTGTAATTAGAAGCTTTAATATTTTTAGACATTAATCTATTCCTAGGACTTTTAAAACTTGTTCGGGGGTTGTGGCAGCTTTTAAACTCTTTTGTAAATCTTTATCGTTTAAAAATGGTAAACGTTTATCCCAAAGCATTAGTAGCTTATTAGTTTGTTCATGTAAATTTTTAGCAATTTCTAATCTGTTCGTAACCAATATTAACAATTCTTTTTTATTCCATTTTGATACATCACTCGAATCACCATGTTCTAAAATGCTCTCGAATTTACTAATTTCTATCTTTAAATCTTCTATTATATCTGCTTGTTTTTTTATCGTATCACTTAAGAAATTGTGAGCCATTGAGAATTTTTCATATCGTTTATTCCCTTCTTCACTATTGGAATTTTCAATACTACGATAAATTTTATTATCTATCACTTCGCTCTGTAATTTTAATTCTAAATATTCACTCTTTATTTTGGAAATATCAATGTCATATTTTTTGTTCATTTCATTGAATATATTTTGCACTGTTTTAAAATAATAAAATTTCGAGTTTGCCTTTGAGTATGCATATATAGACTCATAAGACCCTTCTTTTTCAATGTTTCTTAAAAGTACATCTTCCTTTTCAAAATCTGATTTTAAACCTACCACGTTTACGCTATTTATAACCCTTAATTCATTTATAGTTTCAGATTCAATTTCACCATTACTATTGTAAATTTTTTCTGATAATATATAAGAGTCAGCATAAGAGCCAGTATAAGTATAAGGATTGTAATAATCCCCGCCACAAGAAGAATTCCCGCTCATAGCAAGTTCCTTCCAGTTTTTAGGATCGTTGCTGCCATCTCCTCTGCCGCAGAGGTAAACAAAAGGGTTTGCTTTTAAATTTTTCTCTGATTTTAATTTACCATCAACATAATATTCAGTTATAGATATATTTTCAAAATTCTCATCTATTGTACCAACTTCTTTTATTTTATTTTCATTATAGAAGTACTTATAATAGGTCGCAATACCAGCTGTATATATTGAAAAATACAAACTGTCACCATTTTCATAAAAGCCTACCCAATTCCCAAACTTACCCTTACCATCATTCTTACCCTTTTCCTCGAGTTGTCCATTTTCATAATATTTTTCATAAGGCCCGCCTAATTCACCAAAAGAAGATTTTTCCTTTATTTTTCCATTTTGGTAAAATTTTATTATTTCATAATTATCAAGCGATATCAATTTTTGTGAAGAAATAATATAGTTATTATTGTTAGCGCATTTATATATTTTTTCAGATACTAATTTACCATCATCCATTACTCTTTCAACAAACGGTTTTCCATAACAATGTATAGCAGCACCGTATTCTCCTATACTTACGTAATCAATGCATGATCCGTGTTCTTTTCCATTTTTAAAATTATATGCATATGCTAGTATGCCATCTATATTATATGCTTTATAAAATCCATTTTTTAGACCTTGAGCATTTACTTGATATTGTTCTTTAGTAGTATTAGTACTGTAATACTGTGTTGTAATAGTTTTCTGTGCAAAACTTAAATTCGCACTTAAAAGTGTAAAAAAGTAAACTATTGATTTCATGTTTATTTGATTTAAATTTTGTTCCTACTTTTATGGATTTTCAGATTACTCCCTGTTTATTCCGCCGTGGCGGAGTGGTTTTCTTGACTCCACTTTTTTCTTTTTCTTTTTTGTCACTTTGGGTGGTCAGCCCTTTGGCTTTCGCAGACCGTCTTGGTTTTTAAACTTGCCCATAACGTTTGAAAGATTTATGAAGTAAAAAAAAGGGGGGATTAAAAGCTCGTCTCTTTCGCCCCGCGACAAACGTAATTAAATGCTTGAAACTTCATACTGGCAGGTCGCCCCCCCTTTTTTTTATTTCATAAATCTTATGTTAGCAGTAGTTGTTCTTTCTTTCGTGTCATTCGGTTTCATTGGTGTTTTCGGGCAATTTATTTAATTCCATTGCCTCTTTAATTTCAGTATAAATTTCAATGTTCGGCTTAATTTCCGAATTCCAAATTAAAGAATACTTTCCATTTTCGTTTGCTTCTACTGTTACAGCGACTGCTCTACTTAACATAAATTTATCCTCTAGAATAACCCCTAATTTATTCTTTTCCTCTTTTGATATATTGATGTCATAATCTGGAATTATTCTTTTAATATGCAATAACCCTTCAGAATATTTGTTTGTTATAAAAACCCCATAATTTACTACCGATTTCACTTTCCCTATAAATGTAAATCCAACGTTAAGTGTTTCAATTTCTTCTTTAACAAGTTTTTTCAATTCGTCTTTTAGAAAATCTTTTCGCGATAACATAATAAACCCTTTCTTAACTTCTGCAACAATAAATCGTTGATAAGTATTAAGCATATTATTCTGTACTTCTAGTTTCTGATTATGTAGATATGTTTCGGAAGATGGCAGAAAACAGTTAAAGCCGTTATATGTAACATTAAAACCAAATTCCTTTTTTTCGTAAACATAACCCATAATTGTATTTGAAGTACCAACCAAACTGCTTAATTCATCAAAATATTTGTTGTTAAGTTTAACAGGGTTTAAAACACAGTTACCATATTGATTAGATTGGTGTGCCTTAAATTTAATAACGTCTCCTACTCCAAATCTACTTTCTCCACATTCCTCAAATGATAAATAATAAATTAAGTTGTCGTCATTTAAAACTTCATAATTTCTTTTTTTAATGTTTACTTGAGATATAAAACCTTTTGCCATAATTCATTTTAATTTATAGTCTATTGTCGTGTCAAGTTCGGTTCTTACAATTACTGCTAACGGTTTCGGGCTTGGCGAAGGTGGCGATTTTCACCACAAATGTTGATGCGGAGAACCAAACTTTGATTAACCACAAATGTGTCTGCGGAGTACTGAACCGCCACTTTTGCCAAACCCGTGTTACAAGCTGGTGTTCTTTCTGTCGTTGCTCTGTTGTCCATTTTTAATGCTGTCTTGGTGCGCTGGCTTGGTAGCTCTTTTGTGTTTTTTAGCGTTGGTTTATGTGTTGGCAAAAAATGCAAATGTGCCACCTAATGCGTTGGCTATATTAATAATAGTTCATTAAATTTAACACTCCCAAAATTCGATGATGAAAAATAGGTTTCTCTGAAATCTTTCCATTTATCATCAATATCCAGGTTGAAACATCTTTTTAAATCTCCATCAGAACTATTTACAGCAAGTATTAAACGCTTGTCATTTGATTTTGAAACATAAACCCTACCAGTTAAGTTTCTAAATTCTGCATCAACAAATTGTTTCAATAATTCTTTGTTGTCAAATTCTGCAAAGTAAAATTTAAACTCATCTTGATTATTCAGATACAAAAGAAAATCTTTTCTAAATCTCTCATGAATATCGCCCCTATATTTTTCTAATTCAAAAGAACTTTTATTACTATAGGATTTTAAAACAAAAAGAAAATTTATTGAATAGTGATTGACAAATAAGGAATCCCTATCAAAAATCCTTTCTTTAAAATGATAAGAATGTTTAATTCCTTTTTTAGAATCGATTGTAAGTTTATCATCGTCAAAATTAAAAATATCAGTTACTACTCCTTGAATAAAGAAGTTTGGAGTAATATTATAGCCTTCAGTTACTTCATCCCTGTATCGAATGTCATTGTTGATTTTATCTTTCTCATTAAGTAAATCTATATTGAATTGAATTACATTCTTGGCATAAGTAAATTGCTTATAAATTGAGTTTTCTTGAACTTCATTATTGGTTTTATAATACTTTGAATCTCCAATATAAAAAATACTTTCATCGCGATCAATTAAAGATTTGTATTCGAATAAATGGTCAATAATTTTACCGTCTTTATTTTCTTTTAGTTTTTTAAGAGATACACCCTTGCTTGTTTCTTTAGTATCGATTTTAGAAGTAATCAGTTTATCAATCATATCCTCAAATATCAAATGATAAAATTTTACCATAATAAAATCTTCTTTTTTATTTTGTGCTGACGCTGTGTTAGATTTTGAAAAATACAATTCTAATAACTTAAACATTTTCACTAATGTATCAGAAAAGTATTTGTATCGTATTTTCTTTAATATTTTTGGAGCATTGGCTATTAATTTATTATAAGCACTCCCTTTAGCAATAGTGTAAGATTCATCAATTTGTATGCTATAATTATGTTCTGTCTTTAAATGATTTAAAACCGAATAAAACATACATAATAACTCTTCATCTGTATCGATATATTTTTTCTTTACATTGAGTTCTGAATAAATTGGTATACCCTCATTTGTAACAAAAGGATTTGATTTTCTGACCGTTTTAACCCAATTAACCTTTTTATGCTTTGCTGAAATTTGCTTTTTATGAATGAATAGTATTGTGTTTTTATTCTTCTTGTGGAAGTTTACAAAACTTACAACTATATCTAAAAACGTGTACTCATTTTCGCCTAACGAAGTGCTTAATTGTAATATATCGCCTTTTGATTGTATCGTATTTGAATACCTTTCTCGGTACTCAATTAATCCTTTGTAGAAAATTATTAGAAACCGTCTTAACCAATTTAATTCATCTTGAGATTCTATTACATCAATAATACTATTTTCAGCAAATAAATCTTTAGGATATTTATTTAAAATTAAACCTTTAGTATCAATAAACACTTTCGGTAGCAAATAAATAACTTCATTTTCAATACTATGGTAATATCCCACATTATCAATAATACCATTAACACCATTTGGCATATAAAATTTATCGCCAAAAAAAGGTTTTAGAATATCTAAAGAATAAGATTCCCCTTCAATAAATATTCTCATTATTCTTCTCCCGTTGAAGTTGTTTCTGCCTTACCAACATTAGTTAATTGCAATCGTTCTTCAAGAATATAACTAACTAAATTGTTTGATGTGTCATTTTCAAAAAAGCTTGTATAGGTTAGGTTATTGCCATCAACTGATTTAAAAATTGTTTTTTCTTCATCTTTAAAAACATCATTCCACAAGTAGAAAACAACTTTATTAACAAATGTGCTTTCTGAAATTACTTTATTGGAATTTTGAGCATCAATAAACCAATTACCTATTTGCTTGTCTTGGTTATTGTCAATTTTGAATATTTCTATATTAACATTTTTAAGAAAATCTAACCATTTGAATGCTTTTCCATTATCTAATTGAATTGTAAAATCAGAAGATGAACAGTTGTAATCTATGGGTATATAAATCCAATCCCATCTTCTTTTGAATGCACTATCCATAGGAAATAGCGATTGGTCAGAAGTATTCATTGTTGCAATTATTTTTAAATTGCTTGGAAAACGTAGTTTACCGCCTTTAATTCCATCGTGGTCTCCACCAAAACCATCAGCACTTAAAAGATACTTATAGAGTTCTTCTTCGGCTGTAACTTCATATTTACTGAAACCATCTTTGTCTCTATCTAATAATTGAAATAAATCTCCGAATATTTCAGCACAATTTCCTCTGTTGATTTCTTCAATTTGCAAGTAGAATGGTTTCGTTTCATCAGCAGAAACTAAATTTTTCCAAGCATCAATATAGATTTTAGTAAAGATTTGAGGGACAAACTTGTAAGCAATTTTATTACCGTCCATTGTTGGCTTATAACCACCTACTAATGAGTGGTAATCATAATCAGGATGAAAGGTTACTTTTTGTACTTCTTTACCTTTGGTAATTTCATCGGCTTTATGAGATTTACCTGTTCCCGGTGAACCATAATAAATTGTATTTTGAGTTAAAATAAATGAGTGAGAAATAAAAACTAATTTGTACACATTATCTTCTTTTATTATTCTAATTTTATTATTAGAAACATCTAAAAGAAACTTATTAAAATTTTCAAGTGATAAACCTCTACCATTATCATTACCGTTCCATTGTGAGGTAAAATAGACATTATCATTACCTAAAACAGTAATTTTTTCATTTAAAAACCTAGGTGTTCCGCTTGATTTTAAATTATCTGGAATTTGTTCTGTATCAAACAATCCTAACAAAGTTTCGAATCCGAAATGTTTATTCAATGATAATCCTTTATATTTTCTATCCTCAATTAAAGTATCCTTAATTTCATTTTCTTTCAAAATATTTTCTTCGCCAAATTGACTTAATACATATTTAAAACTTTCAAAAATAATCTGCCTTAAAGCTGTATTAGTTAAAATAACATTTTCTTCTTCATCTTCGGAACCAGATGGATGAGACACTTCTGAATTTGTTATTTTCAATGCTAATAGCCTATCAGCATATTCTTCAAGCAAACTCTCATTTAGTTTATATTCTTTATTATCTAATTTAAAAAATTCACACTCATTTAGTACTTGTAAAATTTTTGGATCTTTTACATACGTATTTGTAATAGCTGGATAATTAGTATCTTTTGTTAATCTTTGTTTTTTGACGATTGATATTAAATCAAATATTGGCCTACCATAATATGCCAATTGATCTAGTATAAATTGGTATTCAGCTTTCGTAAAATAATCCAAAGCAAGTGCACAACGTACAGCAATATTTGGTGCCTCGTAATCAGAATCACTACTTACTCCATGAGCATTCCTACCAAACGTAAAATTTTCCATACTTTCCAATAAAAGAAAATTCATTTGTTCGATATCATTATCTTCTAATGCTTTTAAAAATGTTTTACCAGATTCTGTTATTTTTTTGAGTGAGGATTTTAAATGAGGGTCTTTCCATTCTATAAATCTAAAATATGCAGGCCACTGAACCAATTTTGTATGAGAAGATTCATCGCTGCCTTTTCTTTTAAGTATATTTATACAAAAGTCTTTTAAATCAGCATTAGAAACCCAATCATTTTTTGAATTATAAAATTCTAATACATCTTTTATTAATGTAATTTCTCCGCTATGCTTAGGCATTATAAAATTTCCCATTTTATTTAATTTGTTTTGTTAAATTGTAAAATATTTTTTTTACCAATAAAGGAGGTATGCCTTCCCCGATAACATTTCGTATAAAATTTTCATTCGCCCATTCTGGAACATTCCAGTTCTCAGGTAAACTTGTAACTATAAATAATTCTAATAAAGTCAACACCCTAGGATCAGAAAAAATCCTTTTATTTTCATCTTTTGAATCATTAATTAGCCTACCTGGATGAACACAGCAGAGTGAAGAAATAACTCCATTATTCATTATTATAGTTCTAGAAGGTTTTTCCCATGAGTGTCTTCTGTATGTATTGTAATGACCGCTCACTTTATTACCATCTTGTTTTTTTGGATAATATATTTCATTGTCAAAAGCTGTACATCCAGAAGGGGTGTGTCTCATTGCAATGATATGTCTTTCAGCATGTGTAGGAGGATAGTGAAATTTTGATACATTTAGTGCAATTTCTTTTTTCTTTTCAAAGTCTGGAAAAAGCTTAAGGGTTTTATCGTAACCGTCTTTTACTATTGGATCAACAGAAGGCAAGTGACCAATCGCATCAAAAAGTGTAATCATTTTATCATCTTTTGGCGGAAACTCCCATCTCATTTTCTGATCTTTACGAGTAAGTAAAAATATATTTCTTTTTCTCATTTGAGGCACAGAATAGTCCATACACCTAATAACAGTTTCAGAATTGAAAAAATAGTCACCTTCTAACTCTTGTTTAATATAATCAGGTATAAATAATATGTTTCCCTTGTAATTTATTTTAGTTTTTTGTTGTTGTGGTACATTTTCTAAAAAAACGTATTTGGGTTTTATTTTTTTAATTATATCAATCGAATAAGTTATTAACTGATTTCGTATATCTAAAGGATCTCTTTTACCTGCTAAACTCATGCCTTGACAAGGAGGAGTAGCCATGATTAAATCAATTTTTAGATCTTTCGCTTTTTTAATTATTTCATTTTGAATTTCAGGTAATGTAATATCTCCCGTAATAGTTTCACAATCAGGATATAAATGTTTATAAAACAACATTCTTTTATTATCCAGTTCATTTGCCAATACTATTTCCACATCTAATTCGCTAAGGTACGTTTCTGCAATACCAACATTTGCAAATAGTGATAATCCTTTCAATTTAATCATTTTTCTTTAATTGATTGAATATTTTCTTTACAAACAAAGGTGGTATTCCTTCTCCAATTACAGTTCTAATAAAATTTTCTGATGCCCATTCAGGTGTTTTCCATTCCTTAGGCAAAGAGGATAATATTATAATTTCATAAAGAGTTAAAACCCTGGGGTCTGAATACATTTCGACTCCATTTTTATTTTTTCCAATTAACCTCCCAGGATGTACATTTTCTTGAGAGCCGATTGTTCGATTGTAAGTAGTAATTGTATTGCATGGTTGATCCCATTTCATTCTTTTATAAGTGTTTTTAAAACCTTTTACAAAATCACCATTTATTTTTTTAGGTCTATAATCAAAAGGATTTTCTAATGCTGATTTTCCAGAAGGGGTATGTATTAAAGAAAATACCTGTCTATAAACATGCGGAAGAGGTTGGAAATAGGGTGATATTTCTTCAGCAATTTTAAGTTTAGATGCATATTCAGGGAAAATTTTAAGTTGTTCATCATATGAAATATCCTTAATTAAAGGATCCAATTGAGGTAAATTCCCAATTGCATCTTTAAGTGTTATAATATTATTATCTTTTGGTGGCATTTCCCATCTATTTTCTTGATCTTTCCTGCTCAAAAGAAATATACACCTTTCTCTACTTTGAGGAACAGAGTAATTTTTAGTATTTACAACAACATTATTATTAAAATTATAAAATTCCGTCAATTTGAGTTTTATAAATTCAGGTATTAAAATGGATTTATTTTCATATTCTATTTTAGTCAAAAGTTGTTCTGGAACATTTTCTAAGAAAACATATTTTGGCATTAATTCTAAAATTATTTCAATTGTATCAGTAATCAAATAATTTCTGAGATCCAAAGGATTCATTTTGCCAGCAGAACTCATGCCTTGACAAGGGGGAGTTGCCATAATTAAATCAATTTCTAATTCCTTACTTTGGCTGATTACTTTATTTTTAATTCTTTCGTTCCTGATATCCCCACTTATCATGTTAGTTTTTGGGTAAAGGAATCTAAAATAATTTGCTCTTTTATGGTCAATTTCATTTGCTAATAAAACATCAAAACCTATTTTATCTAAATATGTTTCTGCTATACCAACGTTTGCAAATAATGATAGTACTTTCATTTCACTTTTTACTTTTAAAATATTTCACACTTTCTTCTGCCACAATCATAGCTTTTAATGCCGTGTTTTCATCTTTTACTACATCATAAATTTGGTCAGCCAGCCAAAGTGTTAACAATTCATCTGGGACAACCTTTAGGATTTTAGCCAATTTTAATACTGTTTCTTTTTTAGCGTTTCTTTCTCCTCTTTCAATTTTACTTAATTGAGCTGTGTCCATATCAAGCAATGATGCTAACTGACGTAGTAGCATCTTTTGCTCTTCTCGTAATATTCTAATTTTATTTCCGAATTGACTATTCATTGTCTATTATTTGTCTTGACATTATTTGGCAAATATAAAAGTAAATTTCTAATTGTACTACTTTATTTTTTGATTTTTTTAAGGGTGGTGGGTGGGCTTTGGGTGCGGTTGGGCAAAATTAAATGTGCTGCAAAATCGTTGGCTAGTGTGTCGGCTTGCAGCTCTTTTAATTTTACGAAGGGTTGGCATTTTGTCTGTCGTTTTAATGTTTGTTTATTGTCGGTTGTTTCGTCCTACACTTGCTTGTAACGGTTTCGGGCTTGGCGAAGGTGGCGATTTTCACCACAAATGTTGATGCGGAGAACCAAACTTTGATTAACCACAAATGTGTCTGCTGAGAACTGAACCGCCACTTTTGCCAAACCCGTGTTACCAGCTGGCGTTCTTTCCGCTGTCATTACTGCTTGATTAGTTTTTGTGTATAGCTTTGTTGTCCTTGCTTTACTGAGATAAAATATAAACC
>Ga0209190_1003533_pt1 | contig 10349 bp, 8 predicted proteins | sample M_140205_XF_Meta_FD_187315 | JGI IMG/M metagenome (GOLD analysis project Ga0209190, IMG submission 187315) | Freshwater microbial communities from Lake Montjoie, Canada to study carbon cycling - M_140205_XF_MetaG (SPAdes) (version 2) | ecosystem: Environmental > Aquatic > Freshwater > Lake... | reverse complement strand
AACTTACAATGGGGACTTTGAAAAATCGTCAGCAAACCATTTTTGACCTATCGCAGTTGAGCCGCCCTCCGCTGGCAAGTTTTTCGGAAACCCGCCAAATGGTGGAATCTCGCAAACTCTGGGGACGCGGGATTCAATGGAATGATGCAAGAATTCTCGCTTCATCCATCCTTGGTGAAATTCCACTGTGGACATTCGATCTGCGCTTGCAACTCATCGCACGTGAATTGGAAATCGCCTTCGAGGGGTAGCACTCCGACTTTACGGTGCATGGAGCTACGTTTGATGGGAATTACGAAACGGTTTGCACCGCCATTCAGCCACGCTTAAAAGAAGTTATACACAATGTCTGATAAACCATTTTTCTATCAAGATCCTTTTCCCCTAGGCCCTGACGCCACGGAATACGAGTTGATCAGCACGGATCACGTTTCGATCTCAGAATTCGAAGGTAAGCCGGTACTGAAAATCGCTCCGGAAGCGCTCACTCTATTAGCGGCAGAGGCTATCAAAGGCATCAACTTCACGCTCCGAGCATCGCATCTCGCCCAAGTCGCAGCGATACTCGACGATCCCGCAGCTTCTGACAACGACCGCGCCGTCGCGCTGATGCTACTCAAAAACGCCGAAATCGCGTCACATGGGATACTGCCATTTTGCCAAGACACTGGCACGGCCACCATCATTGGAAAAAAAGGCCAACAAGTGTGGACGGGCTGTGACGATGCGGAATTTCTATCAAAAGGAATCTATCAAACCTACATTCAAGAAAATCTTCGATACTCCCAAACTGCTCCGCTCACGATGTTTGACGAGGTCAACACCAAGACAAACTTACCAGCACAAATTGATCTCTATTCCACAGAAGGCGCATCCTACCAATTTTTATTTGTCAGTAAGGGCGGCGGGTCAGCTAACAAGACGTTTCTCTATCAGGAGACAAAGGCTCTCCTCAATCACAAAAGACTGAGAGAATTCTGCCGCGAGCGGATGATCCATCTTGGTACATCTGCGTGCCCTCCCTATCACCTCGTCTTCGTCATCGGCGGTACATCTGCGGAAACATGCTTGAAAACGGTAAAAATGGCTTCCACTCGCTACTACGACACTCTGCCAACCACTGGCAACGAGCACGGCCAAGCATTCCGCGACATGAAACTTGAGGAGGAACTGCTAGAGATGGCGCAAGGCATCGGAATCGGTGCTCAGTTCGGCGGAAAATATTTCGCCCTCGATGTGCGAGTTATCCGCCTGCCACGACATGGTGCATCTTGCCCTGTCGGCGTCGGCGTCTCCTGTTCAGCAGATCGCCAAGCGAAGGCGAAGATCACCAAGGACGGAATTTTCCTCGAAAAGCTCGAAAAAAATCCAGGCCGGTTTATTCCGGAAAAATATCGTGATTGGAAATTCAAAGGCGTAGCGATCAACCTCGATCTTGGGATGGAGGAGACGCTCAAAACGCTCGCCAAGTATCCGGTCACCACGGCGTTAGCTCTCACAGGGACCATCATCGTCGCCAGAGACAGCGCTCACGCGAAACTAAAGGAAATCTTAGAGGAGACTGGCGAGCTACCAGAATATTTCCGTAAATATCCGGTTTATTATGCTGGTCCCGCCAAGACACCAGTAGGATTACCATCCGGCTCGTTCGGTCCAACCACCGCGGGTCGTATGGATGGTTACGTCGATCTTTTCCAATCGCACGGTGGCTCAATGGTCATGCTGGCGAAGGGAAATCGCTCGAAACAAGTGACGGATGCCTGCCAGAAATATGGCGGATTCTACCTTGGATCAGCGGGTGGTCCTGCGGCATTGCTCGCCCAAGACCATATCCGCTCGCAAGAAATCATCGATTTTCCGGAACTTGGAATGGAAGCGGTCTGGAAAATCACCGTGGAAAATTTCCCAGCGTTCATCCTCGTCGACAACAAAGGCCACGACTTTTTCACCTCGATCAACACATGCCCAGTCTGCCGCTGATCGATCTTTCAATCGCTCGGATGAAATATCTTCACGCATCTCACGGTAAATGCGTTGCAAACAGATCGTTCAAGAGTATTGTTTCCTGAACAAAAATAAACTAAAATTATGGGACCTATTGGAATGCCTGAAATGATCATGATCTTCGTCGTGGTCTTGTTGCTCTTCGGGGCGAAAAAATTGCCTGAGCTTGCTCGCGGAATCGGCAAGAGCATGGGCGAGTTCAAAAAGGCTCGTGATGATTTTGAGCACGAGATTACCCGCTCCGAGACGGAGACCCGCGTAAAAGAAGTTTCGGGAAAAGAGCCTCGGGATTCATGATTTCTCGATCGTCTCTGGCCTTAGTCAATTCGTTAAATTTCATTTCTCAGAGAATTTTTAGCGGGGTCATCTTTGCATCCGTTTTGCTTGCGGGCACTGCCTGCAAGAAAGGAAGCGGCACACCGGACTGGGACACGCCGGGCGTCACTCGGACAAGCTCGGAGAAGATCGCTACTCCGCCGCCCGCTCCACCGGCGACCGTTCCGGCAGTACAAGCCAAGCCTGTATCCACGCTTGCGCCTCCTTCGGCGCAGACTAAAGAAATACAATCCAATGAGGGACTTCGTTTCATCACGTATAATGTCGAGAACTGGTTGACCATGGATCGCTACGTAAACCGTAAAAATCTCAAAGGCGCACCAAAACCAGATAGCGAAAAGGATACCGTCATCAAAATTCTCACTAAAAATACCCCTGATGTTATCGGCCTGTGCGAAATCGGTGAAGCCAGCGATCTTGCAGAAATCCAACAAAAACTAAAAGCCGCCGGACTTGATCTTCCCCACTCTCATTACACGGGTGGATCAGATCCAACTCGTCATCTCGGAATATTGTCCCGCTTTCCTATCACCTCCACGGCAAAGCCTGCCCAATCGGAATACCAACTTGCAGGCAATACATTCTCTATCAACCGTGGTATCCTTGACGCGACCATCGCTGCGCACGAAAAAAATTACCATTTTCTCGGCGTCCACCTAAAATCCAAGCGTGACAGCGAACAAGGTGACCAAGAAGCCATCCGCTTCAACGAAGCTCTCCTGCTCCGCAAACACATCAACTCAATCTTCGCGACTGATGCCGAAGCAAGACTGATCGCCTACGGCGATTTCAATGACACTCGAAGCACCCCCGCGATCAAAACGATTACCGGAACCTACAAAAATCTAGGCTACCTCACTGCACTTGCCGTCAAGGACTCGAGCAGCGAAACTTGGACTCACCACTGGGCACTAAATGACATCTACTCACGAATTGACTTCGTCATGGTGAGCCAAGCGATTCTCAGCGAGGTAGATCAAGACGCATCCAAGATCATCGACGATAAAGAGTGGGACAAAGCTTCAGATCACCGCGCAGTGTTAGCAGTTTTCAAGTGAGCCTAACTGATAAAATTAGGCTCACTCATCCTTCCACGCTTCTTGTTCTTGTTCGCATTCGCCCAACTACTTAACGCAGGAATGCTTCGTGCAGACCACCGTCCACGGTGACTATCTGGCCAGTGGTTTTACTGAGACGCTTGGAGACTAGTAGGAAATAAGCTTCCGCTTGATCCGCAGGCGTAATTGGACTCTTGGTTAGTGTGCGGTCCGCATAAAATCGTGCGAGTTTCGTCACCAAAGATTCCGTTGCCTCGTCGTCTGTGTAAGGGATGTCGTATTTTGCAAGAGATCCTATCACGCGATCTCTTGGAAACAAGGCTGATCCCTGCACCACCGTCGCAGGCGCAACACCATTCACACGCACCAAGGGTGCCAGTTCGATGGCGAGCTCACGGACCAAATGGTTTCCGGCGGCTTTGGAAACATCGTAAGCCACCGAACCTTTTTTAGCCACGGCAGCATTGGCACTAGTTGTTAGCACTAGGTTACCCCGCAATCCTTGTTCCTTCCAGGTCTTGAAAGCCTCATCGGCAACAAAATAACTCCCAGTGACGTTAATGCTGAAGGTTAGCGCCCACTTGTCGTCAGGGATATGACCACTTGTATCGCTTGGCACGAACACCCCGGCCGTGACACAGATCGAGTCGAATCCACCGTAAGCAATAGCCACTTCATCAAGCATCTTACGGATGCTCGCACGGTCGGTTATGTTGGCAACAAGGCCGATTGCAAGACCACAGTTAGAAAGACCTGTACCTGCGACACCGATTCCAACGCCATATTTGTCGGTAATTTCTCTAGCGGTAGCCTGCGCTGCCGCCTCGTTCATGTCTACGCAGACGATTTGAGCACCTTCTTTGACGAGGCGATGGGCGGTTTCTTTGCCGATGCCAGATCCGGCACCTATAACGATAATTACTTGGCGGGCAAGTTCCTTTTCCACGGGCATCCGCTGAAGCTTCGCTTCTTCTAAAAGCCAATATTCGATGTCAAAAGCTTCTTGTTGCGGGAGCGAAACGTAGGCGTCGATGGCTTCGGCACCACGCATCACCTCGACAGCGCAATTGTAAAACTCAGCGGTGACTCGGCTTTCCGACTTATCCTTGCCCCATGCAATCATGCCGATGCCAGGAATGAGGACCACCGTAGGGTTCGGGTCCCGCTGCGCAGGCGAGTTGGCGTGTTTGCAAATTCCGTAGTATGTGGAATAATCTTTGCGGTAAGCTTCAAGACCTGCGGCCAATTTTAACTTCAAAGCTGCCGCATCCTCATTCTGTGGATTCCAATCGACATAAAGCGGCTTTATCTTGGTGCGAAGAAAATGATCTGGGCAACTAGTGCCGAGTTCCGCGAGGCGAGCAGCGTCCTGCGAATTCACGAAACGAAGGATTTTTTCGTCATCCTGAACTGTACCAATGAAACGTTTTTCCTTGGAGACTTGGCCACGTAACCATGGCAAGATTTTTGCAAAGATTTCACTGCGTTTGGCAGGTTCGAGACTCACGTATTTTTGTCCGCCAAATGCAGTCGCGTCACCGCCGTTGGCCGCATATTTTGCTTCAATGTAGTTGGCTGCTTTTTCGATGAAATCCAAAGTGTGCGCATAGCAGGTTTTCTCATCATCATCCCATGAGATAAAACCATGCTGACCCATCATGATTGCCTTAACATTCGGTTGCTTATTAGCGATTTCTTGCATCGCCAAGCCAAGCTCGAATCCAGGGCGCATCCATGGCACATAGGCCATCTCACCGCCAAAGATTTCCTGAGTGAGCTGCTCACGGTTTTTTGATGCCGCGATCGCGATGATCGCGTTAGGATGCATATGATCCACGTGTTTTCCTGATAGAAAACTATGAAGCGTGGTGTCGATAGACGAAGCCCGTGGGTTGAGATTGAATGTGGCATGGGAGAACATTCCCACCATATCATCTTCCGCCTGCGATTTGAGGCCCTTGTCATCTCGAGATGCGTAGATCCTTTGTAGTCCGAGCAACTTTTCCTGATAGAGCGATGAGAAATTTTCACGGGTGCTGGTGCGCAGATCACCACCAGAGCCCTTAACCCAGAGAACCTCAACAGGCTGACCGGTGAGTGGATCATTCTCTAGAATTTTTGCTGAAGTATTCCCTCCGCCAGTGTTGGTGATGCGTTGGTCGCTGCCGAGCAAGTTTGAGCGGTAAATTAACCGACCAACTGGGTCGAGAGACGCAGCTTTTGCGTCGTCCCAGAGAAAATTGACGTGATGGTAGTTGGACATGATATTAGTTTTCTATATTAGATTCCGAGGGCTTTTTGCCGATATTGTTCATCAGGACGACCAGCGATACGAGCGACCTGATCAGGTGTTAGGAATTGAGGTTCACCAGAGATGGAGGCAGCGATTGCAAAAATTTCAGCGGCTTTCACTGCCATCAAGGTGGCGGCCATCACTGCTTCCGGAGTGGCCCCGAGGGCGATGAGGCCGTGGTTTTCCAGAAGAACCACGCGCGGTGGGCGGGAAAGGCGTGCGATAAATTCCTCCACAGCGAGTTTGATGGCCCGTGAGAGTTTTAGACCCGGATCCGTGTAGGGCACGAACACGCTCTCGACACCGCAACAGACGATCTCGTCAGGAAATAACCGTCGTTTTGCGAAGGCGTGGGCGTGCTTGGAGCAGAGCAGTCCGTTCACCGCGATAGGATGAGTGTGCCCGACAAAATTCACCCCAGGCAAGGTGAGCAAATAACCGTGGAAGATCGCCTCAACCGAGGGCTTCTTCGCAGACGAAGAAACCCGTGCATCAAAGAGCGCCTCATCAACGGCCAAATCGCTCATTTCACCCGCAGCGAGCAAAGGTAGAATTTTTTCAAACGCACACTCGGAAACCCCGGACTCGCTGAGTGTCGCGAGATTGGAACCGGAGGCTTTAACGACGAATGTTTGGTCCGAGATCCGAGTCGAAGTGTTCCCCTCACCAAGGATTGCGAGTTTCCTCTCTTCACGTCCGAGGCCATGCGAGAGGTTGAGCAATTCAGAGAGAGTAGACATGTGTACTTAACGTTCCGAGTCTTGCAAAACAAGTCAACCCCATAACCAAGAACAACCAAAAAAACAAAGAAAAAACCGAATTGCAAAGGCGATAAAAAATTGGACAAAAAAAATTAGCGGGACATTCAAGAGAGAACGAATCCCCCACCCTACTATAGATTCAGGAAATTCTCTAGCAGTTTTTTCCCATCCTGAGTCAGGATTGATTCAGGATGAAATTGAACGCCGTGAACGGGATACTGCTTGTGCTGGAGCCCCATTATTTCCCCTTCTTCGGTCCATGCGGTGATCTCTAAGCAATCCGGCAGTGTTTCGCGTTTGACGATGAGCGAGTGATAACGAGTGGCCTCGAATGGACTTGGCATTCCACCAAAAACGCTCTTGTTAGAATGTTGGATTGGCGAGGTCTTGCCATGCATCAAGCGGTCGGCACGGACTACATCGCCGCCATAGACTTGACCGATCGATTGATGACCGAGACACACTCCAAGGATTGGCGTAGTGGCACCCATCACCTTGATGAGTTCGCAGGAAATTCCCGCTTCGTTCGGTGTGCAAGGACCTGGTGAGATGCAGATTCGTTCTGGCTTGAGTGCCTTCACATCCGCCACCGTGAGCACATCGTTACGGAAAATTTTCATCTCCGCACCTAATTCACCAAAGTATTGGACGAGGTTGTAGGTGAACGAGTCGTAATTATCAAGAATGAGCAGCATTGGGGAGGATCGTTGTGAATTAGGAACCCATCGTCTTTGCGAGAGCGACTGCACGCAGCATCCCCTTGGCCTTGATAACGGTTTCTTCGTATTCGTAGGTTGGGTTAGAATCGGCAACTACACCGGCTCCCGCTTGGACATAGACTTTTCCGCCTTTGAGCAAACAGGTTCGGAGTGTGATGCAAGAATCATGAGAGCCATCGAAACCGAAATAACCTACCGCACCAGCGTAGGCGCAGCGTTTGTTTTTCTCCAACGAATTGATGATTTGCATCGCACGAATTTTAGGCGCGCCGCTGACTGTCCCTGCTGGAAAAGTCGCCCGAAGCACGTCGTAAGCGCTATGCGCTGGGTCGAGTTCGCCGGATACATTGGAGACGATGTGCATTACGTGGCTATAACGCTCTACGATCATAAAGTCGTCCACGCTGACTTTACCGTGCTTTGCGATGCGACCCACGTCATTACGGGCGAGATCAACTAACATAAGATGCTCTGCACGTTCCTTAGGATCTGCTAGAAGATCCGCGGCCAGAGCGTCATCCTCTTCCGCGGTTTTCCCTCTCCAACGCGTACCAGCGATCGGTCGAATATCGATGCGACCCTCTATCGAGCGAACGTGTACCTCGGGTGAACTTCCCACCAACGCAAAATCTCCGAGCTCCAAAATAAACATGTAAGGCGAAGGATTCACCAAACGCAAAGCGCGATAGAGATCCACCGCTGGGCGGTCAAAGTCCGTTTCAAAACGCTGGCTCGGCACGAATTGAAAAATGTCCCCCGCCGCGATGAATTCCTTGCCCTGAAGGACCATCATTTCAAATTCTTCCTGCGTCGTATTGCTCCGAGCCTCTACTGGTTCGACCACTACCAGCCCATTTAATGCTGGGACGTGAAGGGGGCGGTTGAGAATTTCTACCATCGCAGCGATGCGCCCCCGCGCAGCTGCATAAGCATCCGCGGGGGTTGGAAAGTCATCGATGAATGCGTTGGCGATCACTTGCAGCCTCCTAAGACGATGATCAAAAACTAACAGCGTATCAGCCAGGATGAACATCGCATCAGGAATCCCGATCACGTCTACGGGCGGTGGTCCGAGCGACGGCTCGAATTGTCTAACCGCATCGTACGAAAGATAGCCGACCATGCCACCCGAAAACTGTGGGAGAGCACCGTGGGTGACGGATTTGTAGGGTGCCATCTCGCGCTCTAGGGCCGCCAATAGATCATCTGCAACAGTGAAAGTGCGAACTTTAGAACCCTCGCGCAAAGTGATCTCCTTACCCCTCGCCTCAAAAACTAATTTGGGACCACTACCGACGATCGACCAGCGCCCGCCCTTTTCTGTGCTCTCTGCGCTCTCCAACAAGAACGAGTGACAATTATCCCGTAACTTCAAATAGGCCGACAACGGAGTCTCGAAGTCTGCGGCAAGCTGAGTGTATACAGGCACGACATTTCCCCGCTTCCCCAGTTCGAGGAACGCTTCTAAAGATGGTTCAACCGGAATGGAACTCACAAGGCATTGAAGCATGATGGGGAAATCGCACAGGGCAAGCCTGGATGCCACCGATCCAGCGGGTTACTCTGCTTTTTTGCGCCAATCTTGTGTACAAGGCGAATTCAGATTTCGTTTTCCTTGCTCGCGTCATGCCTTCCGCACAATCTCACGAGGTGGCAGATGAGTTGAATTACAATCCAATGAGCGAGTTGATGCGGGCGCTGGATGCATCTGATTGCTCGGCCTTGCTTGCCGCTGCAGAAGACATTCACTACGCCGACCTTGCGCATCTTTACGAAAATCTCGACGACTTAAAACGTGACCTCCTGCTTAAGACCATCGGTCCGGAACTTGCTACCGATGTCGTCGCGGAATTGCCCTACCCACTCATCGAGGAGGCGTTAAATCATTTCAAGCCGGCGCAACTTCGCGTGTTGTTAGGAAATCTTTCTGACGACGATCGAGTGGACGTTTTCCAAGTGGTTAGCGAAGAGGCTCGGGTACGGTTCTTTAGTCTCTTGGGTCCACGTGACAAAGAACTCACACGGAATCTTCTCAAATACGAAGAAGACACCGCTGGCGGACGCATGACCACTCAAGTCGGGCGCATCACTGCGGACATGACGGTCAAACAAGCCATCACCGTGCTACGTCGGGACCGCGAGGATGCTGAAACGCTTGCCCGTATCTTCGTCGTCGATGATCAGGGTCGCCTCGTTGGGAAAGTCCGTCTGCGCGACCTAGCCTTCAGCACTTGGGACACCCCAGTCTACGATATCATGGAGCCCGCAGACGAGACGATCCTTGCCTCTGCAGACCAGGAAGAAGCTGCTCGGACTCTATCCAAGTACGACCTCATCGTACTTCCAGTGGTTGATGAGTTCCACCACTTACTTGGCGTACTAACCTACGATGATGCGTTAGAAATTCTCCAAGAAGAATCCACTGAAGATATCGAAAAACTCTCAGGCATCGCAGGTGAGCAATCTGAGGTTTCTTATTTAAATACTGGCGTAATTGCTCATTATCGCCGTCGTGTTTCATGGTTGGTAGGATTGGCATTTCTCTCGGTCGTATCTGGCTACGTCATGTTCCGATGTAGTGAGGTGTTAGAAAAAGCATTTGTGTTAGCCCTCTTTCTGCCGATGGTGGTGGCAGCGGGAGGAAATTCCGGCGGCCAAGCCGCAACCATGGTGATCCGTGCGATGGCGCTCGGAGAAATCAGCACGGGTAATGCACTTCGCATCGCATGGAAAGAAGCCCGCACGGGAATATCACTCGGTATTACGCTGGGTATTACTATGGCGGCCTTCATCAGTTTTATCCTACCTCATCTGCAGCACTCGACTGGGGCAGATTTCAGCTTTTTACAACTCGCACTCGCTGTTTCACTTGCTTTGGTGGTGCAAGTTCTTTCCGCCACAGTACTGGGGGCTTTGTTACCGATATTTGCTCGGACCATCCATCTGGACCCAGCGGTGGTTTCTGCACCCTCATTGGCGTCCACCGTGGATATCTCCGGGATGATGATCTACTTCACCATTGTAGGAGCCGTTTTGCATCTGCATTAACTAGAAGCACAAGCCCATCGAGTCATTCAACGATCTTGGGCGAAATGGAATTCCTCCAAAAATCCAAGCGCTCACCGATGCGTTTTTCCATTCCCTGATCTCCGGGTTGGTAGTAAATTTTTCCCTCTGG
>Ga0209190_1003524_pt1 | contig 10366 bp, 5 predicted proteins | sample M_140205_XF_Meta_FD_187315 | JGI IMG/M metagenome (GOLD analysis project Ga0209190, IMG submission 187315) | Freshwater microbial communities from Lake Montjoie, Canada to study carbon cycling - M_140205_XF_MetaG (SPAdes) (version 2) | ecosystem: Environmental > Aquatic > Freshwater > Lake... | reverse complement strand
GATAACGTTCAAGCCTATACCATTAATCAATCTACCGGAGCATTGACCTCGGTCGGAGCGATAGCAACGGGGGCAACTCCTAGAACTGTTGCGGTTGACCCAACTGGCAGGTTTGTTTTTGTAGTGAATAATGCTTTTGCAGGAACAACAGTTCAGGCCTATCGTATAAATAATTTTGCCGCAAATAGTGGAACGTTTCAAGATACCGTGATTATCGGCACGGTGGCATCCCCGGCCTACTCTCTGCAACTCGGAACCGACTCCGCGGCCAAGCCAAGCAGCACAACGTGGACCGTCCCGTCCGACGCACGGATAAAGGATGTCGTTGGCACATACGAGCGCGGATTGGCCGACGTGGTTGCCTTGGCACCCAAGCGGTACCGGCTCAACGGCAAGCACGGGTCGGTCGATGATGGCAAGGAACACGTTTCGATCATTGCTCAAGAAGTACTGGTAGTCTGGCCGGAAATGATCGGATCGAATTCATACAGAGAGACCGATCCTGAGACTGGAGAGCGTGTTGACATAGAACTGCTCAACCTCAACACCAACGACCTGCAATGGGGGCTGGTGAACGCCATCAAGGAACTTTACGCCCAGAACGTCGAGATGAAGTCCCGTCTTGACGCACTGACACCCACACCGGCAGAAGACGCTTAAAACGCGCAAATACACATAAGCAATTATCTAATTCGGTATACTGTAAGGAGAAAATTATTCAAGGAATAATAAAATGCCTTTTAGTGTAGGAAGAACTGCTGGATACCTTGGACTAGGAACCAATTTGAATATTGGTTCCTTCACGCTCATGCTTCTTGAAAAACCAACAAAAATTATTCAGTCATATACTTTTTTTGTTCTTCCAAATGATATTGAAATTAATAAACCAGCACGATTGACCACGTATCAATCAATTGGCGGTCAAGCGCATATTGATCATATGGGTGAAGGTCTTTCGACTATAACCATAGGGGGATTCACTGGTGTCAATCCCTTGCTTGGGCCTGTGGGATTTGTTCAATATTCTCTTTTGCGCCAATTAGTTGATACCTATTATCAGTTGTGTCGAGACGGAAGAGCCGGAGACATAACTCTGAAACTGAGCATAAATTTCAGTGATAATCCAAGATTTGGAAGTTGGAATGTTGCCATACGAGACGTAACATTAAGCAGAAGCTCTCAGTCGCCATTGCTGCACAAATATCAAATTGCCATGTTTGCTCTTTCGGCAGACAAATATGCTGAGGAAAGAATAGGCATTGCATCTGTCGCAAAATATTTTACCGCACGAACTACCGGAAAAGCTTTTGATATTACCAATGAAATGTATTGGCCAAAATCTTTATCCGAACTAAAATCCGATGCGGAAAAAGCATGGAAAATCCTGCTGACACAATGCCCGTTTCCTCTTGTTCCATATGAAGTTTCAAATACTGGTCCGTACAAGTTGAACGAAATTATGCCATTTATTTACGGAACGGTATTCAAGCCAACTATTGAGCAAATAAAATACATACTTGGAATATCGTTTATAAAAGATGAAAACGATATAAAACCGGGAACAATATTGAATTTTCCCATTTTTAATTAGACAGGAAAGGTTTTAAAATCATGGCTCTTACCATTATTGTGGACGCATATCCTGCGCCATTCAATTTTTCCACAAATGCGCCATACCGAGACAATCTTACGGAAGAACAATTGGAAATCTTGGAATACTATCCACAAACAGAAAGAGCTGTGCGTTTTTGTCAAAAATCTTGGACGAATATTGATCAACATACATCTACGTATAGAGTTACGTCCGCCAGAATTGTTGACGCATTGTCAAAATGCCTTTCGTTTATAGAGCTGGAAATTTATGGAATTTCTCAATTGAATTCAAGTAGTAATTTTTATTTGAAAAGAAGTTTGGGTGGACAGGTGTTTTTTGCAAATATACAAAAAAACATAAAAAACTTTTCACTTCAAATGAAACTTTCTCACACAAATGCTCCGTACAGGGACGGGCAGATATATTCCGTAAAAATTTCGCTTACCGAGGACGCCTCAAACAGCATTGCCATTGTTGAATCTTGGGATAATGTTGATAATATCATTACAAAAGAAAACGATGCTCCATTTTTTGAGGTTACAGACATGATGAACAGAATTCTTGATGGACTTTCCGTGGAGACAGTGATTTAAATGCCAACATTTACGAATTACATTGTTAATTCAGGGGATACATTGGCATCAATAGCATCCAAGATGTTGGGGTCGGCGAATCGGTGGACTGAATTTGTGGCATGGAACCGATTGAGATATCCATATATATCCGACAACCCAAAGGATCAGCTAGGAATTCTCCGTGGTTCATTTGCCCTTGAAAGTCCCCTTGCAATTGGATCAAATTTTACAAATATAACAACATCACTTGTCTCGTCGGGCGCACTTTCCATCTTGTCGTTGAGAAAAGGAAACAGATTATTCTTTACTTCGTACACTAATGATGGAGATATCATTCACGATACGGTTTCCATACGGTCATACAATTCTGCTAGTGGAAAAATATTTTTTGATTTTCCCACCATTGCTCCTCCATCGGTAGATCCAATTGTATCCGGAATGGCATTTATTGGGGCACCACCAGCGGTGAATTCAGCGGTGAATTTAAACAGCACATTTTCAATGGCTGCAGGAAATTATTATGTTGCGTATTCGTACGTAAATGCCGTAGGAGTTGAAACCGCAGTTTCTCCTTTTTCTAACTATAAAGACCCTCTTGATGTTTCTTCCAATAAACAAATACGAAAAACATTATTTTTGTCTCAAGAGGCCCTTAACAAGGGAGAAACAATAATTTTTAACGGACCGTCCGTTTTTCCTGATGGAGTAAAAAGCATTAAAGTCTATCTTTCCAGAAAAAGCGACACTTCCTTGGTTGACGAAAGTACTCCTATTTTGTATTTTCAACAAAATTTAACATCTGTTTTTCCTACATACATTGACGGATACGTGAGTCCTTCGTCTTATGTTGCTTTTCGTTCATACTCTACATCCGTTCAGTACAATTCAGTAAAAGATGAACTTTCAACTTCCGGAATTTCCTTTAATTATCCAACGTCCTCAATTGTTACCATTCATGATGATCCTGCGGAATCCTATACGTACGTACTGAAGACAGGAGACATTCTGAGAATTCCTACGGAAAATTCTCAAGCAATTTCTTCAATAGGAACTTTTGCAACTGACAGTCCAACAGATAGTCTGGGAGCAGATATTCTCATCGACATTGTTGGGCAAATTTCCTTTGATGGCCAAGGAGGCAATGACATTAGCGTTTCGTCTGGCTATAATAATGTAAGACAGTCTCTTCGAAGTCGTCTTTCAACTCCGTATGGTTCATTGATTTTGCAACCCGAGTATGGAAATAAGGCATTGAACAGTCTTGGGTCAGCATATTCATTGAATCTTCTTGAGGAAATACGATTGCTTTGCACGGAGTGTGCGTACGATGATCCTAGGGTTCTTGCCGTGACTTCCATTAATGTATCATATGACAAGGATAGTTCTGCTATTTTTGTGTCGAATTTTGAAATACAAACAACAGCGAATGAGTCGGTTATCAATATAGAGCCGCTTTCAATCACTATCTAGACAGGAATAAAAATGGGCGGATCTTTTCAGCTGCGAAGGCAACAAGATATTGTGGCTCAAATGATCGGATATTTGATGGGTCACACCCCATACATAACTGATTATTCTTCTGGGTCAATAGTTCGTTCCCTTTGCGAATCCATAGCTGAAGAAATGTATTCTCACAATGTTGCGTTTGCCGAAGGAATTTCCGAAGCAATTACCACATCTGTCAAGCAAGCATTCAATTTTCCGCTTCAGCAACCTCAAAATGCAACGGGTGAAATTGTATTTTATCGACAAATGTTGGCGTCACCGACAGTTCTTTATTCAAATGTATCAACTGGATTAACTTCAGGTGTGGCCGCGCCAATTTCAGGTTCGCTATACAATACTCAAGATGGTTCTAATACTGGAAGTGTTTTTGGAAAACTTGTTGGTGGATCATCATTGTATTACGGAATTTCCGGAGCAAAAAAACGCTCGAACACATCATACGAAACAGCTTCTACGGCATCAAATCTTTCTGTTCCGGCAACAAGCAATGGATCAACTATTACGCATGGTAGAATTTCTGAATTAAAATGGGAAAAATTAAATATTTATGATGAATACACCGTGTACAGATCCTCGGTAGATCCTTCACTTCTTTCCTTGTCAATTCCCATTCCGACAGATACGCTGAGCTCAGATATTCTTGGTACTTCAACGGCAATAGATATTGCATCGGGATCGTCTGGGCTTTTTGGAGAATATTTTTTCAGTGTATCTGCAAAAGATACTTCAGAACTTGTCTCAACTGGAAGTAAACCCTTTCCCCTTATTCTTGTAAATCAGACTGGCAATATTTCAAGCTTGGCAATACCAAATGCAAATGGATATCGTTTTTACAGATCAGTCATTGCTCGTCCTATTGCATCAACATTTTCTCTTTCGGCAGCATCAGGAGGAAGTTTATCTGCATCAAATTATTATTATAAAATTGCCGGAGTAAAAAATTCCACGTATCTTGGACCCGTTACTGACGCCAAAACTGTCGCAGTAACTTCTGGACAACCTTCTGTGAATATATCCTTTGGGCTTGTATCTGACGCCTCCACATATAGAATTTACCGATACACCACATTGCTTCCGCCGGTGAAATCATTTCTTATTAATCTTGATTCTGGTGGAAACGGTGTGTACGCAAGTGCATTTATTCGACCAGTTCTTGCCACTCCGACATCTGCGGCCTCAGCAACAGGACTCCCCGCTGGCACATGGACGTATCGAGTTGCTCCAATATTTTCCAGTACAGATTTTGGACAAATTATTGGAATTTCTTCAAATTCAATATCAATAACAAACACAAGTAATCAAACATTTACCATTGCTTGGTCATGGGGTACATCTTTTGTAAAATATAATGCTTCAAATGCACCAATTACTCCAATAACAAAAGTTCGAGTATATCGAAAAGTTACCAATGCCCTCGTGTCTAGTTTTACCGGATCTATCTCTGGAACAACATTGACTGTTACTGCTGCTCCCACATCTCCAATTGCCATTGGGCAGACGCTAAGCAGTACCGCAACAGGAACGAATGTTTTAAGTGGCACAAAAATTACTTCACAAAAGCCTCTTAACGAATCAGGATTTAGCGGAGAAGTTAGTGGAGGAATTGGGCGATATACCGTAAGTTCATCACAAAGCTCATCACAAACTGTTACCAGTCGACCCATGACCGCAACTGTTTCCAGTTCTCAATGGGCTTACAAAGATATTGATTCAGCAACAGTGGCTACAACGAGTTTTGCCGATTTGAATAATACTGGCGAATGGACTGCAGATCAATATGTCAACGATGCTGCGTTTCCATCAAGTCCAATGATTACGTACAATGATACTGGGTCATTAGGCGAAGACATAGCATGGCCGTATGACAATTACCCAATGCAAAATTCCTACTATGTTGACAGTTCAACAAATGTTGTTTTCTGGACAGATTCGGTTGTTCAGCAAAACTCCATTGTGTGGCCATATGTTCACAAGATAAACAATTTTTCTACGACGGTTTCCGCCGCAACATTGATTGCTTCCAAAGCAACCATTCTTGAGGCTACCAATCCGGCAAAAACTCTATATGTATCAGTTGACACTGGAGAAGTGCCTATTGTCGCGGCAGATTATTACGCAACGTGGCCGACAATAAATAACGCGCAGTCTGTTGAAGGCGCACTTTCCATTCCTGCAGGAACAAGGGTATCCGTTCCGGGCACATACAAGATTTATGAAACACTTTCTACCACGCTCATGCCTATTGATTCTTCTTCTCAAACGGCAACGGCTTCTTGCGTATCTGCCGGAATTATTGGAAACACTGCCATAGGATCAGTAACAAATATTGACACCAATGTCTATGGAATAGCTGCGGTTACAAATTTGAAAGCATTTACAAATGGAAAAAATCTTGAAACAGAACAAGAATGGAGAGTTCGTTTTCAAAAGAACATCAAGCAGCTTGCAAGAGGAACCTTAGATTCTCTGGAAGAAGGTGCAAAACAGGCGTACATTGCTGATGCAAATGGTATTGTGACTGAACAGATTACAAAATCATTTGCGTATCAGGAAAGCGCTAGTTCCACTGCGGTCTATGTGGCAAATCAATCGGGATATGCCCCTTCTTCAGAAATTCTGTCTGAAACCGAAAAAATACTTACAGGATACACAACATCTGACGGCGTAAGATATCCCGGATACAAACCTGCCGGAATTCCGATAACTGTTCGTTCGGCAGTTTTTTCTCCAGTTGATATCACTGTCAACGCCACTCTTTCTACCGGATACAAAATATCAACACTTTCTACTGCCATAGAAAAAACTGTTGAGTCGTACATTATGTCGCTTGATATTAGTGACGGATTTGCTGTTCCGGTGCTTTCCCAGTCAGTTTTGTCTGTGGCAACAATTACTTCTGGCTCATATTCTTCATCAACACTTACTGTAACAGAAAAAAGTGGAACATTATATATTGGGCAGCAATTAACAGGAACAGGTGTACCTTCAAACACTGTTATTTCAAATATCATTTCGAGTCCCGGCTCACTTCCGTCAGTGAGTAATCCTTGGACATACACTGTGTCAAAGTCTCTTGCCTCAGGGACTACTGTCATTCCAACAACTACATTTCCAATTACCGCCAGCGTAACTTCACTTTTTTCTTCTGCGGCCGGAATTCCTCTGTATCAAACGGACGGATTTGCGCAATATCAAGTTGTCTTGGTAAACGTAAATGGACAAAAAAGCATTCCTTCTAATACGTTGCAAATTTCGAATGTTCCTTACAATTATAATTACATTCCTATTCAGTGGACTGTTCCTGCCGGAAGTTCTTCTGCATTACTTAATGCCGAAGTGCTTCGTTGGAACGTAGGAACTGCAACATGGAAACTTCTTGCAACCGTTTCGGGCACAACAACAAGTTTTATTGATACCAACATTTCTGCGCAAAATGATTACTCATTTACAACAAGTACACGAACAGTGTTTCAGAAATCCGCACTTGTTCAAAAACTCATGAGAATTCCCGGAATTGTGGCAGTAAAGGTATACGCATCATATGATTCTGCAGACAACGAAGTAATTGTTCCTAATGTGGGAAGCATTATCTCTCTTGGCTCGTTGACGGTGAGATAAATGGCAACAGTAACGTCCTTACCGTATAACACCTCCATACTTGACAGGCTTTTCTCCCATATGCCCGGTTCATTTGCGCGGGACGCATACGAAAATGACGCCATAGATTTATTCTTTAAAAATGGATCTGGGTCTTTAACCCATGTTCCATTTACGGTTGTGGTAAAAGATGGAATTCTGGAAATGAGCGCAACGGGAGTTTTCCGTGTTGTAAAAGTGTTGAAAAATTACACCATTCAAGGTTTGGTCGACGAAATAAATTCCGAATGGAATCCTGTTGCTGGCGGCGTGTCGGCAAGTGTCTCGTCGGGAATATTTTCCTATGGATCGACACTGCTTGCTTCAACGCTGATGGAAGGTAGCATGCTTGTTGGTTCTGCAGGCTTTACTTGGCCACAATTTACCAGCAATAATTTTGCCCTCATGATGACCATTGCTCTTGTCATGAAAGAAAATATTGACAATGTTCACAACGCTCTTGTGCAAACTGATCAGCATTCTGCGACCAGCGAGTGGCTTGACTATTGGGGTAACGTTCTTGGTGTGCCAAGATTGTATTCAGAAATTACGAATGATACGTACTACAGAAACAGAATGCAGAGAGAAGCTGTTTTGCCAAAAGTAAACAATAATGCCATGGCAAATATCATCGAGGGTGCCATTGGATCTGCAACATCTGTTGTGGACGGAGGTCAACCGTTTCTTCTTGTTTCTCCTCAGGACAGAGAAACAACAGAAAGCAAACTTCCGAGCATTGTTGCTGGTGCATCTCTCAATGCGTACGAACTTGGGCCAAGCACTGGAGCAGGAACATTTATTGTTCGAGTTTCAACAGAAACGCTTACTCAAGATCTTTATTCCTATATATATAGCATGACAAGCAAATACAAACCGGCAGGCGTGTCTTTCACCATCACAAACGTCTGATGCGTATTGTATAATTGATATACTGTAGTCGTTCGAAAAACAGGAGAATGATGTGAAGCCAGTAAATAGCAATCTTGGAGCAGCGGGTAGCCGAGTAAGCCGCGTTTCAAGCATTTCATCTTCGCAGGCGTCTATTGATTCTGTTGTTTTTCAACAAGGAAAAAGCATTCTTGATTTTGATTTAAATGTTACACAAGATGTATTAAAAAATTCCATAGAAAGTCTTGCAAGAAGTATTCTTTCAAAATCAGGTTTTTTGAAAGCAATCACCATAACATCTTCGTATGCTTCTCCAAATGTTACAATTTCCATTCCTCCCGTTGATGTTGCGTTGCTTGGAAAAATAGTACGATTGTCATCTTCATCTGCCACTGGAACTATTACTTCCACTGCTAACGTTTCATCAGGTGCGTTTTTTTGGATAGAGCTTTGGTATCAGGAAATTATTCCAGACGGAACAACCGAAGCTGGAAAAATTAATGTAATTAAAACTTATGGATATGCGGATGGAGAAGGAGACGGATCTTCTCTTACAAACACAATGAAGGATCCTACGTTTAACGCAGAAACAACTCGACGAATTCAGTTGAGATGGAGAGTAAGATCTGCGCAAACTACAAGCTCTAATTTTACCAACACAGCCATAACTGCAATGGGCGGAAAGGACGCTAGTGTAACTGGTTATAATTTTTATCTTTCAAATTCATATGTATCAAGTGTAGACACGACGCTTAATGCTGCTTCGATCAAAAATAGCTTACTGGAATATTCTCTTCTTGCTGATTCTGGAGTATATGTTACAGGAAGAGGAAATGATACTGACGCATTAGCATTAAACACGGTTGATGGACGTGTGTATGCTTTTTCCCTTTGTACCGTAGCGGCAAATAGCCCCACCACAGTAACAAACACTTACAGTCTGGTTGGGGCCACAACATCAGGTGCCTTGACTGGTTCAAGTGCCACTATCGGTAATTTGAATATTTCTTCAGTAAACTCTGCAACAACGTTGTCTATTGTTGATACTGGAGCAAATAACACAAATATTGTTCTTACTCCAGCAAACTCAGGATTTGTTTCCGGTCCCAATTTTCAATTAAGTGGAGATGGTACGGCATCAGTTCCCGCATTGAGATTTTCTTCATCAACAGGAACTGGACTCTATTACACTTCCACAAGTTCCGTTCCTGAATTAAATATTTCAACAGCTGGAACGGAACGTCTCAAGATAAATGCAACTTCCTTGACCGCCTCAGGCAACATTCTTGCGCAAGCTTCCAATGCCTATATTCGAATTGGCGCAGGATCGACCAGCGACGCGACCTCCGGCGAAAGCATGATCACCAAACTAAACGCGATTGCGTTTCGATCCGCAAATGTCACAATTACTGGAGGATCAATTACCGGAACGTCGATAAGCGGCACAATAGCCGCGGTTGCAAAAACAAATTTTGCTATTGCTGCCGATATAAATTACAATGCTCCCTCTACTGCTACTTTAATTGTAGCAAGCAATACTATTAGTAATAATGCTAAAAATGGAATAGTATTTATTCCCGGAGAAAATACTACATTTACCTCATCATATGATGATAATTATTTGTATCTTAAAATAACTACAGGAACATCACTTTTTGAAGCAGCTTCTGGATCTTCCATTACTCCCGCGGACTATGTTGGCAAGCCTAGTGATGCATGGTCCGAAGGAGTTTCTACTCGTCCCGCACGAAGAGATCATATTCACAAAAGAGAAGGATACGCAGTAACGACCGTCGGTGTTCCGACTTCTCTTTACACAACGTTGAATGATACGGCGCTTTTGGGATCTGCAACTACAGTTGCTCGGGGAGATCATACGCATACGCTTGGTTCATATATTCCCGCAATAGGAATTGGATCAGCAATAACTTCGGCATTGACCAGTGTTCTTGAGGTTACGGGAACAGTTAGCGGCACCGCTGGACATTTGACCATCAGGGACTCTGCAACAAACGCGGCAAATATTGGCGGAAAATTGTCCTTTGCCGGTGTTGATTACGCTACTGCTACCACTTTCCTGTCGTATGGATCAATCGGAATATACAGAGAGGCAACCGGAACAAACAGTACGTATGCGTCGTTTGTTACGCGATCTGCCGCAAACTTG
>Ga0209190_1003522_pt1 | contig 10367 bp, 8 predicted proteins | sample M_140205_XF_Meta_FD_187315 | JGI IMG/M metagenome (GOLD analysis project Ga0209190, IMG submission 187315) | Freshwater microbial communities from Lake Montjoie, Canada to study carbon cycling - M_140205_XF_MetaG (SPAdes) (version 2) | ecosystem: Environmental > Aquatic > Freshwater > Lake... | reverse complement strand
TTTACCACCTAGTGCAAAAGGTTTGCTTGCCATACCATTTTGACCCGAATTAAATCTTACGGTGCTTTTTGTTTGCTGACCATCGTCACCACCAATTTTAGAACCATATAGTCCTTTAACAGGTTTTAGTGTGATGGCTTCCATCATTTCATCACCTTCTGGATTATCCATGTCATCACCGCCTGCAAATGCACCGGCTTCGTCATCCATGCCGTCTAATGACTCTTCGTCACCTCCGCCACCATTCATAATTTCTTCAAACTCAGCCATTAATCTTTCAAGATTATCTACTTTATCTTCAATATCTACTACTCGGTCTTCAACGGATCCTTCATCATCCATGTCATCCATACCTTCTTCATCAGAATCAAGATCCATTATTTCTGTATCTTCATCATCCATGTCATCTAGGTCCATTTCATCATCTTCTTCGTTCATGCCTTGTTCTTCCATCTCAATTTCGTCCAGCAATCCATCGGCTTGGCCGCTTGCATTTACCGGAGGTTCTGATGAATCAGTTGGCTCAGCCATTAGATTTTCTTCTAGTGTGTCTTCGTCCATTAAATGTTCATAAATTTCGCGGGATTTTTCTACCACGATATCGTGAAATAATGCACGGGCTTGTTCTTCATTCTCGTTAATAATTAAATCAATGAGTTGTTCAAATTTTTTGTTATCCATTGTTTTTTTCTCCTAAGTAATGGCTTGTAAAATTATTTAGCACATATACAATAAAAGAGCGTAATATGTATGCTTTTTTTACATTTTTGGTAAAATCTGATGATTTTACAAAACTTTAATTGCTAAAGTTTATACTGTCGGCTGTCCTGCTTTTGCTGCTGCGGCACCATATTGTTCATGAACTTTTTTCATATACTCTTGTTTTTCATAATTTCTAACATCTAACATTTTTCTTAATTTTCTAATTTGTTTTAATGTTAATTTAGTTTTACGAGATTCTTTCCACTTTGGTTTACTATTGTCATCAGCAATATCTTGGTAACCCTGAATCGGGGCATCAAACATTTCAAAAAGTTTCATTTAACTATTTATCAATTATATTTGACCTGGCGCACCGCCCGGTACAGCGGCTTGCGAGGTAGCAGATGTTACTGGTCCAGCAACTTCTGGCCCTTCCGCACCTTCTTCAGGTGGATTTTCTAACTCTTGACCAAGTTGTTCATCTGATTCAATATCCCCAACAGACACCCCTACACTTCGTAAATCACTACCTAGTGGGTCAACATCTTGTTCTTTATCTTGTTCTTCACGCCATAATTTTTCATTTTTACTGATCTCTTCTTCAGTTAATCCTAAAAATCTTTCTAAGGCAAATCGTTTACTAATGTATGGATATTGTTCCATAGAAGTAAATGATCCTATTCTGGCAGTATCTAATTCACTTTGACGATATGCTGCAAAGTTTTGAGGAGGATTAAAAACTAAAGAAAATATTCCGCTATCTATACTAAATCCTCTCCAACGTAAAAATAATTTAAATTCTTCATCTAATTTGTGACATAGATAACTTTGCAATCTTTCACAATATTGATTAAATCTAAATTCTTGAATCATTGCTGTACCAACACGGCCATCACTTAATGGGGTTGTATTATCATCTGGTCCTGTAGGTAGATATGAACTTGGAACTCTTAATCCACGTGCTAGTCTATTATTAAAATATCTTAAATCGTCTATTTCACCTAAATTTTGCCCACCGGGTAACATCTCAACACTACTGCCTCTACCGTCAGCGGTGACTGGAAAGAAGTAATCCTCATTCATTGATAATGGATTATATGAAGCATCAACTACACTACCTGCACCATTATATGACGGAATTCGCTTTTGATGAATCTCATTTTTTATACGTTCAACAAATGCCATGGCCATATGGCTTGGCATATTACCCACATCAATTTTAAACATTCTACGTTCTGGTGCTCGTTGAACACGATATATAAGAACTGCATCTTCAAGTAATTCTTTTTGTTTATATACTTTGAAAATGTTTTCTAAAACTGATTGGCCAAACGGCCAAAATCTATCCAAACCTTCTGTTAAACTTAAATGTACAATATGTTTAGCATCAATTGCTGATTCACTTTGCCCTAATGTAAATCTACTTCCAGTTGTGTTATACGGCATCGACGGTACTGTATATCCACCGCCGCCGCCACCTCCACCTGTACCACCCAATCCTGTTGCTGGATTAGCAGCAAAATCAGTATTAGTTTTTTGTGCCACAGTTAAATTTTGTAAATTAATGTTAATGTCTTTTATAACATATTGTTCAGGTTTTTTCCCTTCACTTTCATTAACAATAACTTTAATAATTTTAGTCATATCAACCCAATATAACTTAAAATTTTCTGGATCTCGCACAAATACTTGATCCCCATATTTTATAGAATTTCTAAATATTTTAAATATTCTACTATCAAATTCATTTAATTTACACCATTGTTGTAATTGTTTTTTAAGTAACTCTACTTCATGTTGAGTTGGATCTTCCTTAAACTCTAAACTAAATGGAGTTTTATTATGTTCATTTTTTTGTGTACTAAATTCTGATATAATGTCTAAACAGGCATTAACTTCAGCATCTACATCCATCATTTCATATTGATTATACCTTTCAATACGATTTGGATGCCCGGTATATACTTCTGGTAATCTGCTACCATAATTCTTGTATCCAAATTCTTGATTATTCCATCCACCCTGTGATGTTCCATCTTGAGCTCCATTCCAGGAACCTTGATTACTGTTTGCACCGGATATGGGACTAGATACCCCACTTTTATTTAAAAATCGTTTTTTATATGTCATATAATACTTGTTTTAGTATTTAGCGTTATTAACGGGATTCTCTTAATATTCTTGCTGCTATATCATTGGCTTCTTCAAGTTTATCAATCATCTCATCACATTTATCAGTAAATAAAGATAGTACCTCAAACATCATTTGTTCTGAATTGTTAGATGCCGTTGCTGCTGCTACCGGGGCTGAAGATGGAGTAATCTTTTTAAGTGCTTCAACAACTACTGGATTTACCGATTCTAAAGTAACTTTTGATAGTGTTTCAGACGCTGAAATTGCAGGACGGACCGGTGTCAGTTCAGCAGATGCTGGTGCAGTATTACTTGTTTGTGTATTTGCCGCCAATCTTTTATCAGTTGGATTAACTTCAACCGGTGTTGCAACCGGTATATAATTAGTATCGGCATCATTCATCTTTCGATCATTAGGTATATAATCTTCTATGCTAAAATTTCCTACATTAGTTTTATTAGTACTACTTTTTGCTTCTACTGCAGGGCCAGTATCTTGATCTGCATCTCCTGATTTACCCCAGGGCTTACTGGCTGCTACTACTGTGGTTGCTGCTACCGGGGCTGCTGCTACGGGTGCTACTGCTGTGGTTACTACAGCCGGTGCTGCTACTGGTTTAGCCGCTGCTGGTGCTGCTGCTGCTGCAGCTGGTGCTGCTGCTACGGGTGCTGTTGCTACAGGTGCTGTTCCAACTTTTCTAAGTAACTCTTTGAAATCAGTAAACCCCATTGATGTAAATAATTCCTGAGCATTAAATTGAGTATTTTTCCCTAAATTTTTCAATAGGGATGAAAGTTGTTCACTCATTTCACTAGCGAGTTGTTTACCATCTACCCCATTTTTAAGATCAGATTTTAGTTTTCCTGCATCAATTCCTAAATTAGCGTACCCCTCAGTTGTTTGATCATAACTACCAGTTCTTGCAACTTTACCAAGAGAGTCTCCCGTTACTTTTCCGTACTTTGCAGACATGTCTGTAAGAAAAGCCACCCTGTTGTCTTGTTCTTTTTGCAATGAGTCTGCTTCTGCTTTATTTCCCGATGCTCTTAATTCGGATATTTTATCATCTTCTTGCCGTTTGGCAATCAGTTCTTCCAACTCCATAGCCTGTTGCTTTTGCTCTTCTTGTAATACATCTGCCCCTTTTCCGGTTAATGCTGATAACCGTAATAAATTTTCAGAATATTCTAACGATGCTTTTTTAAGAGTATCAGCATTAATTCCTAAATTAGCGGACCCTGCAGTTGTTTGATCATAACTACCGGCTATATATATTTTAGCTTCTTCTTTAGGCAATACTTTTTCGCCGGCATGTAATTGTGCTACAACATCTTTTGGTTCAACTTCTTTTCCTGTTTCCCCTGTAGTACCATGTGATCTAGTTGCACTAGTATCAGGACCACCCGTAGTGGCAGCCGGGGCTGCGCCTGAAGCAGCGGGTGCTGATGGAATGTTCTCTTTTACTGCTGAAAGGGTACCTTTCAACCATGCTGCAATTTGATCTCCTCCTACCATATCTATAAGAGAAGCAATAACTTCAAGTTTACCAACTTTTTTTAGTATTTTAAAAGCAGTTCCAACGACCGGTACACGTTCAAAAACTTTTTGTCCAACTGTAGCTGCAGCAGTGGCAGCGGCACCGGTAGCAGCAGCACCGACTTTGCTAACCTCAGGTATAGTATTTGACGGTGCTGTTGCGGCTTTAATTACGAAATCAGTCGATAAATTTTTTACAAACTCTTTAAGTTTTTCTCCTGCTTTCTTAATATTTTCTTCAACTAAGGCTGGCCCTTGTACAAATACATTAGCAAGCGCAATAAATCCTTGTTTAGTTTTGTTTAGATCAATTTCAGTTTCTTTAACAAAATTTCTTGATATTTGAGCAAAATCTTTAGAAGCTGCCCCTATTAAAAACTTATTATCATTAATTGTTTGTAACGCGGCAGCATTTTGTGCTTGATCCTTGATTTCCGTTCTTTTTCCGGATTCTAATAGAAACTCTTTGAAATCAGGAAACCCCAATGCTGTAAATAATTCCTGAGAATTAAATTGAGCACCTTGCCCGAAATTTCTCAATAGGGTTGTCGTGCCCGCTTTTAAAATTTCACCCACTTCATTAGCAAGTTCTTTACCATCTACCCCATTTTTAAGATCAGATTTTATTTTTCCCGCATCAAGTCCTATATTAGCATACCCTACAGTTGTTTGATCATAACTACCGGTTCGTGCAACTTTACCAAGAGCCACACTTGTTGCTTTTCCGTACTTTGCAGACATATCTGCAATAAAAGCCACCCTGTTTTTTTGTTCTTTTTCTATTGCGTCTGCTTCTGCATTGGCTCCTGATTTTCTTAATTCTCTTATTTTATCATCTTCTTGACGTTTGGCAATCAGTTCTTCCAACTCCATAGCCTGTTGCTTTTGTTCTTCTTGTAATACATCCGCGCTTTTTCCAGTCAAAGCTGATAACCGTAATAAATTTTCAGAATATTCTAACGATGATTTTTTAAGTTTATCAGCATCTTTTGCTTGAGTTACCATTGATTTACCGGAAAGTGCTTGTAGCGCAACATAACTAGCCTGTTGTTCAATTAATTCAGTTTGGCTTACACCCATTCGTTGAAACTCTTGTCGTACATTTGCACCAACCTCAGTCATACCCGCAAATGCTTTAATACCTGCAGTAGCATTAGCGCCTAATCCGATTAATCCAGTACCAATTTTTCCTGTTGCATTAGTTAATATACCTAAATCTTTGGTAGTTAGGCCGGCTTGCTCGCCCATTTTCATTATATCTTTGGTAGTCAATGACCCTGCTGCACCTATTTTAGCAAATTGATCTGAGGCTTGAAGTAATTCATCAGTTTGTTTAAATATTGCTCCTAGAAGCCCACTAAATGCTGTACCTACTGCATCTATTGCTTTACCTAAAATAGGAATTCCAGTGGCTAATTTAGTAATAGCTGCTAAACCATTATCTGCTGCATAAGTATATTTGGAAAAAGTGTGAAGAGATGTATTAGAGTCGCTTAACGCTCTATCAAAATCTTTGAGTGATTGTTTTAACGGGATAGTTGCATCTTTAATATTTTCTAAAAAATCAAAACCTCCTGAGGAGCCTATAGATGGACCACGACTAGAGGTACGGCTGCTACCGGCCCGCATTTGTTCTTCCGTAAGCTCAATAAGTCTGTCTAGTTTACGGTCCGTTTCACTCATAATATTTTTCTTCCATCATGTTTTTACCCACTAAATATATAGTATTTAGTATTGATTTATTAGTACCAAGATTACAAAAGGAACAGTATGCCACTAAACAATAACCCATTAAAACAATATTTTCGTCGGCCATCAATTTATTTAAAATTACCAAGTGGCGGCAAATATCCTCCAAATATACTTAATATGCCAGAATCCGGAGAATTGCCGGTATATCCAATGACGGCAATTGATGAAATAACATCAAAAACACCAGACGCATTGTATAACGGAACTGCAATGACTGACATTATTAAAAGTTGTATCCCGGATATTATTGATCCATGGTTGATTTCTAGTGTTGATTTAGATGCTATACTAATAGCAATAAAAGCTGCATCAGGCGGCAATGACTTAGAAATAGAATCTACATGCCCGGCTTGTAGCGACTCTAGTAAATATGGAATAAATTTACTTTTATTATTAACTACATTAACCGCAGCAAATTATGAAAATACTATGGAAATTAATGAGTTACACATTAAATTTAAATCATTAACTTATAAAGAACTAAATCAAACTAAGATAAGTCAATTTGAAGTTCAACGAATTCTTGCAGGGTTAGAGTCAAATACTAACACAGACGATACCATACGAATTGAAAAGACTCAATTGGCAATAAAATCTATAGTTGAACTAACTATACAGTTAATATCAAATTCTATTGAATATGTTGAAACTCCAAACAGTAAAGTTACTGACAAAGAATTTATTATGGACTATTTAACTAATTGTGATAAGCAATCATACATAGCCATTAGAGATTTTAATACTAAACTAAAAGCAGAAGCAGAAATTAAACCATTAGCAATTAAATGCATTAAGTGTAGTCATGACTATTCACAACCATTTACATTGAACATAACTGATTTTTTCGCATAAGGCTTCTACACCTTAACACTGAAGGTGTTGAGAAGCTGATAGATAACATGGAAAAAGAGTGTCTATCCATTAAGAAAAATGCGATTAGTTTGGCATGGCACATGCGAGGTGGGGTGTCATATGAAGATGTATTAAATATGTCTGCTGACGAACGAACACACATATACGAATTAATAGAGCATAATATGGAAGTAACAAAAAAGTCTCAACTTCCATATTTCTAATCCGTAATTATTCATTTATATAATTCTTTTGTTATTAGAAGATGGGCTATAGCCCATCTAAGAACTTCGCTATCGCTCGTTCTTATTTTTCACGGGTACTTACTTTTTTTAAGAGTACCTTGTGTTATATATTGCTGCTTGGAGAGCCATGGTAGTGCTAATAAGCACCACCATTGGATTTGGGATATTTGCTATGCCCATCGACCATTGTTATCTATTCCCCGTTTAATCAGCTATTTAGGCTATTAAACGCTACCGGTTGTTCTGTAAAGTTTACGGGACTGTAGTGAAGCTATCACGTTTATAATGATTCTTCCACAACGCACATTCTACTGAATCAAGATAAAATATCAGTAGACTTGTTTAGGGTTCGCTTTGACGAGAGCCCTATCGGTATTCCATAATTACATATGTAATTACGCTTACTCCAGAATCTGATGGCACAGCACAATCTGTACAACCTCAAGGAGGATCGGGGAACCCCAATCACACAAATTTTTATTATATAATTATATTAGAAGTTTTGATATTTTGTATTGACGTTGTGTCTGGTAATCCTGAATAGGATTTTAATAATAGTTTGTTATTTTTGAAAAAATCAATAAACTCAATGATTAACCAATCACCAAATTTATCTGAAGAGTAATATATAAAGTTGTCTGTTACCCAAGTTGGGCCGCATTGCACGGCAACATAACGCCCTTTTCTATTAAATTTCATGAACAACATACTAATGTCACCTTCAACAGCAACATCCATTAATTGTTCAATCCACATATTTATTACTTTACATTCTCCTGATAATAATAAATGAAAAGGAAAATCAGCATAGAACTTACATTCTATATTCATTTTACTAAAACTTTCTCCCGGAACAATATCGCCCTTAAAGGAACGAATTTGCCCTTCATGTAAGAATTCAGTTCTTGCTTGATTTTTACCACCAACATACGCTCCGGAGCCAGGCGCTCGGATAAAACTTTCACCGTATGTATCACTAAGAAATTTTGCAACTTCTCGTTCAAATCCGGATCCTTTAGTTTTCTGTGGTGATGGCATGTTAATACTTATCGTCAATTTTTCTCTTTAAAAAATATATTAATTTGTTAAAAACCCAACTGCATATTCTTCATTTACTGCCAAGCAATTACATTTTTGTTCACATTCTACCCAGGCTTTTGATTTATCATCAAAACTATTAAATAAGTGAGACCAAATGTCATCATTTAAAATATCCTCTAACCCTCTTAAATTTAAATTAAGTTTCTCTCTAAACACTTGGTGAAAACTATCTTTGAATTTTATGGTCTTTCGATCGGTATGTAAAGACACATAAGGATAACTAACCCAACTACACGGATGTATTACTCCGTCAGCACTGACATATAATCCGCGATTACCAATAGTACACATTGGAGTTACAAATTTAGAATATGTAGTGGCTATGCGTTTAAATAACATTAAATTATGCTCCATATAATCATCGTTAAGTTGTTTTCTACTTGAAATAGCTTGAAAGTGTCTTTCATATCTATGAGTTTTACTGACAAATTCCGGTTTAGGTTCAAGTAAATCTTTTTTTCCACCGTATGCTTCACCATACTTACTTCCAAATTTAGTACTGTAAGTTAATTGAACCCCGTCACATCCTATTTGTTTTGCTTGTGCGTATATATTATCAATATAGTCTTGATTAAATGAAAATACAATAGTAGCCCAATATACAAATGCTGAACTTTTGTTACACATGATATCCATACCCTGCATAATAGAATCCCAGTTACTCCCTACACGATACTTATTATTAGATTCATGATTATAGCCGTCGACACTAAAGTTTATGGTGTCATATTCATTACTAATAGCAGCAAATCGTTCCCACCATTCTACTTTTCTAAAACTACCATTCGTAATAGTAAACACATGTATTTTTGAATTACATGTTTTAATGTACTCAATTATCTCTAAATATTGGCTAGCATATATAGGATCACCTATATCACCGCACATTGTAATACGTTTAACTTGTGTCTTTAATAATTCAGGCGTCAATACTTTTTTAAAGAAGTCTAACGTTAATTCTTTGTTCATCCATGGAACAGGAGCCATTTCATTTCTAGGACATCGAGGGCATTTGAGTGTACATTTTCCGCTCACTTCAAAATGCCAATGATATAATTGCCAAGGATAGTTTAATTTCATGGGGCAATCTCTATAAATTTAATCATGTCATTAAATAACACTTCTTTAATCTTACTAACAACATCATCAACAGTTAAATGAGAATTTGAATATATATCATTAAATCGTTCTTCATGCCCTTTATATCTATTAGTATTAAAGTTAGTTTTAGTTAGCCCCAATCTTATTTCTAATATATTTAGAAAAGGATATTCTACTCTAAGCATATTTGTAAATGATTCTAAAGATTTCTTTGTTAAACTGTATGTAAGATTATTTGGATAGTACTGTATGTTATTAGTACTTGTTATATTAACAATTTTACAATTAGCATTAAGTTTTAATGCCTTTTGTGATAACAACACAGGAGCAATTAAGTTAGTATTAATAATAGTCATAACCTCATTTGTATTATGTTTTGTAAATTCTATTTTACCCCCAATGTCAGTGCCGGCACAATTGATTAACATATCAATTTTTGGCATATTAAATTCAAAAATTGCTGAAGTGTTTGATAAATCTAAATTTTCCCGAGTCAGAGCAATAATATCATTTGATTGAGATAATGATAACTTTAATCTTTCTCCTACTCCACTGCGTGTGCCCGTTATTAATATTTTCATTCTATGTCTACAGTGTTATGGTAACTTGTGAAGCCACCTTCTTTTACAACTTTAAGTACACTTGGTACTCTGCCAGCAAGTTCTTCTCTATGACTAACCAGCCATATTGACTTATGCCGGCGACGACTCATATCTTTAAAAATAGCAATGGCATTTTCTACACCCATTGTATCTAACCCACTATCAATTAATTCATCAACAAATAACGTATTAATGGGTTTGTATAAATTTTCCCATACATCTCTAAAAGCAAAACTTAATCCTAAAATTAATCTATTTCGCTCTCCTCTTGATAAATTATCAAAATCAAGTTCTCTTCCCAACTCAGTAATCTCAACTTGTAAATCATTTTTAAAAATAACT
>Ga0209190_1003518_pt1 | contig 10375 bp, 10 predicted proteins | sample M_140205_XF_Meta_FD_187315 | JGI IMG/M metagenome (GOLD analysis project Ga0209190, IMG submission 187315) | Freshwater microbial communities from Lake Montjoie, Canada to study carbon cycling - M_140205_XF_MetaG (SPAdes) (version 2) | ecosystem: Environmental > Aquatic > Freshwater > Lake... | reverse complement strand
AAAACTTTATGATCTTAAAAAAAATAAGCGAACCACGCCAGCAGTAGCCGATTTACACAGCGCAACTTGTCAGTCGTGTCATCTTGATCTATCTACAGTTGAATTGTCTGCACTTAAAAAATGCCCCGAAGATGAAATTCCAGAGTGTCCGAATTGCGACTGCTACCTAGTTGTTTGATTGATATGAACTGATTGTTTATCTAGACGATGTTCTTTTGGTTTATCGCAACTTCTATTTGGTCGGTATGGTTTGTATTTCGTGATCCAAAATTTGATTATCGAATTCTGGCAGTTGCTGCGTTGATACCTGATTTGCTTGACGGTCTGTTACGGGCTTTTGGTATGACACACAGTGTGATGCACAGTGTCGTGACGAGCATCGCTGTGTTGTTTGCGATCATGATTGCAACTGCTGGTCGACGGCCAATTCGTCAAAGGCTCTTGGCAGTGCCAATTGGTTTGTTTATGCACTTAATTTACGATGGAGCATTTACTGCTACGAAAACTTTTTGGTGGCCGTTCACTGGCACTGCCATTGATAATAAATCTCTGCCGTCAATCGAACGCGGGCTGGTCAATCTGCCACTCGAACTATTCGGCGTCGTGGCTTGCGTAGTTGCCTGGAAGTACTTCGCACTCGCCGACAAAACGCGCCGCACCAAGTTTCTAAAAACCGGCTCCTTACAGCGCGAAGGATAAATATTGGGGTAACAGTGAGTCGGTCGATAAGCGGGATTTTGTAGTTTCAACAGTTTCCTGTCGATCCTGACGACCATCCATCTATGCGGCCTACCCGAGGGTTGCTCGAAAGCAAACGGACAGTTCATGCCCTCTGCATGGCCTTGCTTCAAGTGACGTACCAAGCCGCAACTGTTGCCACCTGCGCTGGTGCGCTCTTACCGCACCGTTTCATCCTTACCTGTGACAAAAATCTTGCGAAGATTATCCATCGGCGGTTTATTTTCTGTTGCACGTAATATCAGGTCACCCCGATCTGGCTTTCACCAGCACTTTGTCCTGCGAAGTCCCGACTTTCCTCAATGTTGTAATGCAAGCACCACAAAACTGCGGTCGTCTGACCGACTCACCGTTGGTTTAAGTGTATTGGTGAAGTTTTATGCTTTGCAGGCGACGAAGTCGTATACCAATGAGTTAAGACTTGGTGTTTCGAGGATCAATGTGGTTCGAGTGCCGTCCGGCTTTGGTTTGCCGATTGATAGTTGAATGTTTGCAAGCGATCCAAATGCTGATGGAACGGCGGCGATATTTGGCTTACCGGTTTTTGCATCTGAAGTCGGCCCAATATTTTTTAGACCAGGATTCAAAATCTGCGCAAGTATCGCAGCGTGCCGGGCCTCTTGTTGACCGATTCGAATTGCATCTGCGCGCAACATCGGATCGGTGAGTAGCGCAACAACACCTTGGTATGTTTGCGCCGCAAGATTTTCGACAGCGTGTGCAAGCGCAACTGTATCCATGGCTTGGTTCGGATTATCATCAGCAGTAATTAGTTTCAGCGCTGGCAAAATGTACGACTCTGAAATTCGAGTATTGCCACAACGGTATTCTTTGGCTCCGAGCTTCACTGCAAGCGAATTAACTGCATCGGCATGCTCGCTGTGGTCAGCCGAAAAACGCTTTGCGATCTCAGCGACTTTGCGGAGATCACCGGTGAAAACCCCAAGGTCTAGTGCTGTTGCATATGTTTCAATAGCGTTGTATTCGAGTGAAGCAGCAGTGCGAAGTAAGACCGCATCGGTTACTTCGGCATCAGTCAACGGTGTAGTGACTGGCGATTGGCCAAGAATTGTGATTGCGTTGTCATCAACGACCCCGGCTTGTTTACCGCAAGCAGCAAGTACTAGCCCTGATGCGAGTGTGACCCCACTCAATCGAAGAAGTTCGCGTCTAGTGAAAGTACTCATGATGCAACCAATGCTGATGTGTTGTTATCTAAAGCCGTTGAAATATTCGTTGTCGTCTGGCTGGCAAGTATCGCGGCATGTCGGGCCTCGACCGTAATTATTGATGCAACAAGTGCGGCAGCTTTCGCCGACTCTATAGTCTCAATAGCTTTTGTATGGCTCGCAATCATTATGTTTTCAATTTCTAACAGTGCGATCCAAATGTTTTGTGCTTCCGAAAGTTTGGCGCTAAAACTTGCGTAAATTGCATCGTCGCGTTTGTTTGTTGCATTCTTTGATAACAAACCATTTAATGCTTGTTGATATGCCACATGGTGGGCGTGAAACTGTTCAAGCAATGCACTCTCGTCATCGCTTAGCGATCTGCGACTTACTGCTGCTGCGTAAATGTCACGGGTCGTTAGTTCTAAAGTCTGCGCGAACGCAAGAAGCTTGATATCAGAAGGTGAAAGCATCGTTTAAATCTAGACGAATTTAGAAGTCAAGACTCGATAATGAGGCAATCCATCCCCGCGAACGAGTGATTGCCTCGTGCCATTGTGCACGATCAAGTTTTCGTGTCGGGGTTACTACTTTTGCGGGTTTGACGGTGCTTGCGGCCCGGCTAATCGAGGGCCAGGTACCCACTGCGGCACCTGCCAGAAATGCTGCGCCAAGAGTGGTGGCTTCGGCAACGGGCGATATCTCGATATTCAAACCAGTCGTATTGGCTAGAGATTGTGTGAATGCTTGATTCTGACTCATGCCACCGTCAACCCGCAGCGAAGACACACAAAGGTTAGTGTCGGCGATTACTGCTTCAAGCATGTCGGCTCCGCGATGTGCGATGCCTTCGAGAACTGCTCGAACTATATGAGCTCGAGTCGTGCCGCGAGTTAAACCGAGCAAAGTGCCGCGTGCGCCGTAATCCCAGTGTGGTGTGCCAAGTCCAAAAAGTGCAGGCACGAAAACTACGCCACCTGAATCATTAACTTGCATTGCAATCTCATGGCTTTCTTGACTTGTCGAAATAATTTGCAAATCATCACGAAGCCATTCGATGTTCGTGCCAGCAGAAAGCATTATCGCCTCTGCCGCCCAAAAAGTTGTTTGCTCGTCGCTGTAGGCCACGAGTGGATAGCTACCGTTTTCTGATCGTTGCATTCTTGTCGGGCCAGTTGTGCCGGTGAATACATCGAGCATTCCGCCAGTGCCGAAAGTTATTTTTGTCGCACCGCTGTTAATACATCCTTGACCGATTAATGATGATTGTTGATCACCAATTAATGATGCGATTGGTGGTGAACCAGGCAAAGCAGTTGCATTGCCGATCACGCCAGTTGATTTAACAATCTTTGGAAGCATTGAAATATCGACTTTTAGTAAATCGCATATTCGCTCAGACCAAGACGAAGCATCAAGTGTGCATAAACCTGTAGCCCCTGCATTGGTTGAGTCGGTCACGTGCAGTTCGTTGTTAGAAAGTACCGATGCGATCCACGAATCAACCGTGCCAATTCGTACATCACTGAAATCTAGATTCTTTGCCACGACATAGTTCTGAATCATCCATGCCGCTTTTGTAGCTGTCTGATTTGGCGCGAGTTTGATTGAGTGTTCAGAAGCGGCAGTGATGCAATCAAAAACTGTTCGCAAGTCTTGCCAGCCAAGTGCGGGGCCAAGTGGTTTGCCGGTTGATTTACTCCACATCACTGTCGATGCACGCTGGTTGGTTATGCCAACTGCCTCTATCTTGTCTGAGTTTTTGGATTGAGCAATCGTCGCATTGCATACTCGTAAAACAGCATCGGCCATTTTCTGCGGATCAAATTCAACAAATCCAGGGCTGGGGGTGTCTGGTCGGCACGATTCGTAATTCAAAAAATGCACTGAGCCATCTTGGCGTACGACTGCGGCACGCAAACCACTAGTGCCGACATCGACAACCAGAATGCTCACAGTGCTACTTCTTTGTTTTTATTTCGCCACGATTTGAAGCGAAACCTAATTTGCCAGGATTCAAAATATCGTTTGGGTCAAGCGCGTGTTTAATCGCTGCTAATACATCGTGCGCTGGCCCAAGAGCGCGCTTGATAAATTTTGCGCGGTTGATGCCAACCCCATGGTGGTGTGAAAGATTCGCGCCAGCATCGAGTGCTGAGTTCTGTGCTGCGTTCCAAATAGTTTCGTAAGAAATTTCGATCGCTTCAAGAGTGTTAGACGTTGGCTCGGCTACAAAAGTAAAGTAAATACACGCACCATCGATGTAACTGTGTGAAATATGGCAGCTTGCACTTCTCGCACCAGTAACGGTCATGATTGATTTCTTTACAGTCTCAGCGACTTGATTTACTTTTGACCAGCAAACAGCAACTTCCATCGTGTCGATTACGAATCCTTTTTTAGATAAAGCTTGCAACCCACTTGTGTCGTTGCGATGATTCATCCAATGCTCGACTAGTGCCACATCTGCTGCCTGTGCGTTATTCGCAATGCACGCATTATCGACAACTTTCATCATCGCGTCTATCAATATATTTTCTCCTTCGTCAAGAACTAATAGCGCGCATTGAGTACCGTCTCCACCGTGAGCGCGTTTGCTCTCGCGTTCGTCATAAAGTCGCAGCACGGCAGGTGTAGCCCCACTTCGAATTGCTAGTCGCATCGCCTCAACTGCATCAGCGAATGAGCCGAACATGTAGGCCGCACGTCGTTCGGCTGGGGCGATCGGATGCGCGCGCAACCAAACTTTGCTAATAATCCCAAGTGAACCTTCGCTGCCGATGAATAATGACGTGAGACTTGGGCCAGCCGCACCTGCTGGTTCGGTACCTGTGAGAATTACCGAGCCGTCGGCGAGGACGACTTCGAGGCCCGCAACCATGTCGTCAATTTTTCCGTATCGCGTTGAGAACTGTCCCGCGCCGCGAGAACCAATCCATCCACCGACAGTTGAGATATCAAATGATTGAGGAAAGTGGCCAACAGATAGACCGTGTTTTTCTTGAAGAGTATTTTCGAGGTCGGGGCCAAAAGTTCCCGGTAGTACTTCAACAAGACCCGAAATTTCATCGACGCTGATAACGCCAGCGAGCGATGTCATGTCAATTACGACGCCACCAAATAGTGGAATAGCCGCACCGCATACTCCCGAGCGTCCGCCTGAAACTGTTATCGGTACTGAGTTAGTTGAGCACAATGCGACGATGTCGCTGATATGTTTCGTTGTTGTTGGTCGACAGATTACGTCTGCTCGTCGAGCGGTCTGCGCATTAAGCGACCAGTGCATTGCCAGTGGCCACCAGTCACGCGAGTGCTCAACACGATCAGCAAGGTCGCTTGAACTCGAACAAATTTTATTTAAATCGGCGAGAAACGATTCAGATAGCGGTTCAGTTTTGGTCTGAAAACGGTCGGTGATCTGACTGAGGCCTGCTGAGAATTCAATCGGTGGAGTTGGGCGCGTTGTCGTCATGAATTCTCCTTAAACAGTTACTGAGGCTTCATCCTCTAGCGAGCAAGAGTTGGCGAATGCCAGAACTTGATTAGCAATCTCTTGCTCTGACCAACCGAGCAACGGCGCAACTAATTCTGCAACATCCCGTGCATTAGCGACAGTTGCGCGACGATTAATTATTCGGCTTCTAGTTCGACGCGAAAGAATATCGTCAAGCGTGTTAGCCATCTCGTGAGTTACGGCAAAAATAGCCTCAGCACGCAAGTAGGGCAGACCGGGAATCAATTGCTCGCTAAGGCTTGCGTCTTGCTTGATCAAATCTGTGACGATTTTTGCTTCGCTACCAAAGCGTGAGAAGAGGTGCTGTTCGCGAGCATCTTTATTTTTAACGCTTTTCGAACTAGCTCCGATGAATGGTAAGCCCTTGGTTCTGCAACGCGCCTTTTTGCCAAGCGATGAGAGAGCCTGATCTACGGCATCTTCGGCCATTTTGCGATATGTCGTGAGCTTTCCGCCTGTCACAGTGATCATTCCAGATTTTGTTGTGGCAACTTTATGTCGTCGCGAAAGATCCGCTGTGCGAGAACTCATCTTTTCACCACTCACACTTTTGACGAGTGGTCTAAGCCCCGACCACACAGCAGTAATGTCGTCGCGAGTGATATCAGTTGTTACAGCGGCATTTAGCGCTTTAAGTACATAGTCAATGTCTGTGCTAGTGCACTGAGGGTCGTCGATTGATCCTTGATAATCAGTATCGGTAGTACCTATATATGTGTACTGGTAGGTGCCATCGAAATTAGAGATCCACGGCACGAGAAACAAACTGCGCTTGTCACCTGGAACCGGAATGACAACCGCTATGTCGTTGCGAACTTTCTTCCACGGCACAGTTAGGTGAACACCCTTTGCTGGTCGAATACTGTCTGGGTCAAAGCCAAGATCGGTAGTCAAAACTTCATCTGACCAGACGCCTGCAGCGTTGATCACTATTCGTGCTTGAACATCAAAAGTTTGAGCATCAGATGTTGTGACTTGAACGCCGCGCGTGATGCCATTGTCATCATGCAAAATTTTGTCGACCGATATGTAGTTCGAAATAACTGCGCCATGGCTGATTGCGGTGCGAGCGAGTGAAACACAAATACGCGCGTCGTCGGCCATTGCGTCGTAATACACATACGCCGACCCGAGTCGCTCGCGTTGCATCGTTGGTAAATGCGAAAATGCTTTGTCGGCTTTGAGTCGACGGTGAAACTTTCCAATTCGCCAACCACCAGTAAGGTCATACATCCACATTGCTGAGCCAAGCGCGCGTGCAATCTTTTTTGAGACGACACCATCTCGCTTAAGAATTGGAATCATGAACGGCAAAGTTTGCACCAGGTGTGGGGCGTTGCGCTTTAGTCGTTGCCGTTCGTGCAGTGCTTCGTATACGAGTCGAACTTCGCCTTGTTGCAGATAGCGAAGACCACCGTGAATTAATTTGCTGCTCTTCGAAGAGGTGCCCGAAGCGAGATCTTCGCGCTCAACTAAGGCAACACTCAACCCGCGAGATGCTGCGTCTAAAGCAACTCCAAGACCAGTCACACCACCGCCAACAACAACGATGTCAAAAGTCTGCGCTTTTAATTTCGCAATAGTTTCAATGCGATTCTGGGGTCCGCTAATCGGCTGAGGCATTGGCACAGCCTAAGGCAAGACGAGTTATCGCTCTAAGCCCAAAAAGAGTTAGCAGGCCGAATTTGTCATAAGTCACATCAATTGTTAGTTAGCATGACTTGCAAATTAGGGTGAGACTAGTTATTATCGTTGGCATGCGTTCACCAACTGAACTTGCTCAAGTGTTTCGTGAGAAGCAATTGAAGCTCACGCCACAACGACAGTTGCTGTTCTCGCTTTTGCATCAAAATCAAAGTCACCCAACTGCCGAATCGCTTTACGAAATTGCCAGCAAGCAAATGCCTGGTATCTCGCTTCGAACCATCTATCAAACTCTCGGAGAACTCGCCGACATGGGAGAACTGCAACTCGTTGATTTAGGTAATGGTGCGATGAGGTTTGATCCGAATATGGGTGAGCATCAACATTTTGTTTGCGGCTCGTGCGGTGCAATACATGATGTGGATATAACTTCTGCACCAAAGTTGCGTGCTGGTAGTGCCGACGGTTTCGCGGTTGAAGAAATTGGCGTCGTGTTTCATGGTCGTTGCAACCGATGCAACCATAAACAACAAGTTAGATCTCCTGGATCCCAGGCGAAAAATAAAGCAAGTAATTAATTAATCAAAAATCAAAACAACAACCAAAAATAGTATAAGGAGAAACATCATGGCCAAATTAAATGGCACCAAGACACATGAGAATCTCAAGGAAGCGTTTGCTGGTGAGAGCCAAGCGAATCGACGCTACTTGTGGTTCGCACAGAAGGCAGACATCGAGGGTTATCCAGATGCAGCGGCATTGTTCCGTTCAGTCGCCGAAGGCGAAACCGGACATGCGCACGGCCACTTGGATTACCTTGCAGAAGTTGGCGACCCAGCATCTGGTGAGCCAATCGGTGACACAGCAGACAACTTCAAAGCTTCAGTTGCAGGCGAAACTTACGAGTACACACAGATGTACCCAGGTTTTTCTAAGACTGCTCGCGAAGAAGGATTTACAGAAATCGCTGACTGGTTCGAAACTCTTGCTCGCGCAGAGAAGAGCCACGCTGGTCGTTTTGGTGACGGTCTCAAAGCGCTCGGCTAAAGCGAAATTGTTAGTTAAGTAATTGCAAATCAAAGTGTGTTGGTGCCGTCAGCCAAAGTTGGTGGCACCAACACAAAATCCCCCAAGCAAAGCGATGAAAGTTTTTAAGTTATGACAATTACGTATGATCCACTGAATCCAATTTATTTAGATGAGGCCGACACCCGCGAGGAATTAACACGAGTTTACGACTTATGTCATGGTTGTCGACTTTGTTTCAAGTTCTGTCCATCGTTTCCGACGCTGTTTAGTTATATCGATGCCCACGACGATCAAGATGCGGGCAAGATGACCCCGGCCCAACAAGATCATGTTGCCGACGAATGTTTTCAATGCAAATTGTGTTACGTCAACTGCCCATACACACCTGGAATCCACGAGTGGGCTTTAGATTTCCCCCGTTTGATGCTGCGAGTTGATGCGATGCGTCGAGCTAACGGTCAAGTTTCAATGCGCAGCAAAGTGACGACTGCGATGCTTGGTCGCACTGATGCACTTGGCATGGCCGCAACGTCATCGGGCCCGATTGCGAACAAAGTTATGGGTGCGAAGCCTGGTTCGCTGATTCGTAAAGTTGTTGAAGCAACCGCGGGGGTCTCGAGTGTTCGTTTGTTGCCCGCATTCGCCCGTCAAAGATTCTCAACTTGGTTTAATCGCAGAACAAAAGTTCAAATCGAAAAACTACAGGGCAAAGTTACTGTTTATCCGACTTGCTTGGTTGAGTATCAAGAACCAGCAATTGGTCACGCTCTTGTATTTGTCTACGAACGCAATGGTATTGAATGTTCGCTTAGTGACGCCGGCTGCTGTGGTGCGCCGTTTTTGCATAGTGGCGACATGGAGCAGTTCACAAAAGTTGCGGTTAAAAATGTCGCAACGCTCGCCGCTGAAGTTCGAAAAGGAACCGACATTGTTGTGCCTCAGCCGACATGTGGTTATGTTTTGAAAAAAGATTATCTCGATTATGTTGGCGGTCCAGATGCACAACTCGTGGCTGATAATACTTATGACGCTGCCGAATATTTGATGAAGGTGCACAAAACCGAAGGCTCGTCGTTAGATACAAACTTCGTTGGCGAGATTCCTGAGTCGATTACCTATCACACACCGTGTCACTTAAGGGCTCAAAACATCGGTCTCAAGAGTCGTGACTTAATGAAGTTGACTGGCTCAAAAATCAAACTCGTGCAACAGTGCTCGGGCATTGACGGAATGTGGGGGTTGCGCGCAGAAAATGCCGAACTTTCTGTACCGATTGCAAAAAAACTAGGTGAGATGATCCGCGATGCCGACTCTGAAGTTGTCGCCGGGGACTGTCACTTGGCGAACACTGCAATCACAGAGCAAACAGGTGAGACGCCACTTCATCCATTAGAAGTGATTGCTAAGGCCTACGGGATCAAACCAGAACAAACCAGACCAAATCAGAAATTAACAGGAGGCAGTTCAAAATGAAAACAGATACATCAGCACCAAGTCGTAAATTGACGATGAGTGACATCATGGATCATCGCGCTTACGAGCGGATTCGCGAAGTTCGCCAGAAAGAAGTTTTTGAAATCAAGCGCCGTCGTCGCATCGCACTCGGAACAATGATCACCCTAATGTTCGAGAATCGACAGACGATGCAGGCTCAAATACAAGAGATGTTGCGAGTTGAAAAAGTTTTAACAGACGAAGGTGTACTCGAAGAACTTAAGGCGTACAACCCACTGATCCCTGAGAAGGGTCAACTTTCGGCGACTTTATTTATTGAACTCACGACAGACGCACAGGTACGTGAATGGTTGCCAAAACTTGTCGGCATTGAGCGATCAATTGCGCTTAAATTGTCGAACGGTGACGTCGTCAAAGCGATCGTTGAAGAAGGCCATGCCGAGCAGTTGACTCGCGAAAATGTAACTGCGGCAGTCCATTACATCCGCTTTGAATTTTCTCCTGAACAGATTGATGAATTCGCCAAGGGTGAGGTTCAAGTGATTTCGGTCTTGTCGAATTACATAGAATCCACAGAACTCGCACAGTACACGGTCAATGAACTGTTAATTGATCTTCGGGATTAAAACCAAATAACCGCGGTTCGTCAATTTATGTCGCCGTAATTGGCGATATTGCTGGTTTGGTTACTTTTTTGGATTGGCGAAGTGGGGCATTGAAGCCTTAGTCTCTCGGTTGCTACGAGAACAAGGAGGTTCAAGTGCACGAGTTTGATTTATCGTGGCGCGTAAATAGTGCGTGTCAAGGCCTTGACCCGGATATTTTT
>Ga0209190_1003516_pt1 | contig 10377 bp, 4 predicted proteins | sample M_140205_XF_Meta_FD_187315 | JGI IMG/M metagenome (GOLD analysis project Ga0209190, IMG submission 187315) | Freshwater microbial communities from Lake Montjoie, Canada to study carbon cycling - M_140205_XF_MetaG (SPAdes) (version 2) | ecosystem: Environmental > Aquatic > Freshwater > Lake... | reverse complement strand
TCGGCTTCGCTGACAGCTCCTCCAAAAATCGCGTGCTCGTTACCGGGGAGAACTCGCTCTGGATCAACAGTAGCAATCTCTATGTCGGCGATTTAGGCAGCGGCAACAGCCTGGTGATCAGTGACGGGGGGAGTGTGGTGAATTCCAACGGCTACATCGGCAGTTCTGGGATCATGTCCACCTCCCGTTACAACATGGTAACGGTAACCGGACCGGGATCCACCTGGACGAATACGGCAAATCTTTATGTTGGCTATGGTGGCAGCAGCAACAGCGTGGTCATCAGCGACGGGGGCAGTGTGGCGGTGGCCAGCAATAGCTACATCGGCTTTAGATCAAACTCCTACAACAACACCGTGCTGGTCACGGGCGCAGGCTCGCTCTGGACCAACAGTGGAGTGCTTCGCATCGGAGAAAGCGGCAGCAGCAACAGCCTGGTCATTTCCAATGGCGGCAGGGTGGCGGCAAACATGGTCGGCATCGGCTTCGATAGCGCCGCGTCGAACAACAGCGTTCTGGTCACCGGGTCGAATTCGCTCTGGACCGTCAGCGGCAACATTTGTGTGGGCGCTTCGGGTAGCGGCAACAGCTTGGTCATTTCGGACGCTGGCACGGTGGCGAATAGCATCGGTTTAATGGGCGATGCCCCTGAATCCTCCAACAACACTGTGCTGGTGACGGGCGCCCATTCGCTCTGGACCAACAGCGGCGCACTCGCCGTCGGCTTCTATGGCAACGGCAACAGCTTGGTCATCTCCAATGCCGGCACCGTGGCGAATACCACAGGCTACATCGGCTCCAATGCGCTCTCCTCTAACAACATGGTGCTGGTCACTGGCGCAGGCTCGCTCTGGACTAACTCGAATGATCTCTTGGTCGGCGCCGAGGGCCACAGCAATAGGCTGGTGATTTCCAACGGGGGAACGGTGGCAAATACCTATGGTTACATCGGCGTGGCCACAACCTCCTCGAACAACAGCGTGTTGGTCACGGGAAGCAGCTCCATCTTGATCAACAGTGGCGATTTCTATGTCGGCAGCTCAGGCAGTGGCAATAGTTTGGTGATCAGCAATGCGGGAACGGTGGCTAATAACTCTGCGAACATCGGCTTCGATACTGTTTCCTCGAACGACAGCGTGCTGGTCACGGGAAGCAATTCACTCTGGACCAACAGTAGTAATCTCTCTGTCGGCTACTACGGCAACAGCAACAGCCTGGTGATCAGCAATGGTGGCATGGTGGCGAGTAGCGTTGGCTACATCGGCGTGGCCACAAGTTCCTCGAACAACTCGGTGCTGGTGACGGAAGTTGGCTCACTCTGGACCAATAGCAGCGATTTCTATGCCGGCGTCGAAGGCAGTGCCAACAGCCTGGTCATCAGCAAAGGCGGCAGACTGGAGGTGGCGGGCAACACCTTCATCGGTTACGGCAGCACCTCCAGCAACAACAGTGTGGTGGTCACCGGCGCGGGTTCGCTCTGGACCAACAGCAACGACCTCATCGTCGGCTACGAGGGTGGCGGCAGTCTGACCGTGGCCGATGGCGGCACAGTGGCGGCCTCAAACATCGTCATCGCGGCATCGAACGGTTCCTCCGCGACGTTGAACATCGGCCGCTTTGGTACCAATGACACTGCGGGCACGATCATCGCCCCGACCATCGCCCTTGGCGCAGGCACCGGTGCGATCAATTTCAACCAGCGCGATGCGACAACGATCAGCTCGGTCATTTCCGGCACCGGCAGGGTAAACCAGCTCGGCGCGGGCACAACGACGCTGGGCGGCGCGAACACCTACAGCGGAACGACCACCATCTCATTCGGAGCGCTGCAAGTCGGTGATGGCGGCAACAGCGGCAGCCTCGGCAGTTCCGCCGTGGTCAACAATGCCAGCCTGATCTTCAAGCGTGCGGGCTCTCTCGTCGTAGGAGGAGTCATCTCCGGATCGGGATCGATCCGCCAGATCGGCGCGGGAACGACCACGCTGAGCGGCGCGAACACCTACACAGGCCCGACGTTGATCAGCAGTGGCACGCTACGAACCGCCAATGCTTCGGCTCTCGGCACGAGCGCGGTGCAACTCGACGCGGGCGCGCTGGCGCCGGTGGGGACGCTCAACATCGAGTCCTTGATCTGGAACGGCGGCACGATCGCCTCGACACTGGGCACGACCACGAGCTTTGTCGGCATCGCGGCCAACTTCACGCTCGGCGCGGGTGGCGGCGCGTTCGCCTTCGCCGGCGACAGCGGCTTCACGCCCAACACCAACTACGCGATCATCGGTTGGACCAACTGGGGCTTGATCACCCCGACCAACTTCAGCGGCAACGCGCTCCTCGGGCTAGCCCCGATCTTCACGATCAACGGCACGAACTTGCTGGTCAACTTCGAGGGATCCTCGAGCGGTTCGATCATCCAGAACGGTGGCCCGACCTACACGCCGACCTACGCGGACTTCTTCGTCAGCAACAATGTGACGACAGCGGGTCCCACCAACAACAACACGGTCAAAAGCCTGACCTTCGCACCCAACAGCGCGCTGACGGTCTACAACCAGCTGCAGGTAACCAGCGGCAACTTCACGGTCAACAGCGGCAGCGCCACGGTGCAGGGTGGACAAATCTTCGTGCCGGGCGATTTCACCAAGCTGGGTGACGGGTTGCTCAACCTGCTGGGCAAGGTGCTGGTCAACGGCCGAGCCACGGTGAGCGCGGGCGGGTTGCTCATCAATGGAGAGTTCACGGCGAACAGCCTCACCGTGTTGCGCAACGCGCTGCTCGGCGGCGCGGGGACGATCTACGGCAGCGTCTTCAACTACGGCACGGTCTCGCCGGGCAACTCGCCCGGGACGCTGACGATCAACGGCAACTACACGCAGGGCTCCACGGGCAACTTCGACATGCAGATCGCGAGTCCGAACAACTTTGACCGTCTGGTGGTCAGCGGCACAGCGTCGCTGGCCGGAAGGCTCACCGTGACGACGGTGGACGGCGGGACGCTGGCCTTCGGCGACAAATACCAGTTCCTCTCGGCGGGCGGGGGGATCAGCGGGGAGTTCGACACGATCGCCATGCCCTCGGGCCTGCGCGGACGTTTCCTCACGGAGAACGGCAACACGCAGGGCACCTTGCTGGTCGCGCCGCTGAGCTACACGGAGGTGGCGGTGACGCCGAATCAGCAGCGGGTGGCCAAGGCGCTGGACGCGTTCATTCCGGCCAAGAGCGGGGACCGCGAGACGGTGAGCATCGCGCTGGACGAACTGACGGCGGAGCAATACCCGTCGGCGTTCGAGGCGATCATACCCTCGCTCTACGCGTCGCTGCCGACCATGGCATTCAACGTGGCCAATGCGCTGAACACCTCGATGTTCCAGCGCATGTGGATGCAGCGGATCAACGGGAGAGGGTTCAGCACCTCGGGCATGGCCCCGGCGCCTGTGCGCGACGGCAAGCAGTTCGCGGGCAAGGGGACGGTGGACGAGGTTCCTGTGGATTTGGGCGGGGACGACAACTGGGGTGTCTTTGTCGACGGCAACGGTGTCTTCGCCAATGCCAACAGCGGCGGGGCCTTGCAGGACTACAAGAGCCAGAGCGGCGGGGTGGACGCTGGAGCGTCGTACAAGTGGTGCAGCAACTTGGTCACCGGCGTGTATGCGGGCTACCAGGGCCTGCAGGCGCAGTATGACGGCGGCAGCCAGTTGACGGACAACGCGGTGCGCTTCGGCGGCTTCGGCACGTTCAGTGCGGGCGGGTTCTACGCCAGCGGGTTGGTGGGCGGGGCCTACCACACCTACGACATGGACCGCAGCATCGAGTTCGGCACGATCGACCGCACGGCGCGCGGGGACACCGGGGCGGGCGAATTGGATGTGGCGCTCTCCACGGGCTACGACATCAAAGCGGGCAACTTCACCTTCGGACCGGTCAGCAGCCTGCAATACACCTATCTCAACGTGCAGGGCTTCAACGAGACGGGGGCGGATTCGCTCAATCTCGACGTGCAGGGCTACAACAGCAGCAGCCTGCTTTACTCGCTCGGCGCGCAGGCGGCGTATCGGTGGGAGGTGACCAAGAACTTCGCGGTGACGCCGATGGTCAGCGCGAGCTGGCAGCACGAGTTCCTGCAGAACGCGTATACGATCAACTCGTCGTTCAACACGGGCGGTGGATCCTCGCCCTTCGGCTTCCAGACATCGCAACCGCAGCAGGATTACTTCTACGCGGGCGCGGGTGTGGGTCTGAACTTCGGCGACACCTGGGAGGCGTCCTTCTTCTGGAACGCCGCCGCGGCCAACGCCGACCAGACCAGCCAGAACATCTTCTTCTCCATCGGCGCCAAGTTCTGAGGCGGGGAGGGTGCGGCTCGCGGGAACCTTGCCTTCCAAGAGGGTGGCGTCGATGAGGAGGGCGGCCGTCCTCCGTCGCCTGGCTTGTGCGGCAACGGCGATGAAGGTTAGCTTGAAGCTATGAAAACATCTCCTCTACTCGTCGTTCTCCTTGTTGCGGCCTATTTGTTGCCCGCTGCCTCTGCCGGCATGGTCGGTGAGAAATTACCAGAATCCTACCTGAACTACATGGGTACCAAGCCGGAGATCGAAGGAAAACCTCTGCTCCTTGAGTTTTGGGCCACGTGGTGTCCGCCCTGCCGCCAGAGTATCCCTCACCTCAACGAGATCTATGCGAAATACAAGGACCGCGGTCTGGTGGTGGTCGGTGTGACCGAGGAAACCGACGCGGTGATCAGAAAGTTCCGGAAGGAGGTGCCGATGGACTACTCCGTCGCTACCGACACGGGCGGGCGCTTGAGCGAAAAGATGGGAATCAACGGCATTCCCCATGCTTTTTTAGTCAACAAGTCGGGCGAGATCGTCTGGGACGGTCATCCGATGCAACTGACCGACGAGGACATTGAAAAAATCCTCGAATAAAGAATGCCTTAATCGAGCTTCTGCAGCGCTTCGCGCATTACGGCCAGCGGGGCTGGGCGGTTGAGCCAGATTTCAAGCGAGAGCGCTCCTTGGTGGAGTAGCATGGAAAGCCCGTTGGCGGTGCGTGCTCCTGCGCTCCCTGCGTCCTCGAGCAGACGTGTCACCGGCGGCCGGTAAATCATATCGAAGACCATCAGGTCTGGCGTGAGGAGTTGTGCAGCAATCAGGCACGGATCGGTGCGTTGCATACCAAGTGACGTGGCATTGATGACGAGATCGATTCGTGCGAGTTGCTCACGCAGGGCCGACTCGGTCCACGGGATAACCTTCACGCGATCCTCCGGGCCCTCGAGCCGGTCGCTGCGCAAAAGCTCGGCGGCCCGCTTTGCCAGGCCGTGTGCCTTTTCCTCGGTTCGGTTGACCAGCACGAGGTGCGGACATTTCTCCAGCGAGCATTGCAGGACGGCAGCAGAGCCTGCCCCACCGCCCGCTCCGAGAACCATCACGCTCAGGTCGCGCAGGTCCACCGAGAAGACCTCGCGGATGGCTCGGACCAACCCGGGGCCATCCGTGTTGAAGCCGACCACGCGCGACCCGTCGAAGAGCAGTGTGTTGACTGCGCCGAGTTGGCGTGCCGTGTCATCGAGTTCAGTGCAAAGCTCGAGCGCTTGGAACTTGTGCGGGATGGTGAGGTTGAGTCCGAGAAAACCGGCCTTCCGGGCCAGCTCAACGGCTCGCATCAGGCTTTCCGGCGGGCAGTCGATCTTGGCATAGCGGGCGGATTCTCCCAGCGCTGCGAGGCCGGCGTTTTGCATGGCCGGTGAGAGGGAGTGCGCCACCGGTGATCCCAGCACCGCGAGGCGCACCTCGGAGGGAATGCCTCCACGCCCTTCGGCGCGGGCCGCTAGGTCTTCCAGAGTGAAGGTTGTCTGTTGCAGGTCGGGCATGGAGCGAAATTAGGCCACGGAATCCGGAGATGGGAGGGCAAACTGCGGCAGGTGTAACGGCGGCGTCCTCGCCGTCGATTGTTCATGGAAAATGCCGTCGCCTGGGTCGGCGCTGCTACAGGGCAAAGCGCTCGCTCGTGCGCTGGAATCTCGCGAGCACGCGGTCGCGTCCGAGCAACTCGAGCAGGTGGTAGAGGCTGGGGCCGACGCTGCGGCCGGTGGCGGCGACGCGGGCCGGATGCACGAGCAGCGCGGTCTTCACGCCGAGCGTGGTCGCCAGCTCTTTGAAGGCGGCCTCGATGCTGTCTGCGGTCCAGGGCTCCAGGCGCGTGAGGCAGTCGTTGAGGGTGCGTAAACGCCCGAGCGCACCGTCCTGGCGGAGGGCTTTCTCCACGCTGGCCTCGTCGAACGCGTAGTCATCGTTGAAGAAAAACTCAATCCATGAGGGAACGTCGGTGAGGTGCTTCACCTTCTCCTTCACCAGCGCAAGCGCGGGCAGAAGTGCCTCTCGCGAGCCGTAGTTGATTCCGGCCCGGTCTATGAATGGCAGGCTCAGGTCGGCGAAGCGCTCGAGAGGCATCTGGATGAGGTATTGCCCGTTCATCCAAAAACATTTGTCGAGGTCGAAGCCGGCGCTGCGGCGGTTGACATTTTTCAGCTCAAAGAGCTTCACGATCTCATCGATCGGCAGGATCTCGCGGTTGTCCTTGGGCGACCAACCGAGCAGGCAGAGATAGTTGCGCACCGCCTCGGGCGCATAGCCCTGCTCGATGTAGCCCTGCACGCTCGCACCCTTGTCGCGCTTGCTCATCTTTGTCCCGTCGGGATTGAGGATGAGGGGGATGTGCGCGAAGCGGGGCGGGGCAACGCCGAACGCCTTGTAAAGCTCGACGTGCTTGGGCGTGTTCGAGAGGTGGTCTTCGCCGCGGATGACGTCTGTGATGTTCATCTCGATGTCGTCCACCACGTTGACGAAATGGAAAATCCACGATCCGTCCGGGCGGCGCACGGTCATGTCCGGATGCGTGCCGGGATTCGAGAGGTCAAACGGGATCGATCCGCAGACTTCGTCGTGGACCGTGACGGTTTCGCGCGGGGAGCGGAAGCGCAGGGCTCCGGCGTCATCGTAGATCATGCCCTTGTCCTGCAATATTTTCAGGTAGCGTTCGTAGATCGGTCCGCGCTCGCTCTGGTAATACGGTCCGTAGTCGCCGTCTTTGCCCGCGCCCTCGTCCCAGTCGAGCCCGAGCCAGCGCAGTCCGTCATAAATGGCGCTGACGGCATCCTCGTTGTGCCGCTCGCGGTCGGTGTCCTCGATGCGCAGGACGAATGTGCCCCCGGTGTGCCGGGCATGCAGCCAGTTGAAAAGGGCGGTGCGGGCGCCACCGACGTGGAGGAAGCCGGTGGGCGACGGGGCGAAACGGACGCGGACGTTGGATGACATAGGTGAGGAGGTGTGCCGGCGCGCGGCTAATTCTGCGATTCGAGCCGGCGGGGCGCGGGCACAGAGTAGTCGCTCATGATGCGAGCCTCCTCGGCCTTGGTCCCTTCCACGTCAAGGATGACGGTTCCCGGATCCTCAGCCAATTTAATACGCTGGAAGTTGTCTGTCGGGTGGTCCAGCGCATCCGCCAGGTCCTTGAGGCTGCCGATTTTCTTGCCGTTGACCTCATCGACAACCTCGAAACGCAGATCATCGTAGCCGATGCTGTTGGGTCCGCTCAGGACATCGCTGATGAACACGATGCGGTGGCGACCTTCGGGGGCCTCGCCTTGGAAGCGATCGAGGTAGACGAGATGGAGCGGTGCGTCCTCCGACCAGTTCGAGCCCCATTCCCGGAGGAACTGTCGGGAAAGCTCGGAGAAGACGATACCGCCGGCCACGACATAGTCCGGTTCGCGATCGAAAATATACGGCTGGCTGATCATCTGCGCGCGGTCACGCGGCGCCACGACGCCCTCGAGCGTGGTCTCCGCGCCGTCCCGCCAGACGACGATCGGGATTTTCTGCCCGGCCTGCAGTACGGTCGATACATAGTGGGCGAGGGAAATTTTACCGAAGCGCGCATCCTCGTAATTGCCGTCCTGATCGATGGCCAACCCGTCCACGCTAAGCAGCACGTCGCCCACCTTCATCCCGGCGCCGGCGGCGGGTGAACCGGGGACGACTTTCGTCACGTAGGCTCCTCCCTTCCCGTCAGGCAACTTCGCATAGCGGCGCAACTGCGGGTCGCGCGTATCGGAGAAAGTGAGGCCTGCGCGGGGGAATCCTGCATAGGGCGGGTGATCCACAGCCTGCAGGAAATGCTCGATGACCGGCGCAGGGACAACGTCCGCGGTCTGTGTCATGGGTTGGTAGCGCATGACCAACCCGATGAGGCGTCCGTCCTTGAACGCCGGGACAGTGAAGCTGTTTTCGCGCGACTGCAGCGGGACGCTGAGCTTGAAGACGAGAAACGCATTTTCGTCCACCGGATAAGATCCGACCTCGATCGTGGTGATGGTGGCCGGGGTGATGACGGGGCGCCCGTTGGATTCCAGCTGCATGATCTCGATGCGGTCGCCCACGGCGGCGGATTCGTCGAGGCGTGCGCCCGGCACGCTTTGGAGAAATTCTGCCGCGGGTGCGGCGAGCAGGGCAAGGTTCGCGTCGTAGTCGACGACCTCAACCTTGGCCTGCGCCTTGAGCGCGGTCTCCGGCTTTTCGAGTTCGACGTAGGTGTGGTTGCCGACGAGTTCGGCGGTGACGAGAATCCTGCCGTCCATCAGCACCACGCCGAGTCCCTGGCGCAGCGTGCGCGTGTTCTTGCGCCATGGCTGGGTGAAGCTGGATGCCTGGCTGGCCACATTGACGCGGACCACCGGCGGTTGTGACTTCGGCGAGGGAACGTAGGCCTTGGGCGCGGCAGGAGCCGGGGATGGAGTCGGGGTCGCAGTCGGGACGTCGGCAGCAGCGGGTCCCTCGGTGCCTGGGGTGCTGGCCGGAGGTGCGGCTGGTCCGGAGGGAAGGAGCGCGCGCGCGGATTCCAAGATCCCGCGCAAGCTCTCCATGGCACGAGACGGTTGGGTGGCCAGCAGGATGGCTGTGGCGGCGAGAAGGACGGTGCGTTGGGTGGCGGACATGGGCATCAGAGATTTTTGTCGGTCGTGACTCGGTAGCGCTCCTTGATCCTGCTCTCGGCCTCCGCCAGTGCGGCGCGCTCCAGCACGACAGGACGCCCTTCGCCGAGCAACTCGATGACATGGAAATCCCCGGGTTCTTCGAAGGCCGCAGCCACATCCTCCAAGCCGCGGATTTTCCGGCCGTTGATCTTGGCCACGATGCTGTCCTTGAACGGGAGGATGTAGGTGTTGAACGGATCCTGCAGCACTTCGCTCAGCACGACGACCTCCGGGTAATCGTGGAAGAGATGATCCGTCACGTAGCGTTGGAAGAAGTAGCGCAAGCGGACGCTCGGATTTTTCCGCGTTTCGAAAAAATTGCGGTTCAGCGGCTGGAAAAGCAGGCCGCCGACCAGGACGAAGCGCGGGCGCGCGGCGTAGGAGCGGGCCTGCATGTCGAAGGGCCACGGGCGCGTGAGTTCCAGCGTGACCTTTTCTTCTTTCCCGTCACGCATGATTTCCAGCAGCGATTTGTCGCCCTTGAATTTCCTCTCGAAGACCTCCGCGACCTGAACGCGCTCCCCGTCGATATCGACCTTGCCGTCGGCGTACACCTTGCGTCCGTCGACCGAGAGGATCACATCCCCCGGGCGCAGGCCAGTTGTGTCCTCCTCGAAAACGCTTGCAACCAAGACGCCGTTGTCCGGCGAGGTCATACCCAGCGCTGCCCGCTGCGCGGGATTGAGGAGCGGAAAATACGTTGCGGCGAGATCCATATAGCGATCGTAGGAACCGTCCTTCACATCTTGCAGAAACCGTTTGATGACCGGGGTGGGGATCATGTAACCCACGCTTTGCGCGACATCGCCGGAGTAGCCTTGGAAAGCCACGCCGACGACCTTGCCTGCCTGCATGACCGGGCCGCCGCTGTTGCCCGGATTGATGGCGGCGTCGATCTGGATGGTGAGGTGACTATCGATGGAGGAGTGGGTGTAGAGTTGGAAATCCACGCGCGACACGATGCCGCGGGTCACGGAAAGACGGTCTCCGCCGATCGGGTAGCCATATACACTGACCTCCGACTCCAGCGCGGGGATGCCGCCGAAGTCGAGGGGCTTGGTGTTCTCGAAAAATGACGGATCGTCCACTTCGAGCAGGGCGAGGTCGCAGTCGTGCGCGATGTAGACGACGCGCGCGGGCCACAACGTCGGGTCGCCCTCTTTGAGCACCGTGACGAAGGTCGCGTTGCTGACCACGTGCGCGTTGGTCATGATGCGCTTGCCCTCGATGATGAAGCCTGCGCCGACGCCGTCCGATACGGTGGGCGGGTTCCAGGGGCTGGTGTAATCCGGCTGCTGCGAGGTGGTGGAGATGCGCACCATGCTTTGGGACGGTTCGGCGAC
>Ga0209190_1003510_pt1 | contig 10381 bp, 12 predicted proteins | sample M_140205_XF_Meta_FD_187315 | JGI IMG/M metagenome (GOLD analysis project Ga0209190, IMG submission 187315) | Freshwater microbial communities from Lake Montjoie, Canada to study carbon cycling - M_140205_XF_MetaG (SPAdes) (version 2) | ecosystem: Environmental > Aquatic > Freshwater > Lake... | reverse complement strand
TGCTTCTCGATGGAGAAGTCGGTCGACCCGGCGACTTTGATTGATCCGATGGCGGTGCTCAGACCTTCCACATTTGATGTGCCAGCGGCCTGCGCATTGAGTTCGGCTTCTGTCTCGGCGTAGGCTTGCCGCGCCTTGGCTAGATCGTTCTGTCCGTCAAGTGCTTCTTTGTTGGATTCTGCTTGAAATTTAATTCTTTCTTTAAGAAGATCGTTTTTATTTTTTTCGTCGTCCTCAATTTCTTTGGTCATGTCATTGAACCATTCCAAAAGATCATTTTGCTCTGCTAATTTAGAATTGTATTCTTCTTGAGATGATTTTAAAGATTCAAGAGTTTCGTCCATTGTCTTTCTTTGTCGTTCTTCCAACTTAATAATCTGAGCGGTTAGATTTTGTTTAAATTCAGTATCTTTTATATCTCCACCTTTAAGTTTTTGTTGTTGTTTTAACACTCCGATGTATTCTTGATTTGCTTTTGTATACTCCGCTTGCATTTGAGCAAGAACTTTACTGTTTGTAATCTCATCTTCAGACATTGAAAACTGTGTGTTTTTGTCCGATGCTGATTGAATTGCTTCGCTTCCAATTTCATTGCCTTTTTTAATAGATGCCAAGGTTGATTTTAAGCCTTCAGTATTTTTGTTTGCTCGTTGTGTTGCCGCGTCTAATTCATTAATTCCAGCCACCCATGTGCCAATCTCTGTCCCAATTTGCATAAAAGTTCCTAGCACTGGCAGTCCCTCAATGACGGATGTAACTGCTTTAGCCGCAACCATTCCAAAATCGCCAAGGCCTTTGACGCTTCCATCTTTCATGCCTTTAATGGTGGCAAGCATGATCTGCTGTCCTGTTTCAATCGCTCCAATGACTCCAACCGCTTTTATTCCAGAAGTCACGGCGTTATTTATCTGCTTTTTATTTATCTTTTCAATACTGCTAGTAATACTGCCGCCGCTTTTCTTTGCTTCATTTGCGGCGGCTTTCATGTCTTTAACAAATGGATGGACATTTCCATAAAGATCGACCGTCATCTTGCCTGTTATTGGCATTACTTAACTCCCATTTGTTGCTTTAGTTTTTTAATGGAGACAAGCGGGTCTGTCTTTGGTTTCTCGACATACGCCATAAAATCTTGCGGCGTGAACGATCGGGATCGACTTGACCTGTGCGCATTGGCGACAGTTGACGCAACGATGCCAGCGGCTAGATCGCCGCGCTGGCGTGAATCAAGGCATCCCACGATGCCCTGATATTCGATCCATTCTTGGAGTTCTTGTGAGGACATTCGATCTCCTAATTCCGCAACTGTCATTTTCAACTCAGCCGCAAGCGTGAACATAAACATGCGTATTCCGTTGCGGCTCCTCAGTTTTTTTCGAGTTCCTCAGCATCCTTAGCCCCGAGACCCGATAGGCGCTGGCAGTGCTCGTACAACTTATCTATGACGCTTGCAGGCATTGACCCGACCTGATCCATCTCGGCATCGCTAAACAATCGCACGCCAGCCTCGTCCGTGATACAGCGCACGACGAGACTAGCGCGGATGTTTTTCACACCCTTCTTCACATCTCTCTCCGAATACACATACTGCTCCCATTGATCCCGCTCGCCAGCCGTGAGGCCGCGAAGTGAGACGAGACCGTCAATGCCCGCAACCTTTACAGTCGCGGTCGGGATCTTGAGCGCAAGTAGTTGTTCTCGGATTGACATGGGTGCTCCTGATTAGGTGATGGTGATTGTGCCTGTGCATTGCAGACTGATGGATGCTGTGATGATTGCATCGGTCGATGCCTTGATTGAGTAGCCAGTCACGATTGCGCTTCCCGATATGGTCGAACCATCGCTTGAGGCAATCGCAAATGTGTTTGATGTGCGGGCCGTGATCGCCGCCTTGATTGCGTCTTGGCCCGTGTCTGCGCCGTTGCTATTCACATCGCAGGAAATTGTGCCTGGCGTAATAATGCCGGGCAGAAATGCCTTGGTCGTTGAACTAATAATTGTCGATTCAACCGCTGAAACGCTGAAGCCGTCGTAAGACAACGAAGTGACTTCGCCAACCAAAACTGAGTTGTATGTGAGTGATGTTGTTCCTGAATTTGCTACAATTACTGCCATTTGTTTTTTCCTTTAGAGTGCTGGAGGTGATGGATTAGTGACAAGAGTGATCGGTGCTGGTGTCGACGCGACATACCAAATTTTCACCGTGACACTGCATACAAACACGCCGTATTCAGTGCCTTCGCTACCCATGTCGTAGGCCATGTTTGAGCCGTCGATACGAATGTTTTGAATGACCATTGGGCTGTTGCTTGCGGTCGCAAGCGATCCCGCTGAGTTGTACAGATCGACCCGCACATGGTCTGCAATGTTGGTCGCTTGCAACAGACTTGAACTGACGCAGTCAACTGTCAAAGTCGCAAGCCGCACGGTGTCGCCAGTGCCTTTGATCGTCGGGTTGAGCGCGTCGTCGCTTTGCGATCCGACCACGATGAACGGCGCTGATGTTGTCGGCGCGGCGAATGATTGAAATATCTTTGCCGAACTTCCGACAGCCGTGATCACGGTTGTGGATTGTTGCAATGCGAGATGGATGGCTTCTACGAATTTCATCGCGCCGCCTTTTTCATTTCTTTTGCTATGCGAGCAAAGACCTTTTCAAGTCCGTATCCGATGTCCTCGGTGAATTTGGCGTTGATGGTTGCGCCGTACATTTTGAAGAACTTGCTGAATACTTGCCAGCCTTGATAGGCGCGTGATGGATCTTTATAGCGGCCGTGCTCAATAAGCCAGGAGTTTTGCGTCCTGCCCCAAATTCGTGCCCACACAGTCGCCTTGTCCTTGCCGATTTCTTTTGGAATGATTTTGTTGCCGTAGATATTGTGCGCAATGCGCTCTCGACTCTCTTTGATTGGATGCATCGGCTGATGCTTTTTCGCACGCCAGCGCCATGACTTCTGCGCATCGGTTTGATTGTCGTCGTTCTTGCCCTTATATGTGCCGTACATGCCTGCGAGGTGTTCGCGTGGCTTAGTCAACGCCTTGACCTCAGCCTTGCGCAAGATCTTGTAGATATCGTCGCTATGCAAAGTCTTCATCTGATCAAGGAACTGATCCAAGCCTTTGATGATCTTGCCACTGCTCGCCATTACGAATCCACCTCTCGGCACTGCATGATGAGCGTGTGGCCCGCTGACTTGTAATCGACGATGGACACGATCTCGAATGTGGTGCTGATCGTCGTGCCCAATGTCGAGCGACTCAGGCTTGCGGTGAAGCGGTCGTAGTTGTTGATGCCTGGATAGAAGTTGGTTGTGATCTGATGAGTGACGATCTGTTGAAGCGCCATGTGGTTTGTCTTCTCCACCGCGCTCGAGTCTTTGATCTCGCCAAAGATTGTGTCGCCAGTCGTGTATGTGTAGGTCGGCGTGCCAAAAGATCCGAGCGCCTGCGTGCGGGTCTTGATCACAAGCGGAGTCCGCATCATGCCGCTGTTCATTGGTACTCACCCGACTTGTATTGGGCAATGAGCGCCTTGATCGTGCCCGGCACTTCGTACTGTTGACCTGGCGACAGCGTGGATCGGTAGTCGTAAAGCGTCGAGCACATCATCAAGATGGCGTGCTTGAGTGCGATCGGGATCGTAGTTGCGCTTGAGCCGTGACCAGCGACATAGACAACTGTGACCACGCCAGCGCCGCCGCCGACGAGAGACGGCCATGATTTGCCGTCTAGTAATTGAATGCGTCCAATGCCGTTGTATGACTTGGTGGTGTAGTCGGTTGACGCTGACAGCGTCTGCGTGTTGCCCGATGTATCGACATACTGCACGCTTGTCACGCTGACCAGCGGCGAGCGCGGCAAGGCGATCTCGTAAGACGAGCCGTTGTAGACCTCGCCGCTCGAGCCTTGCACTAGCGTGTTCTGTGGAAATGCGTCGTAGACCGAGGTGAATGTCGTGTTTGGAATTGCGATGCCGCAATAGTTCTCGATCATCATGCGGGCTGTCGTGATGATTGATGTCGACCCGCTGGTGCTTGCGGCTAGGTAGGTGTCGTCGAGCGAGTGGAATATGCGCAGATGCGCCTTGGCTTGCGCAGTTGAGATCGGCTCAAAACTCGGAGCGGTCGTGATCGTGGTGTTGACTCTCATCGCGGTGTCGCTCCCTTCTTGACTGCTTTGCATGGCACGGCCCGCGAACAGCACTGCACATCGTCAGAGTCGGCACGCTCGGCGTAACCGAGTGCGAGCCACTCGATCGCGGTGCGCTCGTCGACGGCGACCACTTCGCCCGGCGCGTGAACGCCAGTCGCTGTCACAACTCCTTGGATCATCTTCACATTCGGCATAAATCCTCGGCACGCATTTCTGCGAGCCGAGGGTTGAATCAATTCAATTCAGTGATTAGGTGGCGCAAGCAAGAACGCTGAATGCAGATGGCAGAGTCACAGTGAAATCAACACGATTGCTCGCGATGTATCCTGTTTGACCGTTGGCCGCATACAACTCTTTCAACACGCGCATGCTGTATGTGCCGCGCTCTGCGAGAACGGAATAGTTTCCGAAGTCGCCGATCACGCCGATCTTTGCAGTCGTCGCAATGGTTGGCATTGCGGCTGATGCGTAGACAGGGATGCCCATCAATCGATCAGGCTCACCAAGTGCGCCTGAGTTTTGCCAGAAGTAATTCACAGTGCCAGCAAGTGCGCCAAGTTGACGCAACTTGCCAAGAGTCGCATCGTGAACCAAGATGCTGGCATTCGTGCGGTACTGACGAGCGAGTGAGTACACCCAATCAATCACTTCAGCGGCTGTGATTACACTGTTTGACGCAGTCGTCTTGCCGGTGGTGATCGCCGCGCCTGTGGACAGCAATGGATTTGCAGGGCCATCGGATACTGCTGATGTTGCACAGAAAGCAGTTTCTTCGGCTTGAGCAAACATACGAGCGAAAGACTCGGTGAGGATCGCTTCAATGCTGAATCCTGCGCCACGCGCTGGAGCATCTTCGACGAGTTCATTCGAGACCTTCAAGAGACCAGTCAACTTCTTAGGTGTCAATGTCACCTTCGTGTAAGTTTGACCACTTTCAACATAGGCCGCCGCTTCCGCTTTGAAATTTGCTGTGCCAGCCGTGTCATCAACGGCAAACTCACGCGCATAACTTCCGATTGAGATCACCTTGGCGATCTGTCGGATGGCAGTCATTGTCTTGAGTTTGGTGGTGATCGCATTGTGAAACTCAAGTGGTGGCAACACTGTGCCGCCTGAAGCCTCGCTGATTGCGCGGATCTCCATCGGGTTGGTGTACTCACCAGAACGAAGGTATGAACCCCAAGCGTTGCGGTATTCCTCTGTCTCGGTGTTGCGTGCAGACTTGTTGCTTGCATTTTCAGCACCTGGCAAGTGTCGCACTTGCTTTGGAGACTCAGGAGCCTCGGCCTTGAAGCCCGCGCCAACATTCATCAACTCGTCACTGCGTTGTCGTTGCGCTGTGAGTGATGCGTATTGCATCTTCAACGCGCTGTACTTCGCTTCGAGAGCGTCGGACATGCCTTCGCCGCTATCGTTCGCGTCGTCGCACATCTTCTTCATTTCGGCGTACACAGCGCCCATCTTTTCTACAAGTGCCTTGTATCCACTATCGTTTGCCATGATAAAATTCCTTCTTGTTGTGTCGAGCGAGAGTCGATTACCTCAACGCTGAGGCAACAGACACGCACGCTCGACGGTGAATGTCTGTGAAATAATTCTTATGAACGCGTTAGATTTAAAACGCCTTGAGTGTTCATGATGTTTCCACTTGCGCGCACCGATGCGACAAATGCTGTTTGACCTGTGCCCGCGTAGGCTTCGTCGTAGCGAGTGACATTGAACCCGCCGAAATTAAGAGCGAGCATGTACTGTGTCGGGTCAAAAAAGTGCATCTGAATTGATCCTGATGTAGACAAGCCTGTGGAATCCAATGGATGCCAAAGCACTGGCAAGCCGTGGAACGAATCGTCAAATGCAAGTGCTTGCCAAAATACGCCTTCGCTTGTGAAATTGATTGGCGCGTATGTGTTCATGACAAGCAAAGATCGTCTGAAATTTGCGTATGTCATTCTTGGAACATTTAAGCCACCGTCGTTCATAATTGCGCGGAATATATTAATTAAGACTTGCGCTCCAGCACTGCCTCCCAAAGTCGCTGTACGCGAATAATTGGTTGCGGCTGTGACGCTACCTTGACACGCGCCGCTTCCACTTCCAATCAAGATTTGATCGTTGATTGTCGTAATCAATTTTGCAATGAGTTGTCGCCTGATCAAATCCTCAACGCTTTGAGCGGCCTCTGAATCTTCCAAAAGTTCAGTTGAGACACGAAGCCAAGAGGTCACCTTCTTGAGCGAGTAGGTTGCGGCAGTCGCTACAAACTTTGACGATGCAAGTGCCATCGTGCTGTCCTCTGTTCCGAGTGACGCTTCCGCAACATTTGTATTTACGCTTGGAACTGCGCTGACGATCGGCTGAGAGAATGTTGTAGTCGTATTGATGACATTGACCTTGCTCATGATCGCATCTTCTTTGATGGTCTCTTGGACAAACTTTGTCCAACTGGCAGGCACGAGCGATGCTCCACCTGATCCAATGCTGATTGCGCGGGCTTCAACATCCGTCAAAGAATTGAGGCCCTTGCGCAGATACAAGTTGTAAAGGTGGCTGAAATCTTCGCCGCCACGGTCGAGTTGTTTATTGTTCATAGTTCAAACTCCTTGCGTGTATAAAAGAAAACACGCGGTCAAAATGCGGAAGGTCTAAGTACGCATCGGGCCAGCGTGCTCTCGGGGAGTTCGCGGAAGTCCGCTCTCGTGATCGATCAGCGTCAGGCACTGTCGGTCGAGGCTCTATTCAGTTATGACCCCATTATCTCAAGCGGATTTTCGCTCGCAAGGGGTCTAGATCAAAATTGTGGAGGCAGATAGATCTTTCGCGCCTTGGCTTTCGGTTGCTCGGCTCGGGCTTCGACGCTGGTTGCGGGGTTAGCGGGAAATGTCACGACCGACACCTCGAGCAACTTGGCAAGTTGCACGACTCGCGTGCCTTTGGTTTCGCCCTTGATCGGTGGCTCGTAGGTTTCCTTTAGGCAGATAAACCCGAATGAGCACTGCGTCACAATGCCTGCACGCACCAGCGCGTGCGCTTCCTCGCTTGTGTCGGTGTCGGGCAGATCGCACTCAAAGCACAGACCCGAACGATCTGCATAGACCTTGAGGTTGCCTGCGCTCACGCGACCCATCGGCTTTGCCGTGTCGTGGTTCCACAGCAAGGCGATCTTGTCGCCATCGGCTTTAATCGATGCGTCAAAGCAAGTCGGCTCCAAACGCTCGTATGTGTTGCCCATATCGTATCGCTCCCAATTCGCGGCGATGCCGTTGAGTCGTAGCGGCTCACCGGGCTGTGGCTCGGTTTGCTCGATGCGTACTGCGCCAGCCTTGCGTGTTTCGATGTTGCTCATAGTTGCTCCTTGTTGGTTTGAATGAGTTCTTGAATCAGGCGCGTGGCGAGTGCCACGGCCGTATCGGTGTGTCCTGTGTTGTGCCAGTCTGCATTGCGTGCTTCGGTCTTGATCGACTCTGCGAATGCGTTGGCAATTGCGATGCCGTCGCTTGCGCGGTCGCTGTGACCTTGCAGAACCAATAGCCCGCGCATGATCGGTGCAATCTCGCTTGCGATGCGTGATACATCGGGTATCCAAGCCTGCAATCGTTCAGCAGATCGACAGCCTCGGCGGTACTTCGCTTCTGACTCACAGCATCGCGTCATCGCCGCAAGTGCAGTTGGATAGAAAAGATCGACGGCATACTCAAGTGTTTCTTCGGAACTTCTAGGTCTTCGCTTTGGAACTTTTATCGTGTGAATATCTTCGTATGTTGAGTTGTCGTACTGACTTTGAATAAAATCATGTTGCGGAACAACAGCACTATTCCCCTTTGAATCCGTTAGTTTTACAAAAGTTTTACCAGCGAGATGGTCTGCGTTTGACGCAGGAACATCTTCAACTGTGTATCCCATTTGTTTTGCGTTGAAAATTGAATCTCCAACATTTAATCTTTTTGGATTCTTTGGCAAAAATCCATCGTGCGGCTTTGGTGGCTCAAGACCCGGTGCTGGTGGCTTGCCTCCATTTGGCCCTGCGGGAAATCCTTTGGGGCTTAATGCCTTAGCAGGCTTGTCTCCCTTTGCCGCAGGCTTGTCGCCCTTTGGTTTATCTGATCCACCATCGCCACCTTCGCCGCCACCTTTTGCGCAGTCGTTGCCTGCTTGAAACCCGCCTGCGCCTGTTCCGCATTCGCGGGTCGACTTCAACTCAGTCGGGTCAATGTCGACCGACGCTGGCACAACAGCCGACGGCGGTGGCGTGACCGCTGGGTCTTGCAATACGGGAGTGGCAGAGGCCGCCGCCGTCGGTGTGCTTGTGTTGAGCGGGAGTCGGATCGACTCGCCGCCATCGACGGCAGGCAATCCTTCACGCGCTCTGATTTCGTTGGGTGTCAAGATGCCGTTGGTGACGGCAACGGCATACGCGCTGAAGCGGGTGCTCATGTCGCCGCGCAACAGATCATCGAATGAGATGCGGGTCGTGACATCATCGCCACGCTTAATTAACTTGCGATTGATTTCCTGCTCGAGTCGAGCCGCCCAACCCGCCAGCGTGCTCTGCACAAAGACTGCATTGGCTTGTTCGGCTGACGAGTAACTCACGCCGTCGTTGTCGCCGACGCGATGCGATGGCACATTGAATGCGGCCGCGATCTGTTGGCGGCAAAACTTCTTCATGCTGTCAAGATCGCTGTCTTTGGCGTTGGTGCTGATCGCGTCGTACTTGAGACCTTCCTCAAGAATCGCAACCTTGCCCGCTCCTTGTGCGCCCGAATGCACGCGGGCGAATGCCTCGCGCAATCTGTTCGCACCTTCCGCGCTCAATCTGCCCGGCATCGAGAGCACGCCAGCGGGTCGACAGTTGTTGGCGAAGAATCGAGATGTAAATTCCTGCAACTCCAACTCCATGCCGATCAGGTCTCTCATGCGGTGGATGGCCGCCTCGCCGAGCATGCCGTCTGCGCTTGGCCCGACAACATGGAGAATGTCGTATGGTCTGAACTTGCGTTGCTTGATTTCCTCGGATGCCTTCTCGTCTGCCTTGCCTGTCCAGTATTGGTAATAGGGTTGATTTGCAGGATCGCGCATAATGTAACAGAGATCCGGCCGGAGCCGTTCTAATCCGATCGGCGTTCCCGCAGGATTGCGATTGATGAATGCGAATGAGTTGCCGTACAGCAAGCAGTCGGAAATCTGCGCCTCACGAAACACGAACGATGTCATGTCCTCGTTGGCTTCGCCGTTAAGCAACTGGTACACAGGATGCGTCACATCATTGCTTGCGCCGTCCGCGCTGTTGCGCAGAACTTGCCACGGCATGCGAGCAAGAGTCTGCGAGATCAATCGCACGCAGGCGTAGACAGTCGGAGCCTCCATCGCATTGTCGGGCGAGATCGTCTTGCCAGTCCAAGCCCACGATGAGACATAGGACTGGATGCCGCCTGAGATCGGTTGACCGATTGGAGTTGTATCCTCGAACATAGATCGAGGCGGTGCTTTGCCGAGTGCGCGTGTGATGAGATCGATTAGACCCATTGCATATTTCCTTCTTCGTAGATTGATGTTTTGTTGTCTGCGTCTTTGTGCACCATGCACGCAAGCGCCGTGACGAGCGCGGCGATGCAATCGATGCGCTCCGTCGAACTGCTTTTCGATGGTTTGATATTGCCTGCGGGATCGGTGTCGATCATCGTGTTGGCCATGCACCAGTCTGCGACTGGATGCGCGGCGTGCTTTAACTTCTTGCCGAGGACGAGTGCCTCGAGTGCTTTGCATGGCTCGCTCATTGTGCGGAAACCTTGTCTCACCTCAAGCATCGGTAGACCTTCTTGCGCAAGCCCGACAGCGAACTGCGTTGCGTTCCAAGGGTCGTAGCCGACTGCCTTCACCGAGCGGGCGATCTTTGAGATGTCGCGGATCTTCTGCGCCACATATTCGTAATCGACGACATCGCCCGGCGTGGCGATCAATGATCCTTGTGAAGCCCAAGTGTCGTAGGGGACTCGATCGACCCGCGCTCGTCTGCGGATGCCGTTCTCGGGACAGAATGCGTAAGATAAAAACGCTACATTTTCTTCCTCGTCGACAGTGATCACGGCCGCGGAAGTGAGGTCAGTTGTGGTGGAAAGATCGCATCCAATTATGATGTCCTTGCCCGCAAAGTATTGTTCATCGATCTCGGGCGCGGCGCACGCGGCCCACGACTCAAGCGAGATCCATCGCTTCTTTGTTTCTGTCCACT
>Ga0209190_1003507_pt1 | contig 10385 bp, 4 predicted proteins | sample M_140205_XF_Meta_FD_187315 | JGI IMG/M metagenome (GOLD analysis project Ga0209190, IMG submission 187315) | Freshwater microbial communities from Lake Montjoie, Canada to study carbon cycling - M_140205_XF_MetaG (SPAdes) (version 2) | ecosystem: Environmental > Aquatic > Freshwater > Lake... | reverse complement strand
TGTTTGTTATCGCGGATGAAGGCATGTCCTGGATGTTTGCCTGTCATTAATACGCAGCGGGATGGGGCGCAGACTGCATTGCCCGAATAATGGCGGGTAAGGCGCATGCCCTCTGCAGCTAAGCGATCGAGGTTGGGAGTGCGGATAATTTTTTGGCCATAGCAGCCTAGGTCACCATAGCCTAGATCATCTGCAATGATAAATATAATGTTTGGTTTGGATTGAACTTCGTTAAAAGCGGGTGTCAGCGTTAATAGCGTGGAAAGTAAAAGCAAATGCATGACAAATTCCTTTCAAGTAGAATTGCTCATTTTGATCTGAAGGGCAGGTTTGTTCAAGGTAATAAGTTCTTTTGGCGCTATAAATAACTTGCTTTAGCAATAAAACGCTGTGGGATAGAGATAGCAATACCCTTTACGAAGATGCAAATTTCCCAAATAACATGCAGGTGACCGTGCTCTTTTACCAAAGAATATTCATTCACTTTTGTTAAATTTAAAAGCTTAATCAGATTTTGCCGTTTGTGAAGATTGGGAGTTTTGGGGCGAAAGGGACGAATTTTTTGACTTTTAGGCCAATTGATGCTATAATTATCTTTGGTTTTGGTAGTTTAGGGTGTTTGCTCGCATTCTTTTTGAAAGGTTATTCATGAGTAATTTCTTACGCAGTCTTTTAGGTTCTAAAAAATCCAATCCTAAAATCAAACCCCGCATGCAGAGTAGAAGGCTCGAGCTTCTCGGCCTCGAAGAAAGAATCACTCCTGCTGTTACTGCAACGGGTATTAATGGCGTTTTTGCTCTAACTACCACTGCTGGTGAAGATCTTACCACCAGTGTTGTAGCAAATACTAATGGTACCCTTACTGTTTCTGCAACTGCTGCAGATGGAACTACTCCAGTTGCTGTTACAGCGGGTACTGGAACCACCAGTGTGCAAGTTGGAACTACCAATGTTTACACTGTTGCTTACACTGCAGGCAACGGCGCTACGGATGTTACAAGCCTGCAGCTAATTGGTGATACAATTGGCAATCAAGATTTCACCATTGCTGGCATTGATAGCACTTTTTATAAAAATCAAAGTTTTGGTCTTTTAGTCGACATGGGCGCTGATGCTGTTGGCCCGGATACACTTAGTTTTACCACTGCTGCAGTAAACCTCAAGGGATCTGGCGCATTAACTACTTCCAATATTGATGCAATTACCATCGCAGCAGCAGCAGATATCAACGCTGGTTCCACGGGCAAGGTTGGCATTTCTGCTACCACCATCAGCACCGCTGGCGATGTTACCACGGGTTCGGGTTTAACCACTTACACTGGTGCAGTTACCCTTACCGGTGCTATTGCAAACACTTCCACCACTGGTGGTGTAACTTTCTCCAGCACTGTTAACGGCGCATTTGGTATTACTACCACAGCTTCCGGAGCAGCCCCAGTTACCTTTACTGGTATCGTTGGTGGAACCACCCCAGTTGGCGCAATTTCTGTTACAACTGTAGGCGGCGCCATTAGTGCAGCAGCAGTTACTGCAACTTCCCTTACTATCTCCGCAGGTGTAGGCAATGTTAGCGTTGGCGCATTAACTACCACTGGCGCAGTTTCTGTTACTACTACAGGTTCCATTGGCTTGACTGGCGCTGTCAATGCAGGATCCGTTACCACTGTTAATGCAGGTGCAGTAACCCTTGGTGGTACTGTTACCTCTACTGGCCCAATTAACTTCGCAGGCGCTGTAACTGGCACCACTTCAGTTAATGTTGTTGCAGGAACTACTGCTACTTTCGGTAGCACAGTTAATACCCCTGGTGCAATTTCAGTTCTTGGCTTAGGCGATTTAACCTTTACTGGTTCGGTTGGTAATACCAGTGCAACTAGCGTTACTGCCAAATCTTTGACAGGTGATGTTATCTTCGGTAACACAGTTACCTCTTCTAATCTTGGAGGTTTCATTTCTGAAGCTACTTCTGCTACCAAGGCTACCAAGATTGCAAATTTAGTTACCCTTGCTGCTGGCGCTAATGCGGTTGTTACCGGGAATCTGATTTCCAACAATGCAACTTTAGCTGCTATTACCACTTCTGGGGTAGGTAACATTACCATCACCGGCAAGGTTGATGCTTCTGTTGCTGGTAATGGTCTTACCCTTACCGCAGGCTCTGGTTTAGTTTCCATCATTGGTAATGTTGGTTCTAGCGCGCCATCATTTGGCACTTTAACCGCTAGTGGTACCGGCACCTTCCTAGCTGCTGGCACAGTCGCTGCTGGCTCGATTAAATTGGATCAAGCTAATAAATTTGCAACGTCCATCACATTTGCCAAGGCTGTTACTGTAAGTGATTCACCAGGTGGAATTGAAGTTAATGCAAGTGGTTCTGGCACAGTTACTTTCTCTGATACCATCACCGCTTTGGGCGCTGCCGGCAATAATACGGACATTGAAATTATCTCGGTAAATGGCGTTATCAATGTGGGTGGCGCTATCACTGGTTTGGATAAAGTAGCAATTATCTCTAATGGTAGTGGTTCAATCAACCTGATTGGCAATGTCACCACTTCTGGTAACAGTACCACTCAGGATAATGGCCTTGTTTTGGTTCAAAGTACAACTGGGAATATCACCACCGTAGGTGTAATTTCCACCGCTGGCTCTTTAGCTAATATCGAAATTGATACTGCAACCTCTGGTAATGTCATCATCGGTGGCAATGTTTCCACCTCTGGCGGTGGCGATATTTTCCTCGGTGCAGATAGCGTAACCGCAGCAAGCGGTACGGGTAATTTGACCATCAATGGCACTGTAATCACCACAGGTACAGCCGCTGGTGATATTGTCTTCGGGATTGCTGGCGGTACCGGTGCAGTGAACAAAGCTGTTACTGCTGGCGCGACCGGCGATGTGATATTTATCAATAATTTGGCGACCGATGCATACACCATTGCAAGTGGCGCTAATATCTCTGCTGGTGATAATGTTGTTGATGCTTTCACTAGTGGTGGTGCCGCTGGTATCATCAATCTGGGTGCAAATATTACTGCACTTAACGGTTCTGGCATCGCTACATTGACTGTTAATGGTATCGGTCTGGATAATTCCATCAACCTGACTGGTGCAGTGTCCATGAAGGCTGCTGGTACTGGTGGTGATATTCGCTTGGTTAATGTTAACGGTGCCCAAAACCTGACCTTGGAAGCTACAGATCAGATCGCCTTAGGCAGCGTTGGCCAAGCCATTGCGTTGAACACGATTACCGTGACTAACTCGGCTGGTGTAACTGCTGGTGCTTTCACCGCTGCTAAGGTTGTAGTTTCTGACACCACGGGCGCAGTTGCTTTTGGTAATGGCGGAACGACCACGGTTATTACCAACAGTTTGACCACTATAGCTGGAAAGGCTTATTCTGTAAGCTTCGGTGGCACTTCGGTTCTTTCTGGCGCACCTGTGTTCCTTAACACTGGCGGTGTAACTTTCCTTGGTACCACTTCGCTAACCACTGGCGCTACCATCACTGGTAATGCAACCAGCACGGTTACCCTTGGTGGGACCATTGTTTCAGGCGGAGCCTTCAACATCGGGGCTATCACCAACACTGGCCTCTTTACCATTAATGATGGTACCCAGTTGATCCTCAACTCCACCACGGCTGCTAGTACCTTTGCTACACCTATCACTTTAGGATCTGCTGCCGGAAAACTTAGTTTGCTCGGTGTTGGTACGCTGACACTTTCCGGAGATTCTACTGCTGGAACAATAGCTGGTGATAGCATTGATGTAATCAACGGTACCTTGAATGTTACCGGCAAATTGGGTGGAGCTTCCACTACTACCGCAACCAATGGCACTATCTCCGGTGCTGGTGGTACTATCGGTGTTCTTACTGTTAACACGGGCACCGTTGCTCCTGGTGGCACTTTGAAAACCGGTGCAGTTAGCTTGAATGCTGCAACCAACTACAAAGCTGCTGTGTCCCCAACCGCTACTTCCAACTTGGAAACTGCTGCACTCATCAACCTTGGTGGTGCAACTCTTTCCTTGTCTAGCGTGGCTGCTGGCCTTGCTGTTAATAACACCTTCACCATCATAAACAACACTGCTGTTTCTGGTGGCATTACTGGAACTTTTGCTAACCAGCCTGAAGGTTCAAGCATTTCCGCTAAGGATACTGCTGGTAACACCGTTACCTTCATCGTTAGCTACATTGGTGGCACTAACGCCAATGATGTTACTTTGAAGGTTACAAGCATAACCACCACCACACCAGCCCCAACGGCTCCTGCTCAACCTATGGTTGCTGGTCAGCCCGCGTTGAACAAGTTCACCGCAATTGGCGCTGATGCTGGCGGTGCTCCACAAGTTACCATCACCTTCCAGAATGGTACCTTTGTTTCCTTCTTAGCTTATGCATCTACCTTCACCGGTGGTGTTCGCGTCGCCCTCGGCGATGTGGATGGCAATGGATCCACAGATCTTATCACCGGCGCAGGCCCTGGTGGTGGCCCTCAGGTTAATGTTTACAATATAAACAATTTAACCGGAGCGCATACCCTTCAGCAGAGCTTGTTTGCATTCACCCCAGCTTCCACCAAACCTACCTTCACTGGTGGTGTGTATGTTGCAGCAGGCGATACCAATGCTGATGGATTTGATGATGTTATCATTGGTGCTGGCAAAACTGGCGGCTCACGCGTTCAGGTTTATGCTGGTAGCGCAACGGGCCTGGTAACTACTTCCACCCTCAACGATTTCTTCGCCTACTCCCCCGCCTTCACCGGTGGTGTTGTTGTAGCCGCTGGCGATCGTAATGCAGATGGCGATGATGAAATCATCACCGCTCCTGCAAGCAGCGGTGGTTACAACATCAAGTCGTTCGATGGCAACGGAAAAGGCAACACCCCAACGGTTGTTGACAACTTCTTTGCATTCAACAACACCACTTCAGTAGGTGGCCTTAGCTTGGCTGTTGGTATCCTCAATTCAGGCGGTATTGCTGACTTGATTATTGGTACCAGCAACGGTGGCTACGGTGTGATTCTTGATTCCGCAACGGCAGGTATCGCTGGTGTGCCTTTCGCAGGCTTCACCGGAGCTATCCGTGCAGGTGTTGCAGAAAATGCCAACGGGCAGGACTTTGCAGTAGCATTGGCCGGCCCAACTGGCGGCCCACGCATCTCGGTATTCAGCGTTGGTGCAACCAGCCTGACCGAGACCGACAACTTGTTCGTCATGAACACATCGTTCAAGGGCGGCTTGTTTGGTACGCCATCCTTGGCAGAAACTCCTACCTAAGGATTATGAAATGCGCTTCCCGGAGTTTAACGACTCCGGGAAATAGCAGCTCCGCTAAACTCAGCGTAATGCTGAAATCTTTGTTGAAAATCTTAAGCCAGCCTGGTCTAAACCACCAGGCTGGTTTTTTGTTTGCCTGCACTTTATCATATGGTGCCGCCTAGCAAAACTTTACTGCTTGTGAATACTAGGAGACTAAAATCATTAGGGTACTTTCTGCCCCTTTTCAGAAATGGTTACCACTTCGAGATCTGCAAAATTTCCCGCACCACCAGGCGCAGCGCCACCAACTAAGAGGGCGTTATTGCCAAATGGAACTAAGCGATGAACTATGCGTTTTGTGTTGGAAGTTCCAACCTTTTCCCAACCATCCCCCAATTCATTCAAACGAAACACTAGGCCTTCCGAGGTGCTGACGATGATTCTGTTTTGCACAATGTTGGCAGCGGGGCTAAAGCCTGTTTTATCGCCCGGAAGGGCAGGGGCTAGCGACCATTTTTTTGAAACCAGATCATAAACATCAACTTGATTAAACAATACTCCGTTTTCATCCATTCCGCAAATTACATAAACCTTGTTGCCTAAAGCTGCAGCGGTTAATGCGCGCCTTTTAAATGGTTGTGGGATCGATTCCCATTTTGCATCCTTGGTTTTCAAATCCAAGACAAGCGAAGTTTCATGCCAGACGGGCATATTCCCTTTACCTCTACTTTCCCAACCGCCAACCACGATGAGCTTATCGCCTGCGACAACAAGATCGTGCGAGGATCTACCTGCAGGTAGGGAAGCTATGGGAAGCCATTTATTTGTTTTGGGATCGAAGCATGAGCAATCAGAGATGGAGACATTATCAGTGGGTGAATCGGGGTCGTTTTTAGGTTGCAAGCCACCGATGCGATAAATTTTTCCACCATGGGTTGCAAGGTTCATCCCCTGAACTTTGGGGCCTCCAGGTAGAGATTCCCATTCTTTTCCCCCATCGAGTTTCAAGCGCTGGAAGGTTCCGAGAACGGTTTCGGTATTGAATTTGTGGGTTTTGCCTGCATGGCCGCCATACACATAAAGGTAGCCATCAAGTTCCACAGCACCGAGGCTGGAAGTGGCTTGGGTTAATGGCGGGAGTGCCAAGGAAACTGGTACAAAGGCAACTGTGAGAATCAAGCTAAGAATCTTATGCATCAGAATTATCCTTTCATGGTTGTTTGTAAATGTTACCAGATTTCATCACAAATTTAACTTTACGAACATCTTTTATTTCTTTTGAGGGGTCGCCCTCGAATGCTGCCAAATCTGCGATCATGCCTTCTTTCACGATGCCCACTTTGTTTTGCAGGTCAAGTAATTTAGAAGCATCTGAAGTTGCACAGCGAAGTGCTTGCAGGGGAGTCATGCCATATTTTACCAGCATCTCAAGTTCTTGATAGCCCTGCCCATGCGGAAATACCCCAATGTCGCTGCCGTTTCCTATTAACACCCCCGATTCCAATGCTGCCTTGAAACTTTCCTTTTTAGAGACAAGCGCTGCGGGCAACGGGGAGTTGGGCTTCCAGCCTTCATAACGGGCATAGGCTTCCGCAGTGGCGAGGGTGGGGCAGTAGCCTATTTTCTTTTGTGCCATCAAACGAAAAACTTCGATGTCGCCTGCATCGCCATGCTCGATGGTGGCAACACCTGCCAGGGCGGCTCGTTTCATTCCCTCTTTCGATTGGGCATGTGCTGCAACTTTGACGCCAGCATCTGCAGCGGTTGTCACCACGAGTTTTAATTCTTCGATTGAGAAGGCTGGCTTTGGGTTTGGCCCTAAGCCGTGGGGTGTGTCTGCGTAGATTTTAATCCAATCGGCACCTTCGCGAATCTGCCTGCGAACTAGGGTGCGCAGATTCTCGCCATCGGCTTCATCGGCGCCTTGGGGGATGCGCCATTCCGGGGCGAAGTTTCTGGGGGCGTAGCTTCCCGTTGCAACAATGGCACGGGTGGTCACCAATAACCTTGGTCCGGGAATAATATCTTTTTCAATTGCAGATTTGATGCCTACATCAGCAAGCTGGGCGCCTTCGGTTCCAAGATCACGCAACGTGGTAAAACCGCTTAGTAAATTGGCACGGGCGTGGACGGTGGCCCTGCTGATGCGTTCTGCAACGGGTTCTTTTGATACCTGTTCTTCCCATTTTGCCTCATCGTATGGGTGTAATAATAGGTGGGAATGAGCATCAATCAGCCCTGGTGTTAGCGTGGTGCCTGAAAGAAGAAGAATCCGGGCATTGGTGGGTGGGTTAAAGCTGGTTTTTGGCCCTGCAAAGAGTATTTTTTCGCCTTGAATTGCGACAATCCATCCTTTATGAATAGAAGAAATACCATCGAAAACTCTGTCTGGTTCTAAAACGGTTACTGGGTCTGCATGCAAGGCGAGAATACAGAAAAAAAAGGGTAGCATAAATTAAACCTTTTAAAAAATCACGATATAATGTATCATCATAATGTAATATTAAAATGTACTACCATAATGATACATCATAATGTAACATGATACTATTATACGTAAGGCAGTTATCGTTGCCTAAATGGCAACTAGTGAATCTGTGATTAAAAAAGTTATTATAAAGGATTGAACGAATGAGAATTATTTTTTCGATTGTAAGCATGGTTGGTTTGGTGCTTGGTATGTCGGTTATTTTAGCGCAGGAAAAGAAAGAGGAAAATGCTCCAGAGCAAAACGCTTCTGGTCAAACTCTTTCTGCCCTCATCAAGTTGAATAAAAAAATTGAGAACATTACTTTTGTTGGTGTTACAGGAGAGAAAAAAACAATCGAAGAACTTAGGGGTGGCAATGCCACTATTGTTGCTTTTTTGAATTTTCAGTGCCCAATATCTAACAAGCAAACGCCTGAACTGATCGAGTTAGCGGAAAAATATAAGGAAAAGAAGGTTAACGTCATTGGGGTATGCTGTGATGTGGAGTCGCCGAAGGAATTGGCAAATCATGTCCAAGAATTTAAAATCAACTTTCCCGTCTTTTATGATCCCGAGCATTTTGTATCAACTCAATTTCTTGCAGACATCACGCCACAAGTTTATTTGATCGATAGTTCAATGACTCTTCGTTATTTTGGTAGGATCAATGATCAGAATGAAGATCGAGGGACTCGAAATTTGATTATAAAAAACCATGACCTTAAAGACGCTTTAACCAATGTACTTGCAAATAAGGAAGTAACAACCCAATACACGGAATCGGTAGGTTGCCCGCTGGAAAGGGTTAAAAAGCCGATTGTTGTAGATGGCAAAGTTACTTTTTACCGTGATGTATTGCCTATCCTGCAGAAGAACTGTCAGGAATGCCACAGGCCTGGTGAAGCTGGCCCTTTCTCGTTGTTGACATTCAAGGACGCCTATAATTGGGCTGAATTAATCCAAGAGAATGTGGTTTCCGGGGAGATGCCACCATGGAAGCCAACAGCAAAAAGTGTACCCTTAAGGCATAACCCCCGCATGAGCAAGCAGGATATTGAAACCGTCAATAATTGGGTTGAAGGTGGTAGTGCTCGGGGTAATGAAAAAGATGCTCCGCCACCAGCCAAGTTTAGATCTTCCAAAGAATGGAATGATGATAATCCACCAGATATTATTCTCGAATCTCCAGCAGATTTTCATCTCGGAGCTTTGGGTGAGGATCATTATCGTACGATTGTGATGTCTGTAAATAACAAGGAAGAGCTGTATGTAAGAAAAACTCAGTTTATTCCTGGTAATCCAAAGATTGTTCATCACTCCTTGTACTTTTATGATGGCACTGGAATGTTGATGGATGCGCAAAAAACACTAGGCAATTCTACCCCGCCTGCTAACGGGATTGGCGATTGGGGCCCCGGATATAACTCCGGCATGGGGCTTGGATTTATTCCCAATCCTGCGAAGGTGACACGCAACAAGAATAATCCAGGTTCCGGACTTGGTGGTTGGGTTCCCGCAGTTGATCCTATTACTGCACCCCCAGATACTGCTTATATCCTGCCGCCCCAGTGTGATATCTTCATGCAGATGCATTTCCATCGCAATGGCAAGCAAGAGGTGGATCGTTCTAAGCTAGGCCTGTGGCTGACAAAAAAACCGCCTACCAAATTCATCAAGAGTTATTTGGTAGATACCACCTTTACCATTATTCCTGCAGGTGTTAAAAAGTTTAAAGCCACTGGATCTAATGTTCTTGAAGAAGATATCAAGCTTTTTACTTTCTCACCCCATGCCCATAGGCTTGCAACGGAATCACGACTTTACTATTCACTTCCTGGTTCGACGGAAAAGGTTCTTTTGTTTGAAATAAAGAACTGGGATTTCAACTGGCAGCAACGCTATTATCCAATTGATTATGTTGCGTTACCCAAAGGGACTACGATTCATAACGAATGGATTTTTGATAATTCATCCGGTAATACCCAGAACCCCTTCCACCCTTCGAAAACTATGTTCCTTGGCGAGAATACCGTCGATGAAATGGGTTTCTACATTATTGCAGGCGTTGTTGATGAAAGGAATAACGCTGTTCCTACTCAAATGCTTAATTACTTCCAAAGGCTACTTAAAGCCGAGGCTCTGAAAAAGATATTCGGGTCTAAATAAGTGCTACTTTCTGATGCTTGTTTGATTCCTAGATGGACTAGATCAAACAAGCATCAGAAATTGCGTTCCATTCATGCACCAGATAATGCGGCCTGCATGCATAATCATTGAGTGCAGTGGTATGAGGGTTAATGCCAAAGTGCTGGTAAAGGCTGGTACGAACCTCGCCGAATTGAATGGGCTGGGTTGCTATGCTGCCCTAATCCCGATGAAATGGGTTTCTACATTATTGCAGGCGTGGTTGATGTAAGGGAAAAATTGTACTAACGCTAAGGCTTTATTACTTCAAAAGCTAATTAGAGTCGATGCTCTGAAAAAATATTCGGTGGTTAATAAGCTCCGCACTCTGATTTTTGTTTGATTCACTAGTTAGATTAGATCAAACAAGTTCGGGAAGTGATTTCCATTCATCCACCAGATAATGCGGCCTGCCTGCGTGATCCTTGAGTGCGGTGGTATGAGGGTTGATGCCAAAGTGCTGA
>Ga0209190_1003506_pt1 | contig 10385 bp, 6 predicted proteins | sample M_140205_XF_Meta_FD_187315 | JGI IMG/M metagenome (GOLD analysis project Ga0209190, IMG submission 187315) | Freshwater microbial communities from Lake Montjoie, Canada to study carbon cycling - M_140205_XF_MetaG (SPAdes) (version 2) | ecosystem: Environmental > Aquatic > Freshwater > Lake... | reverse complement strand
CAATAAGTAAATGGATATTAAGTTATTTAATACAAATGATAAATTTAGTAAATTGAGTAATGATGCATACAGTTCAATAACTGTAGATGGTCAAAAATACCCATCTGTTACTAATTATATATACTCTAATATGTTAACAACTCCTACTTTTAGACAAATTATACAAAACACTAAAATTAAAGCAGTTAAAAAATCAGATAATGAGTTAATTAAAGCTATAGATTTTTTATTAGAAAAAGAAAATTCAACTGAATCAGAATTAGAATCAGAAGTGGTATCAATATCAGATATGAAAAAATTCATAAAAAAATACAAAGATTTTTCAGACGACCAAAAGAAAGAAGAGAAAGAAGAGAAAGATCCAACTGCAAAACTACAACGCCCAGGATTTTCTAAAATAAAAGCAGATTATGAAAAACTTAAAAAAAAACACTTTCCAGATGAAGAAAAATCTCAAAATAAAAAAGATAAAACAAAAGTTGAAGAATACAAAAGTAAAATTTCTAAAGAAGTTCGTAAACCATTTAAATTAATTGATCTTAAACAACTTAAACAACAATTAATAGATTTGTCAACAATTAACCAAATGGGATTATATAAATTATTTAACTTATACGCAGAAAAAGAATTATATAATACAATAAGAAATGCATGTGAAAAAGGATATACGGCAAGAGTTAAAATACCAGAAATAGCTGCCATACTGTTATCTACAGGTAATTATCCTATTAGATATGAAAGCGAAGATCCATTTCTAGGTGTAGGATTAGACGCAAAAGGTGCAAATATAGTTGGAACAACTTTAATGCAATTACGTCATAATCTTAGAATACAAAAAAATACAGATTATACATTAAAAAATCATAAAGATTACGAAAAAAATATTTACAATATATATTTAGCATATACAGCTCTAACAAAAGAAATGTTTGTAAATAAAAATTGGCTAACTGATTATATAGGTTTAACACCTAACGAAATTATTAAAAAATACGGAGCCTATAATCTTATAAATGGAATTTTATCTCAAACAGATGTAATAAATATGTATAAAAAAAATAAACTAAATCCTATAATAATGACAGAAATAAACAATCCTGGTAAATTAGTTATAAATTTTAGAAAACATGGTATGAGTCAATTACAAGATATGTTAACAAGTGACAAAAACGAAATTATTTTTAATTCATATTTAGAATATATGATTAAAAAAAATTATATTGATGAAATAGATAAAGAAACAGAACAACAATTTAATAAATCAAAAAATACACTAGAAAAAAATACAATCAAAAATAACATAATACAACGTATAATTGCTACTCAAAAAAATACATTACCTAGTACACAATTAAAAGATATAAAATACAGAGTTATAGACCTTTTTAAATTAGGAATGTTATCAGCATCATTATCAGACTTAATAGATAAAGATATAACATTACTAAATATACCATTACAACAAGACGTAGAACAAGCAGAAGAACAAGAAATAGAAATAGAAATAGAACAAGAATTAAAAAAAACTCCTATAGAAGAAGAAAAAGAACGTTCATCAGTATCTGATGAAATACAAGATCCTTTAATAAAACAATTTAAATCAGATAAATTATATAACAAAGTAAAAGAATTAAAGGCACCTTCTTCTATAGAAGGTACCTTTAATGAACCAACAGGTGAGCCAGTTATTATATATAGAAATATTGATCAAAATATAAGTAATATTAGAGCTCTTGCTCCAGAAGAATACACAGGTATGTTAAATATAGATAATTTTTATTATCCTACAATTCAACATTATATTATAACTAGATTAATAGGAGATGTAGGTGTTAGAAGGAAGATTGATTTATACGGAAATGTAAGTATAACAAAAGGAGTAGGAATAAATGAAGGTCATAAAATGATAATGGTAAATCCAAATTTACAAGGTAAAGTACCAGAAGAGTATTTAACTATTATCTTAGCAGGACAAATGTATGATAAAGTTAAAAAAGAAACAGATAATTTACTATTTCCTTTATATACACTTACTGCATTAACTTCAAAATTTGAAGATAAAGATATGCAAGATTTATTACTGTTAACAGGAGATAAACAAATTAAATGGAATAATCCACATAACTTATATTTAGGTAGTGGAACAGAAGAAAATAAAGGTATAAATTATGTAGGTAAAACTATGATGGATATAAGAGAAAAAATCAAAAAAAATCGTAAATATAATGAAATTAATATTAAACTGTTAGATTTAATTGAATTTATACAAACAGACTCTTTTCTTATGGAATGGATAAAAACTAAACTTACAGATATGTGCAATATAATCAATAAAACACAAATTTATTTAAAAATAAAAACTGATTTAGATATTAATATCCAAGAAGATAAATTATTTAAAAAATTAATTAAATCTGTATTACATACAATGTTTCGTTCATGTAATTACATTAATTCAGATACAGTTCCTGTTCCTGATTTTTTTGTAAATATGGTTAAAAAATGCTCTATAATATCAGGTATTAAACCATCAAAAATAAAAAATAGCAAAGGAGAATCAAAATGGAACAAAGAAATACAAAAAATGATAGACGAAACAGAAAAAGATATTACCAACTTAGAATCAGAAGTTTGGGGGAGTCAAATTGATCATTCTGTTGAAGAATCAAAAATTTTTGAAGAAAATCAAAGAAAAGAATGGAATAAATTATGGAATCAATTAAATGCTTCTGGTGCATCACTTAAAGAAAAAAATACAGAAGCAGAACTATTTAAAAAACAACAAAAAGACGAGTTTAATGAATTTTGGGGTATAAATAAAAAACACTATAATACATCTACTATTGAACATAAAAAGAAAGAATTAAAGAAACAACTTAACGACTTTTTAAAAGAGTCAGAATCATTAGACAATCATTACAATTCACTTATAATAGAAATTTCTCAAATTTTATGGGATAACATTTATAATATGTTAAATATTGTTATTCAAAATACAAACCCTTCAACTAGTCATAACATAAAAACTTTTTTAGTAAAAGTAGAAGATATTAATTCTCAAAAAAATAAATGTATTAAAATTGTAAAAAATGAAAAAGATAACTGTATAGTATCTGCAATTTTAAATTTGTTATCAAGTATTAATACAATAACTGAAACTATTACACCAACATATAACGGAAAACTTGATGAAAATAGCGTTAAATTAGCTGGTTCTATTATTATGAATAATTCGTTTGCAAACGTTTCTGACATAAAATTAGAACTAGATCAAACTGATCAATTAGATCAAACTGATCAATTAGATCAAACTGATCAATTAGATCAAACTGATCAATTAGATCAACCTTATCAATTCGATGTAGATGATGAAGGATTATTTCCAGATGATGATGACGAAAATAAAGAAATTGGTGATTATGATGATAATCCATATTTTGAATTTGGATCTCGAAAAAAACAAAACACTAATGATATTGATAATATTATTAAACATATTAGTAGTATTACAACAGAAAACACAAAACAAATATCACAATATATTATAAAAATGGTAGAAACAATTAAAGATAATGAGATGTCTAAAAAAATTAAGCAAAGCCGTATCAATTATTTTGCAACTATTATGTAAATTTGTTACGAAATAATAAATTGATATTTAAACAATTATCAATTTATTTTAAATAAAATGTCTTTGAATGGAGTGCTTCAAGAAGCTATTGAAAAAGTTATTCAAACTTTTATAACAAAAGTTTCTACAACGTATAATTTAGATAACAATGATTTAAATGCTATTTGGACAGGTAATATTTATTCAGAAAAATTAAATAAAGATGTATGTTCACCTGATATTAGTAACGAGTCTTTATTAAAATGTAACAAAGATGAACTAAAAGCGTTATGTAAACAAAAAGGATACAAATGTTCAGGTTCTAAACCAGATTTAATTTCACGTTTATTAGGAAAAGAAGACACTAAACAATCAGATACTAAAAAATCAGACACTAAAAAATCAGACACTAAAAAATCAGACACTAAAAAAGAAATTTCTATTGTAGAAAAGAAATTGATTGCAAATATTCCTAACATTCTTATTAAACGTAATAAATATAACAACTATGAACATCCAGAAACTGGTTTTGTTTTTAACAACGAAACAAAAATTGTTATCGGAAAACAAAACAAAAATGGATCAATTGAAGAATTAACAGAAGATGACATTGACAAATGTAATGCTTTTAAATTTCAATTTCAAATTCCTATGAACTTAGATAAAAAATCTAAGCTAGTTGATGTAAAAGTTGAAGAATTAGACGAAGATGAAGATGAAGATGAAGATGAAGATGAAGAATTAGAAGTTGAAGAATTAGAAGAAGAATTAGAAGAATTAGAAGTAGAAGAAGATGATTTAAAAGAAGACGATTTAGAAGAAGATGATTTAGAAGAAGATGATTTAGAAGAAGATGATTTAGAAATAGAAGAAGAGTATTAAGTAAAATATCTTGTAGCATTTACACATAAATTATTTTTAAATAATTTATGTAGATATTAATTATTTTTTACTTCATATAAATGATTAGAAAGTTGTTCTATGGTCCATCCTTTATATAAAGTATTTTTACCAGTTACTATTGCTAATTCTTTTAATAGTGAAATTCTACTTAAAATAGGAGTTTCAACTTTAATAGGAGTTTCAACTTTAATAGGAGTTTTTTTTGTTTCAAAATCTATTTCATGGTTAAGATTAAGCCTATTTATTATTCTTGAAATATCACATGACTGTTGAATACCATTTACTTTTACTGTTTGACAAGGATCAAATCCATTATCTCCATACGATAATTGATAAATTTTACCTATCACGTCTCTTACAGATCCATCATACGTAACTTGTATATCTTCGCATACTTTAATAATACGTCTTTGAATATATCCTGATTTGGCGGTACCCATAGCTGTATCACAAACACCTTCACGACCTGACATTGCGTGAAAAAAAAATTCCTGAGGATTTAAACCTTCGATAAATGAATGTCTAACAAAACCTCTAGACTCATATTCAATTTCTTTATCCAATTTTCCAAACGCATAATGAGGTAAAGTTCTTTTACTATTATTAAGAGTTGGTTGAACTCTTTTTCCTAATAAATTTTGTTGTCCAAGAAGCCCTGTTAATTGGGCAATATTGAAAAAATCTCCTTTACTACCTGATAAAACAGTAGACAATAAATTATTGGTTGTTGACATTGAATCTTTAGCAATTTTCATACCAACATCTTTAGCTTTACTTAATGCAGCTGTAATACGTACTTCTCTTATTCCTTCATTATAAGTAGTTGCTTCAATACCATCTGCTTCTATATAACATCTTGAAATTTTATCTTGAATTTGAATAACATTTTCAGGAGATGTTATTAAACAATCTTCTAATCCTATACTAAACCCATTAACTAATAACCAACCATTACTAATAAATTGAATGTTACTAATAAACTCAGAAGCCATATCAACTCCGTATTCTTTATGAATAACTTGAATAAGAGAATTATGACAAGCTCCTAATGTAGTTTTATCAAGAGCTCCTTCGTACATAACTCCTCTATATATTTTTACAATTGGTTCATCTGAATATGCATCATTTTTTTGTTCATAAATAAAATCATCAGGAAGAATTAAAGATACTAATCCTCTTCCATTATATACACATGATTTTTTTCCTTTCATTTTTAATACATTTTTAATTATTTTAACTCGTTCTTTTGACCATAAAGATTTTCCTTTCATTTCTCCAGTTAATGAAATATCAAAAAACTGACTTTTTGTTAACTTATTATTTACATCTTTAGTCATTAAAAATGCAGCTACTAAAGAATCTTGAACTATCGACATATTTGGCTTGCTAGCTTGTGCTGACATAATATTATACTTAGACGCAGACAACAACTCTAATTCTGTACGTGCTTCTATAGATTGAGGAACATGAATATTCATTTCATCTCCATCAAAATCAGCGTTAAATGTCTTTGTAGTAGCCAAATTAAACCTAAAAGTCTTTCCAGGCATAACACGAATTTTCATAGCAAGCATAGACCCCTTGTGCAGAGTAGGCTGTCTATTTAACAATACAGTATCTCCATCTTTTAAATGACGGTGAACAACATCTCCTAATTTTAAAGTTATTTTTTTCTTTGTAGAATAATATATTTTATCTAATATTTTACCATTTCTTTCTATTTTATCTCCTTCTTTAAGACAATCTATAATCTCAAGTTTTTTCCCATTTCTAATAATAATATCATTAGGTAACAATTCAGTTCCTTTGGTAAACATAGCATATTTTAAATTAAGTCTTGTTTCCTCATTATTATTAACTGTAACTATAAAATTTGCTTTATTTGTGTTTACAATATTTTCTAAATATTTTAAATTATATACACACGCAATTTCTGGTATAGTAAGATCTTTAGAAATAGCTTCAGGCATTGCCATCCAACCAAACGGAAGTTTTGGATCAGGACCGATTACCGTACGACCAGAAAATTCTACACGTTTTCCCATTAAATTATTACGAATTTGACCTTCTTTACCTGTAATACGTTCTTTAATACCTTTTATAGGTCTTCCATTCGTAGGATGTTTAGCTTTTCCTTGACTATTATTGTAAAAAGTCATAATTCTAAATTTAAGACACTGTAACGCCTTTTGTTTTCTTAATTCATTCTTCTCATTTACTAAATTAGTAGTGTCAGGAGCTAAAATGTTATTAGCTTTTATAATCTCAATAATCTGATTTGTTAAATCATCATCACATATATTTCCATCTGATATTACAAATGGACGAGCGCAAGGTGGAATAACTGGAAATACTGACATAATTAAATTTCTTGGATGCATTCTTGTAGGATCAAATCCGCATAAAATTACATCTTCATCAATAATAGCATCAAAAAATTTATTAATCTCTTCTACAGACAATTCTATACTAATTTTTGAATTTTGTTTTGAACTTTTTGGTTTATGTTCTTCAGATTCATTTTCTTCATACACATTCACTTTTTCTTTATACTCCATACATATAGTATTATCCGACAATGAATATGAAATTTTAGGCTGAGTATTATTACAATAACAACAAATATCAACTTTTTCTAACTTATCTAATACAAGTTTAAATCTTCTTTCACCCTTAAACTTATCTAACCCGCATAATTTAATTTGATCTTCCGATATTAATAACCTATTACATTGAATACAAAAACACTTCAAAAATGATACAACATTTTTATAAAAAAGTGGATGAATAATATACTCGTTTAACTCAATATATCCAAAATGTCCTGGACAAACTTTAGGACATTTTCCACACGTAGCGCATAAATTATTTGTTTCTGTACTACTTCCCATCCTTTCATCATATACAGATCCAGGTCCTGTTAATTTTGTTATATTTACTTTACACACAGACATTTCTATTATTTCTTTTGTAGAATATACTCCAAAAATAATAGATGCAGTTTCTTTAACATCTTGACACGCCATTTAAATATTTTAAGTGTTTTGTTTATAAATTTCAATTTTTACATAGTTTACAAATTAACAACTTTTATGATTTGGAAAATTCCCAAAATTTCCAAAATCATAATTTAAAAGAATATTTAGTTATATAAATGGAATGTTCATATTGTAAAAAAGAATTTTTTTCAAAATCATATTTAACTTATCATCAAAAAAATGCAAGATACTGTTTAAAAATACAAGGAAACTCTGATAAATGTAAATTTAAATGCTATTATTGTAATAAGATACTATCAAAAAAAAAATTAAAAACTCATTATGAAATATGTAAAGAATTTTCTAAAGATAAACTTGAAAATATTGCCATCAAAGCTGTTCAAAGAAACTTTGATCATGAAACTACTATTAATATTGAATCTGATTCAGACACAGAGTCTGATTCAGATATTGATTATGAATCAGAGTGCGAATCAAAGTGCGAATTACAGTGTGTCAGAATCACTTATAAACTAACACCTCTTGAAGTTGGTAACACAAAGACGAAGACGGTTTCATCAATGTAACTAATTTGTGTAAAGCTGGTAAAAACAATTCAGTAATTGGAATCAGTTAGATAAACTAAAGGTTTTCTCAAGGTTCTTTCTTCATCTATCGGAATCCCAAGACGTGAATTAATCAAGTATAACAAAGGTTCAATTCACGAAAGAGCAAATAATTTGGAAAAACTTAAAAATTTAAAGTATAAAGTATTTCTAGAAATTTTGGTGTAATAAAAAATCTTAAATACACCAAAATTGTTAAAAAAAATAAAAATTAGTTTAATTTGGAAAATTCCCAAAATTTCCAAAATCATAATTTAAAAGAATATTTAGTTATATAAATGGAATGTTCATATTGTAAAAAAGAATTTTTTTCAAAAAGTATATTAACAAATCATCAAAAAACAGCAAAATATTGTTTGAAAATTCAAGAATCGGCTGGATTAAATGTAAAATTCTTATTTAAATGCGAGTTTTGTTCTAAAAATTTGTCACAAAAAATTGATTTAGAAAGACATCAGCTCAGATGTTTAGAAAAAAAAGAATCTGATTTTACTAAAAAATACAAAGACATAATCAATCGTCAAAAACGATTGATTAACAATCAAAAACAAACAATCAAAGAACAAAAAATTAGTTATGAAAAGCAAATAAAAAATCTTCAAGATAAACTTGAAAATATTGCGATCAAAGCCGTACAAAAAAATGTTGAAGATGAAACTACTCTTGATATTGACGAATTTGTTTGTGATACTGACAACGATTCTGAAGAATATAAACTACAACCTCTTGACGTAGGTAATGGATTTACTATTGAACACAGAGAAGAAGATGGCTTTATCAATGTAACTAATTTGTGTAAAGCTGATAAAAAACAATTTTCCGATTGGAATGAGTTAGATGAAACTGACGACTTTCTTGAGGTTCTTTCTTCATCTATTGGACTTCCACCAAATGAACTAATTAAGTATAAGATATGTTCAATTGATGAAAAAGAAATTTGGACTCATCCTCAGGTTGCTATTAATATAGCCCAATGGATTTCTCCAACATTTGATGTTAAAGTATCTTCTTGGGTTTATGAAGCAATGATGACTGGTAAAGTATATATTACTAATACTAAATCATACAAGGAATTACAAAAAGAAAATAAGAACAAAGATCTTAAAATACAATTTCTTACAAAAAAATACGTTAAATCACAACCTAGAATTCAGTATGATGAAAAGAATGTAATATATATTCTTACAACTAAATTAATGAAAAAAGAAGGTCGGTATATACTTGGTAAAGCAGTAGATCTTACATCTAGACTGTCTACCTATAATAAATCAGATGAACACGAAGTAATATTTTTTGCTTCATGTAAAGATGCAGAAACAATGAATATAGTAGAAAATATGTCTTTTTCACTTCTTAATGAATACAGAGAACAAGCAAACAGAGAAAGATTTATTTTACCTCATAATGAAAAGATAGAATTATTTTCAAATGCAATAAAAGATTCTATTAAATTTTTTAGTAGATAAATTAAATAAAAGATTCTATTATTGAAGAAGTAGCAAAGTTGTTCAATACAAATGCTCACGTAAAAAACGGAGCAATAGGAATAAAAACAGATTTCTATCATGATTTTATAAAGCAAGTATGTTCAGGAAGTGTAGTTGATTAAACATTAAATAAAAAATATCAATTATTAACAGATTATAATGAACTATTAATATCATTTTCAAATAGTTATTATAAAGGAAATAAATATGGTGTTCAAGATTATATAGATACAAATATATTTAATTATATATTATTTTGGAATGAAGTAATCATATTAAAATAAATAAAAAATTGATTTAATTTTATACTGTATAATTATATAGTATAAATTAATCATGTTGATTAAAGTTACACATACAGCACCAACTTTTAAGCAATTTGCAGAATGGGGAATTCAAACAGCTTATCCTACTTTTTATATTAATATTGTTTTTTACAAAGAGGAAAAAGAAGAATTATCATTTAGAGTAAAAATAACTGGTCACTATTATTGTTGTGGATCACGCAATTTTGAAGATATTGATATAAGTTTAGATACATACAAAATTAATAATAATATGAGTAATGAACAAATTAGTGAATTATTAGAGGGTGTTTATATTAAAACAATTTTAGAAGAAAGTATTAAAGATAGTATGATTCCATATGATCCTATTGGAATACTAGAACAAATATGGGATGAATTTTAATTAAAAAATGATTTGCATTGACAATTTATTATATAATTATATAATTATATAATTATATAATAATATAATAATATTTTAACAGCATCAGATA
>Ga0209190_1003502_pt1 | contig 10392 bp, 4 predicted proteins | sample M_140205_XF_Meta_FD_187315 | JGI IMG/M metagenome (GOLD analysis project Ga0209190, IMG submission 187315) | Freshwater microbial communities from Lake Montjoie, Canada to study carbon cycling - M_140205_XF_MetaG (SPAdes) (version 2) | ecosystem: Environmental > Aquatic > Freshwater > Lake... | reverse complement strand
AACTCATGCTCGATGGAAAACCGCAACCTGCCGGCACCTATAGCGCCGCGACCGCTCCCAAGTTCATCAAGGGTGAGGGGATCTTGAAAATCGACGGGAAATGAGGCCCGGAAAGCTACTGACTGACGAACGATCTAACTTACGACAATCACCATGATGAAACGAACGGGAATGAAAATGATGAGTGCGCTGCTGATGGCAGGGGCGACGGTGGGCTTGGCAACGGCTGCAACGCCCGATGATCCAACTGGAATCATCAAGAAACCCATCCCGGACAAGACCGTGGTGTTCACCTTCGACGACGGCTGCCTCAGCGGTGCGACGATCGCCGGTCCCATCCTCAAGAAGCATGGATTCGGCGGCACGTTTTATGTCTCGGACGCCTTTGGTTTCCGCGACCGCAAGGATTGGTATATGACTTGGCGGCAGGCAAAGGGTCTGGACGATGATGGCTTCGAGATCGGTAATCACACCCGGGGGCATTCGATTATGTCGAGCACCGATGAAGGCGGTCTCCAAGCCAGTGTCTGGACACTAGAAGATGAAATGATCTCCAACCGCATTCCTAGATCGACGACTTTCTGCTGGCCGTTCTATGCGTATAACATCAAATTCTACCCGATCCTAGAGAGCTGGGGATACCTTTTCGCCCGTGGTGGCCATGGTCGCACCTATCGACCCACGGTGGACAATCCGTTTGACGTCCCTTCATTTGCCGTGGGCGGCGCGGGCATGACCTTGGAAGGATTCATCAGTTCCGTCCAGCAGGCCGTTGCCGGGCGGGTGGCCGTGTTCTGCTTCCACGGCACGCCGGATTTGGAGCATGGCCCCGTCGGAACCAATCCGGACCTGTTCGAAGACATGGTCGAATACTGCAAATTCAACAACTACAAGGTCATCGCGATGCGCGATCTGGCCCAGTACATCGACACGGCAAAGGCGGCGAAACTGCCGCCCACCGAGGATAAGCTCGCCAATCCCGGTCCTGAGCTGCGGATCACCGACGACAAGCCCTTCGTCCCAAGAAAACGTCAACTCAGTGGCTATGTCTTCCCGGATGAAAGCAAACCTCCCAGCGCCTTTAAAAACATCTGCCGTCTGAACCTGCCTGGATCTGTCCTTGGTGCGGTCAACGGCTCCACGATCACGCTCTATGTTCCCGAGTCCACCGATGTGAAGGCGCTGGCTCCGGTATTTGACCTCGCATTCGCCGCATCAGCCACTCCAGCCTCGGGTACGGTGCGCGATTTTAGCCAGCCGCAGAAATACACCATCACCGCCCAGGATAAATCGACCATGGACTACACCGTGCAGGTGGTGAAAACCAAGGCACCCATGCACTACGCCTGGACGTCTAACAATGCCGGGGCGTTCGCGGATGCCGCGCAATGGAAGACCAACCTTGGCACGGCTGCAGCCCCTGCCACGGGTGGAAGTGTCGAGACGATCCTCAATTTCTATACGGCAGGCAAATACGAGGTGACGAGAGACTCCGCAGACGATTTGATGCTCAACCAGCTCAACATCGGCAGCTCTTCCCTGACGCTGAACTCCAATGGCACACTAGTATTCGCCAAGAGCAAGGCGCGTGGCAACTTGCCATACCTGAACAGCCAGAATCGCGCGGAGGTCAGCATCAAGGCGCCGATCCGGCTCGATGCGGATCTCATCGTGGATGGACTCGAAACCGACGACACGCGCGTCTTCCTGCCGGGTGCCATTTCCGGCACGGGTGGCCTGATCAAGAACGGCCCACACCGGCTCTACATCATCAATGCGGTCAACACCTTTACCGGTGGCACCGTCATCAATGAAGGGCTCCTCTCCCTGCACGGCCAAGGCTTGGGAGCAGCCCCGGTCACCTTGAATCATGACGCGACCATTGCTTTCGACTCCCACAATGGCAACGGCCCTCCGGTGATGAACGCTCTCACCTCTAACGGCGGACGTATTTCCGGCGGTAGCAATGCCTTCTGGAGCGGCCCTGTGAAGTTGACTGGGGAGACCCATATGGACACCTTCGAATCCTTGGAATTTAATAACAAGGAAGGCGGTATCAGCGGACCCGGCGGCCTTACCCTGACCTGCCAGCCACAGGATCATTGGTTCAAGTGCGGAACGCTCAAACTTTTCGGACTCAATACTTACACGGGAGTCACCAAGGTTGAGCAGGGGGTCATGGAAGTCATGTCCTCGCTCTACGGCAATAACCCCGCGCTATGGACCCCAGCAAATATCGTTGTATACGGGGAAGCCGGTGAACTGCGGTTGCATGTCGGCGGTGCTGGCGAATTCACCAGCGCACAGGCCGCAACCATGCTCAAAAACATCAGCACTGGCGTCAATCATAACGGCCTGATGGCGGGTGCCACCTTCGGCCTAGATACGACCAAGGCCACGACGGCTCAGGAGCTTTCCGGAACGATCACGGATTCCAAAGGTCCTGGCGGCGGCAGCGTGTCGATCAAGAAATGCGGCCCGGGAATCTTGAAACTATCAGGTGCCAATACCCACACCGGCCAGACCATTATCACCGGCGGCACCCTGAGCATCGATTCGTTCAACAGCTCGGCAAAAGGTAAAGCTAACAGCAGCCTAGGCGCGCCCAAGACCGCCAGCAATGCCGAGATCATGATCAGTGGCGGTAGCACCCTGATCTATACCGGCAAGGGCGAGACTACCGACCGCAATCTGAACCTGCCCGGCGCTGGCGATACCATCACTCTGGATCAATCCGGCACCGGCCTGCTTAAGCTGACCGGCCCCTTCGTGATGTCCGGCTATGGTGAAAATAAAACCGTTGTGCTCGCCGGTTCCAGCGCGGGCACTGGCGAACTCGCTTTCAACATCGACAACGTCTATGACCGCAAGGACAAGGCGTTCACCTCCATCACCAAATCCGGAACGGGCACCTGGACGCTCTCCGGCATCAATACCTACACCGGCCCGACGACGGTGAAGCAGGGTACGCTGCTGCTAGCAAATGCGCAGAGTCTGGGCGACAAGACGGAAGTCTCGGTGGACGGCGGTGCTATGCTGGCCCTAAACTTCAAGGGTGAGATGCACATCTCGAAACTTATACTCGATGGGAAACCGCAACCTGCCGGCACCTATAGCGCGGCGACTGCTCCCAAGTTCATCAAGGGTGAGGGGAGTTTAAAGAACGAGGGAAAATAAAGCCCAGTCGCTTGATAACTGCGGAGGCAAGGGAAAGAGCTTAATCTAATAATTTATATACAATCAAACGAAAGACAATGACCATGATGAAACAAACAGTAATGAAAATGATGAGTGCCACGCTTCTGGTTGGAGCGACGATTGGCTGGGCAGCGGCCGCAACGCCCGATGATCCCACTGGAATCATCAAGAAACCCATCCCGGACAAGACCGTGGTGTTCACCTTTGACGACAGCTGCCTTAGCGGCGCAACGATCGCCGCCCCGATCCTCAAGAAGCATGGTTTTGGCGGTACCTTCTATATTTCGGACGCCTATGGGTTCCGCGAGCGCAAGGACTGGTACATGACGTGGCGGCAGATCAAGGGCATGGCCGATGATGGCTTCGAGATCGGCAATCATACCCGCGGCCATGGAATGTTATCGATGACCGACGAAGGCGGTCTCCAAGCCTATATGTGGACCCTGGAAGATGAGGCGATTTCCAACAGGATTCCAAGACCGACCACGCTTGCCTGGCCATTCTATGTTGTGAATCCGAAATTCTATTCGCTCTTAAGTAGCTGGGGATATACTTTCGGACGCGGCGGCTATGGCCGTGTCTATCGACCCGCCGTGGACCATCCACTGGATGCCCCGTCGTTTGCCGTGGGCGGCATCGGCATGACCCTCGAGGGCTTTATCAGTGCGATCCAACAGGCCACGGCCGGCCGGGTGGTGGTGCTCACTTTCCACGGTACGCCGGATTCGGAGCATGCCGCCATTTCAACCGATCCTGATCTGTTCGAAGACATGGTCGAATACTGCAAGGCTAACAATTACCACGTCATCGCGATGCGCGACTTGGCTGAGTATATCGATACGGCAAAAGCGGCGAAACTTCCCCCAACCCAAGAGAAGCTCGAGAATCCCGGTCCTGAGCTGCGGGTCAAGGGCGACAAACCCTTTGTGCGTAGGCAGCGTCCAAGCCGGGGCTTTAAGTTCCCTGTTGAACTCACGGCTCCCTGGACGTGCAAAGAGATCTATCGTTTGCGCTTGCCGGATTCCGTCTATGCTGCGGTCAATGGTGCCAACCTCACGCTCTACGTCCCGGAGTCCACCGATGTGAAGGCGCTCGCACCCACCTTTGACCTAGCGCGTTTTTCCACCTCGAATCCACCCTCGGGCACGGCCAGAGACTTCACCAAGCCGCAGACCTATACTATCACGGCCCAAGATAAATCGACTCGGGACTATATCGTGCAAGTGATTAAGACCCCGTCGCCCATGTACTACACTTGGGCATCAAATAAGCCTGGTAAGCTCGATGATGCCGCGCAATGGAAGACCAATCTGGGTACGGCTGCGGCGCCTGCCTCAGGCGGCAATTCAGATGCCATCTTGAATTTTTATACGGGTGGCAATTACGAAGTGACTCGTGAAGCGGCCGATGATTTCGTGCTCAACCAGCTCAATATCGGCAGTTCGGCCCTGACGCTGACATCCAAAGGCACACTGGTATTCGCCAAGAGCAAATCGCATGGCGCCCTGCCATACATGAACAGCCAGAATCGCGCGGAGGTCACCGTCAAGGCGCCGCTCAGGCTCGATGCGGATTTCACCATCGATGGGCTCGAAACCGATGATACACGCGTATACCTGCCAGGTGCCATTTCCGGCACGGGTGGTTTGATCAAGAACGGTCCACACACCGCATACGTCAGCAATGCTAACAACTCCTACAGTGGTGGGACCACCATCAATGACGGCTGCCTGTCCGTCAATCCGAAGGGGATTGGCTCGGGTCCTGTCACGGTCAATAAAGGCGGGACCATCAGTTTCGGCGGTGTCCCTGTGACCAACGCGCTCACTTCTAACGGTGGATGTTTTTCAGGTGGTGGCGAGGCCTGCTGGAGCGGCCCTGTGAAGTTGAATGCGGACACCAAGATCGACACGAACGAACGCTTGGAGTTCAATAATACGGAAGCTGGCATCAGCGGATCCGGCGGCATCACCCTGACCGCGCAGGTTGCCGGGCAGGGGTTCAAGAGCGGGACGCTCAAGCTGGTCGGACGTAACACCTACACAGGAGCCACCAAGGTTGATGCGGGAGTCCTGGAAGTCGTTTCCTCACTCTACAACAATGAGGCCACTCGCTGGACGCCGGCCAATATCACCGTCAATGGGGCAGCAGGTGAACTGTTGTTGCACGTCGGTGGTCCAGGCGAATTCACCGCCGCGCAGGCCGGAACGATGCTTAAAAACATCGCCACCGGCGTTAATAACAACGGTCTGATGGCTGGCGCCACCTTCGGGCTGGATACGGGCAAGGCCACGACGGTGCAGGAGCTTTCCAGTACGATCACGGATTCCAAAGGTCCGGGCGGCGGCAGCGTGTTGATCAGGAAAAGCGGCGCAGGAACATTGAAGATTTCCGGCGCAAACACCTATACCGGCAGGACCATTATCACCGGCGGCACCCTCAGCGTCGATTCGTTCAACAGCGTGGTGAAGGGCAAGGCCAGCAGCAGTCTGGGTGCGCCCAAGAACGACGCCGATGCCGAAATCATGATCAGTGGCGGCGCCACCTTGATGTATACCGGCAAGGGTGAAACCACCGACCGCAACCTCAACTTTCCCGGTGGCGGCGACATCATCACCCTGGATCAATCCGGCACCGGCCTGCTGAAATTCACCAACCCCTTCGTGATGTCTGGCTTTGCGGCAAATAAAACCGTTGTCCTAGCCGGCTCCAGCGCAGGCACCGGCGAACTCGCCTTTAACATCGACAACGTCTATGACCGTAAAGGCCAGTCTACCACTTCGCTCACTAAATCCGGCACCGGCACTTGGACGCTGTCCGGCATCAATACCTATACCGGCCCGACGACGGTGACCATGGGCACGCTGTCGTTCACGAATGGGAAGGGCCTCAGTGACAAGGCGGATGTCTCGGTTGCCGACGGCGCGACTCTTGCCTTGAACTTCAAGGGAGAAGTGCGTATCTCCAAACTCACACTCGCTGGGCAACTCCAACCTGCTGGTACTTATAGCGCTGCCACCACCCCCAAGTTCATTAAGGGTGATGGAGTGCTGAAAATTCAGTGAATCGCCGGAATTACAAGACCTTGAATTTCGTACTTCCCAGGCGCTGGCTCGTGTGTCTGGGGGGACTGATTGCTGTGCTCGCGCCGCTGGCTTCGGCGCGACCGTCGTTGTTTATTCGTAACTGGCAGTCCGATGTGGGATTGCCCGACAATACGGTGATCGGGATTACCCAATCGTCCGACGGATTCCTCTGGGTGGCCACCAAGACGGGCTTGACGCGTTTCGACGGCGTGCAGTTCCGACCTTGGTCAGTGCCGACGGATGGAATCCAGACGCGCGGCTGCAAGGAAGTGTTAGGCGACCGGCGCGGGCGATTATGGGTTGCGAAAGATCAGGGGGTGGTGGTGTGTGTGGACCAAGGGCGGACGACGACGGTGGTCGGCGCGGAACACGCGGCGGGGGACGTTGGAGACCGGATCATGGTGGAAGACGCTGAAGGCGCCATCTGGGTGTCCTACGGCGGTGGCGAGGTCTTGCGCATTCAGGACGGGCGAGTGCGTTCTTTCACCGAGGCGGACGGATTGCCCGCAGTAGGGGTCTGCCGATTGGCGGTGGATGGGATGGGGTTACTTTGGTTTTCGCAAGGGGATTGGGTGGGAGTCTATCGGGATGGAAAATTCCAACCGCTGCGGAATCTACCGGCTCGGATCATCACTGGTTGCCGCAGTGGAGGGATCTGGGGTTGCGATAATGGGCAACTCTGGAGATACAGCGAGGGCGGTGAACCCGTGAAACTTGGCGCTTTGCCAGCCGATACGCCGGTGGTGACCCCGACGGCATTTCACGAGGATCGTGACGGATTCCTATGGCTCGGAACGCGGGAGGCGGGGCTGTTCCGTTTCGATCATGCTGGAGTGGCCACAGCGACCATGTCCCAGCAAACGATCCATGCCCTACTGGAGGACCGCGAGGGGAATATGTGGGTCGGCACTCGCGGCGGCGGCTTGAGCCAGTTGAAGCCCAGCGTCGTGGAATTGTTGGCGATCAGTCCCTCTACCCAGTTCAGGCCGGTGAACTCCATTTGTCAGGATACCACCGGGTTGATGTGGGCGGTCCTCTGGCCAAACGGTGAAATCTTGCGGAACGCAGGCCATGGCTGGACACCGTTGTCTGAGAAAGACGGATGGCCCGTGCCTCTCTCCAGTTGCGTGGCCGCGGATTTCCAAGGTGGTGTCTGGATCGGCACTCAATACAATGGCCTGTTTCACTGGAAAGACGGGGCAATAACGGAGAGCCTCAGCGCGGAGAACGGCTTGTGTGTCAACTCGAACGGCACGGCCGGCAACCAAGTGAAAGCACTACTGCCGACTGTATCCGGCGAGGTCTGGATTGGCACCAATGGGCCCGATGATCGGCGGCAGGTCTTGCAGTGCTGGCGCGCCGGGAAATTTGAAACCTTCGATCTGCCTCTCGACAGCGGGCCAGTGGTGACCTTGGCCATTGATTCCGCCGGCGACTGCTGGGCTGCGACGACCAAGGGTCTGCTGCTGCGGGTGCGCATGAACAAGCTGACTGACGAAACTGCCAGCACTTTCGAGGGGGCGGGCGTGATCCGCTGCCTGCTAGGCACGCCGGATGGCAGTCTCTGGATAGGCTATGGCGGGCAGGGCTTGGGGAGGCTCAAAGCCGGTCGTTTCAGCCACTATCGGATGGAGCACGGGCTGCATGACGATTATATCTCCAATATCTTACCCGATAGTTACGGCCAGTTATGGTTCGCGGCTAACCGCGGCCTCTTCTCCGTAGGTGAAAATGAATTGGACGATTTCGCGAACGGGCGGACCAAGCGGATCTGGTCGGAGGTCTACGGGCGCAACGATGGTTTGCCGCAGTTGCAGGCCAGTTATGATGCCTGGCCGGGAGCGCAGCGCGGCACGGATGGCCGCTTGCTTTTCGCGATGCAGTCCGGGGTGGCCGTCGTTGATTCTGAAAATCTCAAAGAGAGCGCCGATCCACCGCCGGTGCTGATCGACCTAGTGACGGTCAACGGCAAAATCGTGGCGGCCTATGGGGCCGATGGCACCCCTGCATCCCCACTTTCTCCCGCACCGCTCGAACTGGGCCATGGCGATGCGCACCTGCACCTAGCACCCGGACAACGGCAACAAGTCGAGTTTGATTTCACCGCGTTGACATTTATCAAGCCGGAGGTCGTTAGCTTTAAATACTGGCTGCACGGCTTGGACTCCGATTGGGTCGAGGCTGACACGCGCCGGTCGGTCAGTTATGCCCAAATACCGCCCGGCCACTATCGTTTTCAAGTCGCCGCTTGCAACAGTGATGGCGTTTGGAACGAAATCGGGGCGGCGCTGGAACTGACTGTCGATCCTTACTGGTGGGAGACGGCTTGGTTTCAGGTGATCGGCACCTTGTCAGCCGCAGGGCTATTATCGGCAGTGATATTGTTAGGCTGGCGGCGGCGGCACAGGAGCCAGATCGAACGTCTCGAGATGCAGCAAGCCACGGAACGTGAGCGCGCCCGTATTGCCCGCGATATTCACGACGATCTCGGGGCAACCTTGACACAGATTGCCATGTTGAGTGATTCGACCGGCACGGTTAGGCTGTCTCACGAGGATAATCTGGGGAAAATCCACCAAGTGGCCCTAGCGATGACCCAGACGATGGATGAGATCGTGTGGGCGGTCAATCCGCGCCATGACCGGTTCGATCAAATGATGATGTATCTGGATGCTTACGCGCAGGATTATCTTGAATCAACTGATCTGCAATCATATGTGGAGTTTCCCAGTCCTTTACCCACCCGGCAGATCTCGGCCCAAGTCCGGCACGACCTGTTTCTTGCCTTCAAGGAGGCGCTTAATAATCTCGTTCGCCATGCAGCCGCGCGGCGGGTGTGCATTAGCCTGTTGGTGCGGTCAGATGGATTCTCCTTATGTGTCGAGGATGATGGCGTGGGTTTCGTTGTCGATCTGTCCGCCGCTCTCCACGCCGGCACCGGCAACGGCTTGGCTAACATGCAGGCGCGGCTTGCATCGGTTGGCGGGCACTGCACCATGGACAGCGCGCCAGGGCGCGGCACGCGGGTTGTCTTTGATTTACCTTGGGAGTCATAAATCATGAAAATACTCGTTTCCATCGTCGAAGACCACAAATCCCTGCGCCAACTCTTGGCCGAGTGGGTCAGCCAAGCGCCCGACATGAAACTCGGGCGCACCTATGCCGATGCAGAATCCGCGATGGACGACCTACCCCAACACCCCGCTGACGTGGTGTTGATGGATATTAACTTGCCCGGGCTCAATGGCATCGAGTGCGTGCGGCAGCTGAAAGCACTGCTCCCAGCCACGCAGTTCGTGATGGTGACGGTTTACATGGATGCCGACCAGATCTTCAAGGCCTTGGCGGCGGGTGCCACCGGCTATTTGTTGAAGCGCTCCTCCCACATGGAACTCTTGCAGGCGATCCGCGAGGTGGCCGCCGGTGGCTCGCCGATGAGCCGCAACATCGCCCGCCTCATCGTGGAAAAATTTCACGGTGCGCCGCCGCTGTCGTCCGACGTGGAGCGGCTTAGTGACCGCGAACTCGAGGTGCTGCGCTTGCTCGCCCGCGGCCAGTGCAACAAGGAAGTCGCCGCCAGCTTAAACCTCAGTTTTCATACGGTCCACACGCTGGTTCACCGCATTTACGAGAAACTCCACGTTCACACTCGGCGCGAAGCCGTGGCCCGCTTCCATCAAGCCAACCAGCCGCGCCAGCTAGACGGGTGAAGTTCTGCAAATGGCGGGTGTGTACGGATATTAAATCTTATACCCAGTCTTGCTGATTCTCCTGCATCAGTCCTCAGGCTCGTCAATCATTTTGCTCTTGCTCTTGCTCTTGCTCTTGCTCTTGCTTAACGATGGAGCGATAGACCCACGCGCCAATTTCACTACCATCAATATCCAATTCCCAATATGAACATCAATCTACTTGTCGCAACGATTATGTTTATGACCAGTTGCATCTGCCTCCAAGCTCAACAGAAAGACGATAGCCAAAAGGAACCTTTTACCACGATCAGACATGGCCAGAGTGAATATTCAGTCGCTAAGTTCACACTGACTAAGCCGTGGATAATCCCTCAGAAAGTAGCAGTTTTAGATGATACGATGGAGCAATGGAAGAT
>Ga0209190_1003501_pt1 | contig 10392 bp, 12 predicted proteins | sample M_140205_XF_Meta_FD_187315 | JGI IMG/M metagenome (GOLD analysis project Ga0209190, IMG submission 187315) | Freshwater microbial communities from Lake Montjoie, Canada to study carbon cycling - M_140205_XF_MetaG (SPAdes) (version 2) | ecosystem: Environmental > Aquatic > Freshwater > Lake... | reverse complement strand
AGTAGAAATATCACAAGATTCGAGTAAACGTAAAACGGATTGGATTGGAATTTTGCGTTTAATCTTCTTGTACTTAAGTCTTGTCTTTTTACTAATTATTTTTTTACGTTGTGGTAAAATTTTAATGATATCAATATTTAGTTTGACAGTATTATTTCTTATTATTATTGGGCAAAAATTATGGAATTTTACACGACGTGATAAAAATCGCTGGGACGTTATTCGTTGGAATGTTGATAAAAAGAAACTACCAGGTGGGGGTAATTCTGATTCTGGTGTTGATTCTTGTTTAATGTCAGCAGAAGACGAAAATGCGATCGATACGTATGAAGAAACAAAGAAAAAGATGCTTAATAATGTTATTAGTTTAGAAACACAGATTATTCAAATGGGTGATTCTGGCAAGGAACTTAAATTCAAATATGAAGAATTAGCAAAACAAAAAGCAAATTTGGAACGATTGATTCGAGAAAATAAAGAGGCGATTAAGAATAAATAAATGATTTATACCCATCTATCGTATTCCGGTGTAGTTATCCAATCACGCCACGATGGAATATGTTTTTTATATGGCATATCAGCATATAACATTTCACAATAATCATAAATTTCATATGCTAAATCGTGATAATCTTCACGACGAACTGTACTAATCCATTGATATTGTTCTATTTTCGTTGATGGTAAAGTAATTTTATTTAAAAATACATTAAACAACCAACGTGCTTGAAGATCACTGGTTTGAATCCAGTTAAAACTAGCTACATAACCAATACAACCAATCGTAGTAAGACCAGGAACTATGATATTTTTATACAATTTAGGAATTTCATCGTTATATCCCAACAATGAAATTCCCGATGGATACCCTGTTGCATCAATTATAATATCAGGCTTGTACTTTTCAAAATTATGCGTAGAAAGTGTATCGTGGTCCTTTATGATAGCAAGCTTACCCTGTGATTTATATGTATAAATATGGTCGTTTAATGTTATATTTTTTCGACAAGCTTTTTCTAATGGAAATTCTATTTGACCCCTCTCTAATGAAAATATAGGAATCATATATAAAATCATCAACATAATGCGAAATATGGAACGTGGGAATACATTCCCTAAAAATAGAAAAATACGCCATGTGAAAAAATGTAAGCTATACCCCCATAAATAGCGTGTAAAAATCCAACGAGAACTACGATATAAAATTGATACATTTTTTGCGTTATTTTGAACGGCTGTACACGCCAAATCACAACCACTTGGACCAATTCCGGCGACTACCACATTTTTATTTTTAAAAAAATCAGCGACATTTATAAGATTCCTACTAAAATCACTTGGAATAAAACTACCTTCAATACGATCTTTTTTATTTCCGTAAAATCCACCGGCAATAATCATATACGGAACTGTATGCATATTGATTCTATTGTTACATTTTGATACAATATGCCACAATGCATCTGTTTGTTGTGAAATAGATAAAACTTCTGTATTGAACTGAACATATTGTAACAAGTTATGTTTAGCAATATATGATGTCAAGTAATCATACACATTTTGTCCTGTAGGATAGAGTGGGAATGTTGTAGGCATAGGTTCATCACTAAAACAATAACTCCATCGATTTGTTTGAAGCTTACATCCTGGATAATTATGTGTTAGCCAAACACCACCGAATGTTTCATTTATGTCATATACAATAGGTGTAAAACCATAATACAATGCCCATCGACACGCCGCAATCCCAGAGACACCAAATCCTATAATACATACTTCTCGGTTATTCATCGTATACAGAATAATCTATAAATATATTATGGATAATGAATATATTGTTGTAAATATAACTTGCGATATTAATTATTGTAAATATTAATCAAAAAAATATATAAATAGAATATATATAGTTTTATTGTCATCTAATATGGATATCGAAAACGTTAAAAATATGGCAATGACATATGGAAAACAATTCTACGAAAATAAGCCTGTATTTTTTGGTTCAATTGCCATTATTGGGTTTATTATATTGGTTTTACTTTTTAAAAAATACAAGGAGCTTGTTAAAAAAGAAAAAAATGAACCTGTATTTATTACTAAGGTAAAACGTGCTAATGAAGTAATACAAGTTTCAGATGAATTAATTCCCGCACCTACATTTGGTTCTGCTTTTACATATACAACGTGGATATATATTAATGATTGGAGTCAAAACTCTGAAAAAGTAAAACACGTTTTCCATAAAGGTGATGAAGAATTTAAATCGTGTGCGCCAGCTGTATGGTTGCTTCCAAATATTAACTCTATGGCGATTTTATTTGATACAATTGATAGAAAGAAATCGAAAAATATTGAAGAAAAAAAAGGGGTTATGCCCTATTTAGACCCAGCTTTAAAAATAACGGAAAGTGTCGGTCATAAATTACCAAATCAAACCGAATGTTCATGTAAAGGGTTTTTACAATTGGATGATAATGCTCAACAGGCTTTTTATCAATCCGATACGAACGATTGTATGATTTTAACGGATGCTCGACGCAAAGAAACAGAAATTGTTGAAAATACAAAAGCAATTACATGGACGATTGAAAATGTAAATAATCATTTGATGGACCCAATTAAAAATCCGGAAATTTTGCGCGAAACGGGAAATTCTATTATTGTTGAGAATATTCCTATTCAGCGATGGTTTCATTTGGTTATTGTTATCAATGAAACAGCAGTTGAAGTATATATTGACGGCAAATTGTATAAAACAGTTATATTAGAGTCCCTATGTCGTACAAATAGTTTTCCATTGTATGTGAATATGAATACGGGATTCAATGGTCTTATTAATGAATTGCGATATTACCCCCACCCACTTAAACCTATGGACGTATATACGATGTATTCTCGTGGTCCAACCCCATTTTATTTTACGTATTTGTTCAAAGGAAAATTGGACTTATATGAAAAGAAAGTAAAAGATGCCGCTCGTAATGTAGGTGATAAAGTAGGAAATTTTGTCGATAAATTTTAATTTTTAGATTTACATATATCTATTTTGGTTATTACTAATAACTAAAATAATTTATAATAATAGTTAATTTGATATAAATTAATCTGTTGGTTTAATATATGAATGGCATCATCACGTGTTAAACCTATTGCTGAATTATTAGATGTGATACCGACTAAACCACATAATGTAGGCTTTAAATTTCCATCTTCCAAGTTAATAGATGGTGTTGATGGAATAGACGGTATTGACAAAAAACCACGTATATCTGGATTGAGTAATTTAAATATGGATGCTTTTAAACAGTATTTCCATATATTTATAAAAATAGCGATGGTTATTTTAATTCTTTATATTTTATTTCTCATTATATTAGCAGGTGCGAGTTTATCAAAATCATCTCCTACAATTATAACTAAAATAAAATCAATGAAAAAAAACGAGGCGTTTAGTGAAGCAAAATTACCATTGAGTAAACCAGGTGAAGGATTATGCTGGTCATTTATATCGTGGTTCAATATTGAAGATTGGAATTATCGGTATGGTCAAAAGAAAAATATCATTGATTGGGGAAAAAATTGTAAAATGTATTTTGATGATAAAACAAATGATATGATTATTGAAGTAACCACATTTCCATTGATTAATGGAAAATTGAATGTTGAACGATGTGTAGTTAAAAATATTCCAATGCAACGATGGTTTTGTCTAATTGTCGCTATGGATAATCGAAATTTAGATGTATTTATCGATGGTGAGCTTGTTGCTAATAAATTTTTACCGTATGTTCCTTATTATACACCGGAAAGACTGCAGATTTTTAAAGAAGGTGGTGTTAGTGGAAAATGTGGATGGATGCAGTATTTATCCTATAAAATACAACCCTTTGCTATAGAACATTTTCAAAAACTATCTCAAAAATTTAATAAAAAGAGCCCCTTGTATTTTGTCCATAATCGGTATTTTTTTACAGTTTTATTCGGTATAAAAACATTTATCAATACTATGATTATTATGATGGACCGCATATTTAAAAAAATGAATGCGTTTGGTATTGGTTTCATTTATACATTGATAGCCTATATTCGTCAGACACTGACAAATATGTATGATTATGCTTCGCGATTAATGTAAAGCGGAACGTATCAAACCTTACACCTACATGTTGGGCATAACCGGTGAATATTCAACCATTTATGAATGAGTTCATCATCAATGAAGGCGTGTCTACATTTCAGTGCGACAACTTGTGTTGTAGGAGAAAATTCATCAAATGTTAGTGCACATATTGTACAACCATCCATAATTTTGTCGTTCTTAACTAAATCACTGTAATTTCCTGAATAACACCCGCTCCACTTTAGTGGTTTGACTTTGTTGAAATAAAGATCGAATAAGAGTATGATTCCTACAAGTATTGTTATGGTAGCAATGAAATACCAAACCAAGAATGAATATGTGTAAGCGCAATACGCAATTACACAAATAAACACATTTTGCATTCTTGATACACATCTTCTATTTGTCGCTACACATATAACCAGCAGGATTAACTCTATACACAAAATCGGGAATGATTCGTCTTTCAAACGTTCCAACATGATATTAGATAGAATTCTGTATTTATTTGATGGTTTTGTTCTATGAAATGATATTTTCAAATTTTTATACATAATAAAAATTTATATAATGAATTCTTGAACACAGGTTGCGAGGGTTAATATAATTTCTTACTGTAAACGAAAATCTGCAAAATAATATTGAAATATGATATAAGGTAATAATGTCATTAACAGATTATTTGCGCGATTATAATAATTGTTCCGAGTATTGTTTAGGTATGGTTAATGACGCATCTGAAATACCTCAGTGTATCAATGAACTAATCGACGAAAACTCACCCACCATAGTATGCAGACAAGAGAAAGAATGTGATATTATACAATCAGCCGAATTTAGAAAATTAATGATATCGCTTATTATTTTATTAAAAATAATTTATTTTAGTCGTTTTCATAATGGGAATGTATATGATGTAAAATTAATAAACGCTGTAGGGGTTATTTCTCAAAATATAGATATTGAGAAATTTGCGTGTATTAAATTTCCAGGAGATACCAGTTTTATATTGGGTTATCCAAAAACGTTGTCCGAATACTTGAATATAATGAAAAAAATACATAATATTTATGGACAACAATATTTTATGAATTTAGTTAGCAATGATGATTATCTTTCAAAGTATCGTGATTTTTGCAGTGATTTTCAACCTTGGACAAGCAATTTATCAGTATTTGTGAATATATATTCTAAAAAAATTAATTTATTACCTGATGGTATTCCAGCAATTGAAAATAAAGCTGGTTATAAATCATTTATAAGTGATTATACACAAGAAGAATTCAATCAATTACTAGAAGCAAGTAATTTTGATACGTATATTATTCGTTGCATTCGTAAAAGGATGGGTGCATTGAAACACAGTCTTGGTCTTAGCAGCAGTAGTCTTAGTAGCAGCAGCAGCAGCAGTAGTAGTAAAAAACAAAGTGTGCGTCCACGAAAAAAATCAGTTCGCAGATATAGAACTGACCGTAAAAAAATAATTAGACCATCTCGAATACGTACAAACGCGCGTCGAATTATAAGCAATAGTTCGTAATCGATTATAATTAAAAATTTGATACATATTTAATTATGTGTATAATCTATACATCCATCTTAGATAATGCAACTAATGTATAGATTATTTATGAAAAATCCATCTCAAGAGAGTTTGGATACAATTATCAATAACGCAAAAAGATTCATTGTTGATGCTCCATTTGATATGCGAGGAACAGGTATTACCAGAAGTTCTGCTGAATCATTTAGCAATTATTGGTTGAGAATAGATGCTACACCCGGTTCATCAAACAAAAATAGAATTGACACAGTATTCTGTGAAATATTGGACGATATTGACCCCAGTTCAAAAAACACATTTTGTACCGAGGCGAAAGCGATTTATTTGAATGTCATCGAAGAATATGCTAAGAAACTTAAGAATATGTATCAATTATAAGTAGAATTACACAGACTGTGTTCAAAGGCAAATATCATTGAAATTAATATACTAACAGCGTTTGTAAATATGCTTAACAACAATATTTTATTTTTACACGAAGTGCCTTTAGAACATCCCAACCAACTCTCTGACGAGTTTCCTACGATATCAAAACATTGTAATGCGTTTTATTTTTACATAAAAATAAAATATTCGTGTAGTATATACAAACATGCATTTGAACTTCTCAACTGAAACCCCTGAACAAAAACTTAGGATAGGCAGGGTTATCCGAAAAGTATTTCCTGTCGTTCAACGGATACTTCCCGTTGCGGCAACATTTATTCCTGCGCTTGCACCGGTAGCTGCTATATCGGCAGCAATAGGCTCACGTTAAGTATTTTTGTTTTAGTATATTTTATAATTATACGAAAACAACAAACAATATTTTCATACGTTTATTTATTTAATCATCGTCGATGTTTTCAACTAGTTTATTAGCAAAATTATAACGACAAACAATATTATTGACATTTGCTGTTGTTGGAAGATGGTTGCGATATTTCAACATTAAATCACCAAATACACGATCTTTTGATGGTATCCAATTCGTTCGTATGTCATTATTTTCAGACATTTGTTCGATACCCGTATATTGTGTGCCAATTATTGGTGCCATCATATCATCAATCATCGAAGGTTCTAATTTGGAAAATGCAAGAAATGCCGCAAAACAACCATCTTTCGAAAGACGTAATTGTGTATTTTTAATCATATAGGCTAATCGATTCGTTTTCATTATAAATACAATATCAGGCGAAAGCATTTCTGAAAATTCCGTTATGATACGAATAATACGTTTTGTTTTTTGAAACATGGATTCTCGCGGCAAACATTTTTGTCGTCTCTCAATATTAGTTTGTTTATGAAAGCGCATTGATTCTGATAGACAATAGAACCAATATGTGTATAAATATCGATACGTTTGATTATTGTAGATAGTGTCTATCGATATTTTCCCTTTTTTAAAATCGACAATATCTTTCTTCAATGATGCCAATGTATGACCATCATAATATACAACACGCAGTAATCGTCTTGCTCGATTGAATGGAACATCATTGAGCTCACAACGTAAAGCGTTGTTCTCTGTTATGAAATCACTATATCGATTATCTAACATAATTTCGCACGCAATCGGAGAATGTATGCGTCGAACAATATGCGTGCCCATTGACTCAAATGTGCGTCTTTTCCAATATGGTGCTTGATCTAAAAGACGTGGTATTAAAAGTCCAGTTATTCCTGAAAAACCTACTAATATTGCGCGTTGTCTCGGTTTTAACATTGTTATCGATGTCAGCGGCTTTACGTTATGTATGGGTCGTAGATTACAGGGTCGATACATTCCATACGCATTATGGATGAAACGTGTTGATGATAGTAATAACGACATTTGAATCAGTGAATGATGATACGGAAATGCCATCTCTCTTTTCATGATATTGTCATTGTGTTGATAGTAATCATCAATATACTGATGATAGTCTGTTATTACTTTATCGTGATGAAATGTTTTCGGTAGGTTAAATGATGCAGGTATGGAAATCCGGAATCCACGATATGTGGATAAGATAATTCGATTTGGATTTGGGTCAAGTGTTCCTGCTTTGCGTATAATAGCACGATTATGAATATAACGTGGATTGGGATACCATATGGTTTTATTTTTCCACGAACGATTCTCGGGTTGAAAGTCTTTATATGTGTGTTTTAAAAACTTGGGTTCCCTTTTGCAATTTTCACATTTACACAATAGTTTATTTACTATAGGGGGCATCCAATTGTCTTCGTTCGTATTGCTAAATATATACATAATAAATAATAAAGTATCAATTTTTTAACTTATTTGGTCTTGTGCTATAGGTGTATAGCTATATATAAAAATTTGATTTAAATAAATTCATTGTTTAATACAATTATTATTTAATACAATTATTCAACCATGTCCAAATTAGAAAACGCGTATAGAACACGTCCGCGAAGAACACACGAATGGACCAAAGAAGAGTTAGACAAACTATGTTTGATGTGGATTGATATGAGTCCTATGACATTTCACTACACACCAAGTAAGATTTGCCTCCAATTTATCTACTGGTTGAAGACGCAGCACCAAGCAAAAACCCGCCCAAGCAGGAACGCCATAATGGCAAAACTGTATCATTGTTCAACACAAGGAAGACCCTACATGACAGTTCTTCACAAGACATCCCTGTCCGAAATGAAATGCTTATATGAAGAACGCCATCGTTCTCTTTGCAAAAAACAACAACAACACCGCGAAGAAGAGTACAAAAAATATCCGTGTTATGTGAGCAAAGGATGCACGTGCCGAGGGGATATATGGACGTGTGTCGAGTTGGATTTGGATTTGAGTAGCGATGACGAGTGGTAATCGCACACTTCACTCACTCACACACTGACATAAAGTGTTTTTTTATTTTATTTATATTTATGTTAAATTATTCTATATTTATAAATATTTTGATTTACAGTTAGAAATTTAAACTACAAGGTGTTGCTAAAGCATAGAATTTAGAAATATTTTTGCTTTATGCATAAACATAAAACATAACGCAAAAATAAGAAATGTATAACGCTGTAAGGTCATATTTCTAAACCTATGCGTATTTTAGCGTTCACACACGGATATGTTATTAGAAAATTATTAACTAAATCGACAGATATACCACCGAATGTATCGATATATGAAGAACATAATGAGTTGCCAGTTATACAAATAATGGATGGTATTTATATACGACGAGGTTTCAATATTAATGAAACTGATTATCAAGATCAAGACGATAAAATGAAAAATATATGTAGCTTAAGCTTACATTCATTACGCGGTGATATTAATAAACTTCTCAATGGTGAGCAAATCCTTACATATAAAAAATCAAAAACAAAAACAAAAACAAAAACAAAACGTAAATATAATAAACGACGAAGTAATAAAAAAACACGTATGTGAAACTTACCAAACTATTCTATTTATAAAAATTTGATAACTAAAATAGTTTATTTATATAAATTAGCAGCCATCCAGTCAGCCAGATAACCGCAAATGGGAAAATATAATCAAGAATTGACAAAATTTTATCGCACTCGCAGCAAAAAAATCCATCGTTGGACGCAAGAAGAATTACACGCCGTTTCATCAATTTGGAAAAAGAATTTCATCCGGATGGACCGCTGCGGAATATGTAAGCGGGTTCGCTACTGGTTTCACACGCAAATGATACGCATCCCAACAACCAAAGCAATTTTGGCAAAGATTGCCATTTGTGTTTTGGCAGCCCGCCAACACAAAATGTAGATGTAATTCAACATTTACAACTACAAATACACTGTTTTTTATAATTGTAAAAATTTGATAATATATCTCTACATTATGTCAGTAAAATAATAAACCACCAATGGCCATTGACCGAGAAGAAGCCAATAGAATCATTCGTCAAGTAGATGATGCTGCTCACGCGCATAATAACGACCCAGCTATTCTTCGGCAATTGGATATTCGCAGGAATAGTATCAATAACACGGGCAATTATCGTTCAGGAAATAACATTCACAATGTTCAATTACTTCAAATCAGCAGTTGGCAAGATTGGGAAACGTTCCGCAATTTATTTGGATGTCCGCTATTTGCGAACCCTCCTCCCTATGTTGGTCAATTATTGGACCATATGGATAATGAATTCGGTTCTATTTATGGAGATCTCCAAATTATGCTCTTTCGTTCATTCGCTGGTGAAGTTGGCAATCACTATGCGTTTTTCACGATTATAGTCGCTCCCCATCGACATTTTATTGATGGCAACATTGAACCGTTTTTATACACGGACGGCGACCATACGGATATGAATCTTCGTGCGTTGTTTGATGACAATCCACATAGCATCGTTAGAGAAATAACCGAATACGAAATTCTCGACCTTGTCAATGAAAACAATATTGCTCTCGAATTACTTGATTTCTTTCAAATGAATGCTGCTGATGCTGCTGAAAACGTCCGCCCACCGCCGCCACCCCCAAATAGAGGAATTGATTTGGCCGAACTCTACTTTGCAGCTCTTGCTGATGCAGATGCAGATGCCGATGATGCCAACATTATTCCATACTGGCAAGAGCAAAACAATCCTCAAGTTCAATCTAACATTCGTGGATAATTGATTGTATCTATATATAAAAATTTGATAGATTGAATTTCATTTCTATGGTATAAATATAGACTCGTTCGTGTGAAGCAACGTTTAAATGGAATCCACCAAGCCCA
>Ga0209190_1003496_pt1 | contig 10401 bp, 5 predicted proteins | sample M_140205_XF_Meta_FD_187315 | JGI IMG/M metagenome (GOLD analysis project Ga0209190, IMG submission 187315) | Freshwater microbial communities from Lake Montjoie, Canada to study carbon cycling - M_140205_XF_MetaG (SPAdes) (version 2) | ecosystem: Environmental > Aquatic > Freshwater > Lake... | reverse complement strand
CCGCGCACCGGAATATTTCGGCGCTGCTGCGGGTGGTCGCCCGAGCCAAAGGATGGGACACCGGAGACCGGCGCACCATGAGCGAGGCAGTGAAGGCCAAGGTGATGGCCGTCCGGTCCACCGAACTGACCGCAGAGACCGCCGTAGCCTACCAGCGGGCCGCTGATGGCACAAATACCTACACCAAGGGCACCACATTGGCCGGGGCCAAGGCCGTCTTCGCCCATACCAAGGACTGGATCGGCTTCCCGTTGCCAAACCTGACTGGGTTCCTCAATACCAGCAAGGAGGCGAGGCAGAAGTATGACCCCAACAGCTTTCAGCACATAGCCAAGGACACTCTGGGCGCTATGGAGCAGGACAGCCGCACCGACAAACTGATCCGCCGCGCCTTCATCTGCTGCCGCTACCTTGGAATGACGCCCAAGGAGGTAAGCTACGCCCGCCGCACTTGGATTGAGAGCCGTCCGAGCGGGCAGACCATGTGCATCCGCGAACGCCGGGATCAGGCATTTACCCTAAAGACAGGCGGCGCCCGCGAGCGCGACATTACCCTGCCGCCGTGGATGGCCGACGAACTGCTGACCGCTGACGATTACCTGCTACCCTACGGGACGCCTTTTCTGCGCTACAACTACATGCTGCGCGTATTCAACCTATGGGTCCGCCGCTTCATCCCTGACCGCAAGGGGGCTGCCTACGAATTGCGCAAGCAAGCCGGCAGCGATTGGTTGGAGGGAACCGGCCAGATCAGCCAAGTGCAATACCTTCTTGGGCACAGCACGCCCACCACAACCTCCCGCTGGTATGCGACATGGCAGAAAGCCGTGTCCGTGCCGGCGATTTTCCAAGAGAGACCACTATGAAACTGATGACCGCAATAACCGCTGTCGCCTTGGTGATGGCCGCCACAGGCTGCGAAACAACCAAACAGAAAGAGGCGAGGGGGATGGTCCGAACGCCGGCCGGTAATTGGGTGAAGAAGGGCACGCCGTATTTTGGTGACGGCAATTCATGGTTGGCGCCGGGACAGGTTGCAGCCTTTGATGGCGCCGTGTTTGACCAAGCTATGGAAAGGAACTACGGCAACTGTGGGCCGCAGCCTGTCATTGTGGTCGGGCCGGACACCGGGACGGTCATCGCAACGCAGTCAAGCATTGGAACCGTTATCTCGCAATTCGGGGGGCATCGTCCTAGCGTTCCCGACAGACCGCAGCCGTATTACGGTTACTAAAGATTTTTTGAGGCACCTGTGTCTCCTCAAAAATGCAGGGGTTGTGCCCTGCCGCAGCCCTCGGGAAACCGGGGGCTGTTGCGTTATCGGGGGGGCATTGACTGCCCGAGAGGAGAGTTGGCTAGGTTGGCGCGCATGGACCGCTGCCGGCGGGTCAGGCGTTGCACGTCATGGCCGAAAAGATATGACTTGGTCGCTCCGTTCACGTCTTCCAAGTCTTGGGCCAGCAACTTCACCTTCTCGATGTCTGGCAGGCGCGCATACTGGGGCGAGGCCATGCGCCAGTTGAACATGCTCATCGTGTAGTTTCCCAAGTAATACTGGTAGGCGCTGATCTGGTCATTGGTCAGCTCTACAGATTGCCCATTGATGCTCGCCGTGCGCTCAACCATGCGCGGGATCTGGCGGGTCTCGCCGGTCACGTTCATGAGTCGAGACACTTCAGCAAGGGCCGGAACTGTTTTGGCGCGCGACACCATGCCGGGGTTGGCCATGACATTTAAAATGGTGTTGCCGCCATACTGATACCGTTCCTGTGCTTGCCCAAGGATGTCAAAGCGCGGAGGGGCAACGTCCTGCACAAATGGGGTTTGGCTGGCAATCTGCATGAACGCTTTGGTCATCCCGCGATCTCCGCGTGTCTCGCGCACCGTGTTGTCCTGCAACTGCGAAGCCTGACGAACAAGCTGCGGAACAAACATGCCGGGGATGTTGGCGATGGTTCCGTAGACGGCTTCAAGAGGGCCGCTGTATCCCCAAGTTTTCATAAACGAGGACAGTCCCGACAGAAGCGGCTGCTCCTCAAGCGACTTGGCGCCGGCCTTTAAGCTGATGGCCAGCATTCCGTCTCTACCGCCAAGGCTTTTACGCAGCCCGTCACGACTGGCTCGCTCGCTTTGGGCCGCATACTCGGCGCCGGCCGCAACGGCAATCGCCATTGGCTGCGCCCAATCGTAGGTAGAAATAAAGTCGCCTTCATCCGTCTCCTGCCGGTCAAAGAAGTTGCCAGATAGAAGCATGCGCTTCAGCGCCGACACGTTCACGCGATACCCGCCGCCGCCAAGAGACTTGCGCATAGCTTCTAGGTCATCATCGTCCTCGCGGCTGGCCGTGATGATTCCCATAGCATAGAGCCAATAGCCGGTCGCATATACTCCGCTGCCAAGCAATGACTGCGTGAACGCCCTATTGAAGGCCCGCTGGTCAAACTTGGCGCCGTATCGCCCGTTGCTCTTTCCGTAGAGGATGCCGTTCATGGCTTGGTAAAGAGTCGGGATCATTCCCAAGGGCGACCACTCGGCAAAGGCGCGCAAGAAGATAGAGCCGGGGACCTGAGTGAACGCAAGGAGGCTTGTGCCAACGCCGAACTGCGTTGTCTTGCCCGCCGAGAAGATCCAGTTCAGCCCCTTGCGGATCTGGTTGAGCCCCTTGCTGAGAAAGTTTGGGTTCTGGTAAATGGCGTAAGCCGCTTCGGCAAATGCCGTCTCAACCATCTCCGGTGTAGCCATCCCGGTCCATTCGTTGTTCTTCTTGGCCGCCGCCTCTTGTTGAGCCATTGATGCTCGGAATTGCGCCATCCAAAAGCCACGGTCTCCTCCACCCAAGGCAATAGAGAGGGCGGAATCCCAGAACCTCATAAACTTGCTGGAGAAAATCCGCCGCCCGACATCCTTGACATCGGTGATGTCGAACTTGTTTTGCGTGGTCAGCTTGGACAACACGCGCAAATGCTCGACGCCGGCCTTGAGGTTGTCGGAGAAGCTGGCCTGCGGATTCTGCTTCTTGTTCCATTCGTAACCCTTCTTCACGTCCCAGATCGGAGTGAGCAGCGCCGCGAACCGCTTGCCGACATACACGCCAGACGTTGATCGTCGCCCCGTAAAGATGCTGACCGCCGGATCAACTACAGCATTGATGATGGTGTCCGCGCCTATGTTGGCAATGAATTGGATCTGGTTTCCGCCAAGGTTGCGAATCCATGTTCTGGGGGCAAACAGCATCGATAGATAGCTTACGGCTCGCAGCTTCGACCAGAAATCAGCGGGAAGAATGCTGTGCGCTTCCTCAAAGATGCGGCCAGCCAAAACCGTCTTCACGTCAGGATCAGTCGCCTCTTGGTATTGGCGAGCCAGCTCCTGCCACTGCTTGCGCATCTCGGGAGTCATGGCGGGAATTCCGGCGATTACGGAGAGCGTGCTGACAAAGTCCTCGTCGCTCACCTTGCCGTCATTCAGTTGCGACATGAGCTTGTCGAAACTGACGCGAGACTTGCCTGACTTGGGCTTGAGCGCAGCGGCCCGCCCCTTGCGCGCCTCTTCAATGACCTTGTAAAATCTGTCGGCAATCGTGTTAGCCAGAGACTGAGCCTCGCTCTGGCTTATGCCGGCGCCTTGCAGTATCTCGGCAATCTGCTTGATCGCCTCTGCCTTTGTCGCCTTGCCAAGCAAGACAGACCGCACGCTGGTCAGGGCGCCTTGGCTCTTGCCTTTGTCCGGCACGCGGCGCCGGATCTTAGTGGCAATCTTCTCGCCGCCGTGCTGCCCTTCAAGAATCGTGGTGTTGGCCACGTTCACGCGGTCTTCGCTTACCCCTTTCTCAATCTCAGCAACCTGATCCTGCGACTGACGCACACGGGTCTTGATGCCTTCCGGCATCTGGTCAATATGTTGTTCGATAAGCTGGTTGGCGTAGAACACGATGCCCTCCGGTGTCAGGCGCGACAGCATGGCAAGCGTGCTTATGGTTTGCCCAAGGCTTGTCGCGCGGCGGGACATCGTCCGCACCACTGCGGCTGCCCGAGAGTGCTGCCCTGTTGCCGAAAGGTTTCCGGTCAGCTCCAAGCCGACAGCAAAGTCTAACGGGGTTGGCGCGATGTCCTCGCTGTTTAGCTCCAAGATTCTGCGCTCTGCCGCCTCAACGCCATTCTTGGCGAGGTATTCCTTGGCTTGGCCGGCGAGCTGGCGATGCGGAAGGACTTCATACTCACTACCAAGCTCGGCCTTCGCCTCTTCGCTAATGGCGTCACTCGCCTTCGCCTTCTCCTCAAACTGTCTCGGCTTCCTCTTCGGCTGCACATCACCAACGGCCCCAGTCGTGTCGCTGTAGGGGCTGTCCTTATAGGCTTGGACGATGCGGTCAAACGCCTGTTTTAAGAACGAAGCGATGCCTTGCCCGAACTCCTTGACCATCTGGCCGGCCCACTTGCCGAAGCTCATGCCGGCGCGGTAGATCGTCTTGCCGTATTCGACTAAGTCTTCAACGATGGACAGGTCAATCGCGCCCGATTGGGCGGTCATGTTTTTGATGCGGCGGCGGGAGCGTTTGGCGGGGGTGTCGGGTGTTGCGGCAAACGGAATTTCTGGCAAGCGGATGTCAACCTCACTGCGCGGGGCCGCCCCACCGCCAGCCTCTTGCTTGATCGCAGCCTTAACCTTGTTGCCGTGCGCGACAACCTCGCTGACGCTCAAGCCTGCTGCCTCTACGGCAGCACGGAACTTCGGCGCGGCCTTGCTCGGCTTGATGGCATCGTTGGCCAAGACATAGGCAGCGCGGTCTAGGTCAGACGAGAAGCTGATCGTGGCCATGCCGTAGCGTGGCGCGGATCGGCTTAGTTCTCGGGGAAGGACAAAAGTGGTTGGTGCTACAGCGGGAGCGGGGCGATCTGTTGCGCGCTTCGGAGCCGCGCTTTCCTGCGCCGGCATCGGCGCGGGCTGTTGGGCGGCTTGCTCAACCTTGATTTGCGCCGGGTCAAACGGAACATACTGCAAGGCAAAGTCGCCATCTGGCCCAAGCTGCGCCTCAATGCCGTCGTAGCCGGCCGCCTTTAGCGCCTTGCGCGCTTTTGTCCATCCGCCAAGCGGCTCGGCAATTACAGTTGTCGCTCGGGAGTAATCTCGGAAGGTGCCTTCTTTTTTGGCGAGATCAAGCTGCGTGCGCTGCATCTCGTTTAGCCCGACATTGTTTAGAGCTTGCTCAAGGCGTTGCCATTGCGGCGTGGCGAACACTCCCTCGCCCTTGCTATTATAAACAAGGCGAAGGGGCGCCTCAAAAGTGATGTCTGCCTCATAAACCTGCCGCCCTTCTGGCATTGACGACGGTTCATAGGCTGTCCTCTCGTCGCCGCCCAAAGCGTATTGCTCTGCCACGTTGCGGCGGTTGACAAAGTATGGCATGCCATCGCCGAAGTCGGCCTCTCGGCCAGAGCGCGCACCTTTGTCAGAGAACTCCGTGGCCCCGGCGTCTCCCCCGTGCCACGCTTTGACTGTGGTTGGCTGCTCTTGTGGCATTGGCGGCTCCGTCACAATCGTCTCCCCCGGCATCTCGACAACCTCAAAATCATTGGGGTTGTAGGAGGAAGCCGCTGGCTGCGTTGCCGCTGGCTCTGCTGCCGCCGTGGTCGGGTCGCCAAAGGTTTCCTGCACGTCAACCGTAGCTGCGGCGGGTGGCGGCGTGAATGTGGAGGGCTGGGGTGCGGCAGCGGGCGCTGGGACGGGCGCCGTAGCAGCGGGCGGGTTGACCGTGGCTCCTGCTTGGGAAAGCCGTCCAGCGCCGATCTCTACCAAGCCTGTTGGTATCTCGGCGACACCTTCAGCCAAGATAGCGCGGCCGCTGGTGATCTGTCCGCTTTGGGCAAGCTGTCCGCTGGCCTCGCCGCTGGCGCCCATCGCTGCTTGGGCAAAGGTCTCTGCCATACCTTGGCCGAGCCTTGTCATGGCCGAGGCCGCCTTGCCCCCGCCAAACATGCGGCCGCCGATCACGGCACTTGCCCCGTCAAAGATGGCGACAGGCACCGCCTTGCGTTGGGCAAAGTCGCGGGCGAGCTGCATGCGCTGCGGATCTTGCAGGGCTTCGGCGAGAGCTTCGGGGCTGTCCAGCGGCACACCGGCCTGCTCCATGGCTTCCAGAACGCCACCGGCCATCTCCAGCGAATAGCTGGCGGCTCCGCTGGCTTCGGCAAAGCCTGCTCCCGCGCCAATGTATCCACCGGGCACGGCACCTATTCCAAGGACTGGAGCACCCATCACAGCACCGGCCCCAAGGCCAATGGCCACACGGTTCGGCGCCTTCTCAATCATCTGGCCGGCGAAGGCTAAAAACGATTCGCCCATGAGTTCGGCCAGCACCTTGACCGGCGCGCTCTTAAACGCGGTCCAGCTTTCCGCCGACGCGAGGCGGTCATCCATCACTGCCTTGTATTCTTCGGACGGCGGGGCGGCTTGCATCTGTTGCTGCAACGCGGCCACACGCCGCGCATCCGGCGCCAGCTTCTCCATCTCGCTGGCCATCTGGCTCATTGTCCACCCACGCTTGAGGGAATTGCCGACACCCTCGATCAAGCCAGTCTGACCGTCATCGACAAGCTCAAAGTCTGCGGGGTTGTATGCCATTATTGGCCGGGGATCAGTTGGGGAACGCCGTTGACCACTTGGTAAAGCATGCCGTCACGCTTGTTGCGGATCTTGGCGCCTTCGGGGTAGTGGGTTGGCGAGGGGGCTGCCGCTGGTGCATTGGTCCCGGCAAAGGCGCCGCCGCCGGCCATTGGGGCAGGTGCAGGCGATCCAGCGTATGGATCTGCCGCATAACCCATTACCTGCTGACCCGTGCGAGGATCAACAATGGGAGCCACATTGGTAGGGTTCGACATGGTGAACATGCCCTGCTGGGTGTTTATTTTGTCCGCTGGGATCTCACGAAACTTACCGCCCTCCATGATGCCGCGAACCTCCGATCTGTCAGCGTTGTTGGTCAGTGTAATGTATTGCGGTGCGCTCTTTTCCGGCGACATCATCGACTCCAGTTTTGACTTGTTTAGATCATTGATCGTTTTTTGGGCCTGCTCGTATTCAAAATCGGACGGAGTAAACCCCGGCTGTCTTCCCTGCATGCGGAAGATGTCATCAATCGTCAGAAGGTATTTGTTGGTTTCGCTCATTGTCTAGGGACCTTGGTAGCTGTATCCGTATTTGTTTCCGCCGCCAGCGTCCGCGCCCCACTTGCTTTTGTATTGGTCCCAAGCCTGCGCCTGAGCCGCTGCCGTCTGCCCTGCGCTGAAGCTATTGAGCATCGGAGAGGCAACATTATAAAACAGAAACGGACGCACATTCTCTGGCGCGTTCATGTATTTGTCTCTGAAGTCGGCGGTCACGGCGCCCATGTCAGACATCGCGCTGACAGACCCATCCATCCCGGCGAGCGTGTCCTTCTTGTTCTTGAATTTGCCATACATGCCGCCGATAGCAGACAGCGCCGAGCCGATGTCTTGCTGCGTTGCCCGCTGCTGCGCCTGCTGCAACCTCGCTTGCTCTGCCTGTATTTGCGCCATCTGCATCTGCCGTTGCGCGTTCAACTGTGCATCGCTGATCATTCCCTGCGCCTGTATTTGCCCACTGTTGTTCTGAGATTGCGGATTGTATCCAAACATATATTTTCTCCTTTTGATTACCTGTTAAATAAACTTAGCGCCCCGCCGAGCACGGCGCCGCCGGCCATGCCCCACGGGCCTAGAGAAGCTCCAGCCGCTGCGCCGCCTACTGCCCCGCCAAGCACATTGCCAAACGTTGAGCCGCCAGATCCGCCATAGGCGCCGCTCATGCTGTTGCCATAGCGTGCATAAGCGTCGGCCGTTGATTTTGCGGCGTTCATGTATGCCTGATTGTTCATGTAGTTGTTATAGGCGGTATCTTGGCGATTGGTGTTGAAGCTCGCCGTGTTGCCGGCAAGGTCGGTCATGCCTGTCAAATTGTTGCCGATAAAGTTTCCCGCAGCGCCCATTGAGGCTTGTCCCAGAGACAAGCCGGGATTTATGGCGCGGGCATACGGATCGAGGTCGGCTATCATGCCGCCACCGGTTTGCCGCATTCTGCCAGCGTCGGCCAAGAGCCTTCCGCCAACTTCTTGTCCGCTCATCGTAGTGCGAGCACCCAGTCCAAGCGTTTCCGCAGCCGTGCTGGTTCCAAGCACGCCGAGACGTCCCGCCGTGTCATAGAGTCGTCCCGCCGTGTCGCGGCCGTCCATGCTTACACGGCCGCTTGCCTCAGTTAGTCGCCCGCCAAGCTCAGTTCCGAGCATCCCAACGCGCCCAGCCGTGTCGTAAAGTTTTCCCGCCGTGTCGCGGCCGGCCATTCCAATTCTGCCTGCAGCATCCAAAGTGCGACCGCCGGCTTCGGCCAAACGTCCCGCCGCGTCCCGTCGATCCATCACGTTTTTCTCGCGCAGGTTGTTTGCGTCGGCGGCAAATTTGCGGCGTTCAGCTTCTCTTTGTGTCGCAAAGCGATTTCTGTTTAACAACTCTACACCAAGCGAAGCCATGCCTGTCGCCATGCCACGGGCAGCCATTCCTTGCCGCGCCGACTGCGTGGCGTCTCGCGTCTCCTCCGCTGACAGCGACCGCCCTAAAGCGAGGTCAGATTGGCCCTGCCGGTAAAGCTCTTGCTCAATCGAAGTTGGGCCACTTTGGTCAAATGACTGACGTGCTTGATACCCCAGCATGTTGCCGATGCCGCCGATCTGCCCCATGTATTGGTCGCCGATGCCGATGACCTGCGGTGCAAGAGCATTGATGGTGGCTGCCGCTCCAGCTCCTTGAGCGCGGGCATCAGTAGCCTGCTGCGCAAGCGCGGCCCCCGTTGTGTCGCCGATGCCGATGACCTGCGGCGCAAGGGCATTGATGTTAGCAGCGGCATCGTTGGCCTGCGTCTGCGCCAGCGGGGCAAGATTGTTGATCTGCTGGCCGGCTGTTGCGCCATAAGAGGCCGCGTTGTTCCCAATCGTCTCCACTTGCCCAGCCGCGCCAAGCGATCCGTTGATCTGTGTGCGGGCGTCGGCCGTGTATTGGTTATCCAGTCGCGTTGCCTGCGCGTCGATTTGCCGCTGCTGCTGGCCGGCGAAGTTGTCGCTCAATCCTCCGAGCTGCTGCCCAAGGAATGTGACGTTTTGCGCTGCTTGGTCTCTTCCTGTTTGGGCGATCTGCGCCGCGTCTAGGTTTTGCCCTTGAGCCGGACGTGCGTTTTGCTGCACGCGCTGCCTTCGGGCAGCGGCTTCTTTTGCCGCTCTACCGGCCGTTGTTCCTTTTGCCATTGGTTAGTCCTCCTTAGAATTTGATGCAGTAAAGCAGCGCGATGTTTGCCGGTCGGGTTTCATCGCCAACAGGGGTTGTTGGGGTGACTGTGCTGACTCCGTCTGTAGGAAGCGCAGTCCCTCCACCGGTTGCGGCTTTCGCGTAAGCTCCGTTACTTGAGCTACCGATATTATAGCCCTCTGGCATGTCGTGACGGTGATCTGCGATTTGGTGACTTTGCTTTTCCGCAAACGTCCCGCTGAAGTTTGTCCCACTAATCGTTTGCGACCCGCTGCCACGGATGAAAATGCCTTGCAGGTTGGGGAGCGGTAGTCGCTTGTTTGCAGAAAAGTCAGCAGATGCAGAAACCCCGCGAGTCGAAGCTGCTCCTGCGCTGTCAAGAATTGGGAGGTTCGTGTTTGTCCAGTTGTCCCATAAGACAGAGAATAACGCTGAATAATCGGCAGATGCATTAGTCGCGCCGCTAGACGCGGAGCCGATAGTATTTCCGTTTGCTGCAAGCCATCCACTCGGTGCTGTTGATATGGCAAACGCCTGAACTGAGCCGACAGGAACAAGCGCATTGGCAACAGCCGTTGCTAAGTCTGCCAATGCAATCGTTCCATCGACAATGTTGGCAGAGGCCACGGTGATCGCTGTCGGCAGGGCGCCGGTTGCAATTTTGCTTAACGCGATTGCCGCAGCGCCAGAGATGTCTGCGTCAACAATCGTCCCATCGACAATGTTTGAGCTGGCCACGGTGATCGCTGTCGGCAATGAGCCTGTGGCAAGTTTGCTTAGTGCTATCGCCGCTGATGCGCTAATATCTGCGTCCACAATCACGCCAGCACCGATGGCCGTAACACCAGAGCTGTTGATTGTGACATCTCCAGAAAACGACGTTGATGTAGGAACATTTGACGCATTGCCAAGCAAGACTTGCCCCGCTGTAACACTAGCGAGCTTGCTATGCGCAATCGCCGCCGATGCATTGATGTCAGCGTTGACTATTGTTGCGTCCACAATGTTGGCAGAGGCTACTGTGATAGCCGTTGGCAGCGCTCCGGTCGCCAACTTGCTTAGTCCGATTGCGGCCGAGGCGCTAACGTCC
>Ga0209190_1003492_pt1 | contig 10410 bp, 22 predicted proteins | sample M_140205_XF_Meta_FD_187315 | JGI IMG/M metagenome (GOLD analysis project Ga0209190, IMG submission 187315) | Freshwater microbial communities from Lake Montjoie, Canada to study carbon cycling - M_140205_XF_MetaG (SPAdes) (version 2) | ecosystem: Environmental > Aquatic > Freshwater > Lake... | reverse complement strand
ATACATTATTAATTCAAAACTTTAAAAACAAAATAAAATGAACACACAAGGCGGCAGGCTAGTATATAATTCAGGCCTCGAAACACTTAAAAGAAATGGTATTAACCCAGGTAGGGCGGTGCTCTCTCAGTCATACCTTCGCCTGGAGGCACCACTGACCACAACACAGGCTCAGTACACTTTTGATATTCTCGTAAATGAGAATATAAACCCTAACTATGTCACACAGGCTAAGCTCAGCTTGCAGGATGTATTTTTAGCCAGCTCTATCGGAGTATTTATGTACCTGCCGCACAGCTCGGCAGTCAATGAGCCAGCGGGGCGCTTGTATAGCTACCCCGATCCGGCTGCGGCGGCGTTTGGAACAACTACGTCAGCGGATAGCTACGGCCTGTACAATGGCTACCTTTCGTACACTGTAAACCAGCGTACAATCGTTACCGGATGGGATCTAAACAGGCACCTTGATGTACCTATTACACAGACAGGAACAACACCAGCCGGATCAGGTGCAATAATAAACAGCATAAATTACGCAAACGGCGGTTTCTTTGCGGTAGAGCCTAACCTGTACATATCAGGTTCTAAGAAAAACATTTTGCAGATAACACTTCCTTCGGCACTGGCAACAGTTACAGCCAATAGTCGTGTGGTAGTCATTATGCGTGGCCTGCTTGCTCAGAACATCACGAGCGTACGCTAAAAATTATACCTTTCGGTGGCTGGGGCGTGAGGGGATTGCGCAAACCGTACTTTTTTTACCCCATTTTTGACCTTTAATAAAAGAAAAAAATGTTTTTACAGAACTACGCCGGACTCCGGTACGAAACAATCACAATTCCGATAGCGGCGGGTAGCACACAAACTAAGATAAATTTTCCCGATCAGCCTAATCTGAGGGATGTACTGGTGTACGGCGTGGAACTGTGTTTTACTAATTACACATTTTTTGGCGGAGATTGTGGAAACTACACGACCAATCTCGCTAGTAATGGCTATATTACCCTGTATTTTAATGGTATAGAGGGTATAAAAAATATCCCACTTACAGAGATTGCTCCGATAATCGGTAGTAATATCACCGGCGCTTTTAACCTCGGCGGCACTAATAACGGTATATTGGGAATGGTGCCAAAAAGAATAATTTGGACTAAAAGTTACATACAGACGGCAGTCGGTGTTGAGCCGGAGAATGACACAAATTTCGTTTTAGGCGTTTATTATAAATTAAAGTAAAATGTTTGCACAACAATTATCAATAGATCGTTTCGAGAACGTGACAGTTGCAATAGGCACCGGCGGCACTCAGTTTAATTTTCCAGATCAGCCAGATTTGAGGGATGCGAAAATCGATGCAATCAGTGTGTATTATGGCCAGATGTTGCCATTAACACCGCTTGGTGCAAATGTTCCCGGTTATGATGACCTCCGTAAATTGTACCTAGTACTGTATGTATCTGAGGTGGAATTTATTAAAATACCACTAACGCACCTGGTAACACAAATGGCACCTAATGTAGGTGGTTTTACTTCGGCTTCGGGAATTAACTCAAATGGGTATTTACCGCTGGGAGGTATAAAAGCAATATGGAGCAAAAGTTATATTAAGGCGCTGGGAGGAAATTATTACCCAGGTGCAAATTATAACTTCATGTTTGGCGTTTTTTACAAAAAATAAGCATGACACAAGCGGCGCAAAAAATATTAAATGCTTTTGATCAGGATAATTTGCCATTTTGGGCGGTATATGACCACCAGAAGGTGCTATTTAAATGCAATCAAGACGATGAGGATATTTGTGCCAGCTCCGAAAAGCTTAAAAGCGTTTTGGAATTTTTGGAGGATGGAACTAAAAGCTATACTGTACTATTATTTTCTCAAGTACCGGATGGTGGTTTTAAAAAGTACCAAACGGTTAACTTTAAGAAGCTAGAACCAGATGGGTATTATACATACAATCCATACAGAAGCGCCGAGCTGGTAATAGATCGCAGGGGCTACACCAGCGACCGGGAAAGCAGAATGTTTGAGGCCATAGAAAAACTAGCGGCAGAAGTTACCGCACTAAAGGCGGCTCAGCTGGAGGATGATGAGCCGGAGATTGAGCAGCAGGCAGAAAGTAATATTTTAGGGGCTATTTTTAACAACGATCAAATGAAAGCAGTATTAGCTGGAATGGTGGCAAACATTGCCGGTAAATTTATTTCAGGAGGCAGCGCTCCAATAGCATTGGCCGGAACAGATGTAACGGAAGATGATCGAATAAATACAGCTATTGGTGTTTTAAAAAAACACGATACTAACCTCGCGGATCACCTCGAGAAGTTGGCCATCATGTCAGAAAACGAAACGAATAAATTTACAATGCTGATAAGCATGTTATAATAATTTCCATGTCTGTAAATAACTATATTGGGAAAAATTTAAGCGCAGAAGCTTTTAAGGTTATCACCCTTTATAATAAATACAAAGGCGGCCAGCAGGTAAGGCGACTAACGACCAGGGGCGGGGTACTGTCTAAAATAACAGAAATAAAGGGAGTATTTGAGCCGGTTGGCGACTCTTACATTATGATAGGATTGCAAGACGAAACAGGTACTAGCTGGACAAGATACGAACCGGGAGTATTTAATATAAACGGATCACCGCTGATAATTAGCGATCAGGATCTGGCACACCTTACCGAAAAAGATAACCCAATAAAACAAGGGTTAAATTTTGCCACTAATTTTGGTAAAACAGCCTTTCTAGTCGGTGGGGGTATTCTGGCCTTGATACTCATTATTAAACTAACAAAGAAATAACCCATTTTTGACCTTTAATAATGTCCCATGCAAAAATACAGAGTAGAGATAATACAATACACGAATAATCAGGATAAAATATTTTCCGATTGCAACAGTATTACTTTTATTAATACAGGTGCTAGCAATGCGCTTATAGGAAAATACATTATTGCTCCTGGTGCTTTTCTTTCGGTGCCTGGTAATTTAGGCGAAATGGATGTAACACAATACTCCCTTTCTTTTTCTGGCGCTGGCGCTAACAATTTAACAATAATACGCAAAGCTTATGTTTGATGGTATAATGGTAGGTAGTACGGCGCCTGGAGGCGGAAGTACACCAACACTACAACAGGTAACAGACGCAAGCGGGTCTCCTGCCACAACTACGGGAAATATCTTTGCAAATCGCCTTTCTGTAAATGACGAAGCAAACGCCCAAGAGGTAGTTATAAAAGCTAATGACTATGAAATACAATTTCAGGAATCGGGCGCCGGCTTTGGTTTTGAATACTCAAACTCCGCAGGTACGCAATTAACGGTTAAAAATAATGACGGGGCAATACTCACAGATGTGAGTATAAGAAAGTTGTCAATACTAGGCATATCTTCAACAACACCCACTAACTGTACGATCCCGCATCCTTATGGTATAGTTCCAGACATGGTGTTAGTGGTGGCAAAGAATATACTTGCTGCTAATTTTTTAGGAGCTACAACGGGAGGAGGAATAGGCGGTTATCAAGTACATTGGGATGATACAGATGTTAATATAGATATTTCTACTCCCTCACCCAATGATACAGATGTAATGGATTTCGACCTTTTATTTTATTTCATTCCTGTATAAAAATTATGAATGAGTGGATTAAATTTACAATAACAGGCCTTTTTGGTATTGGCGTTTCTTACGGTATCTTAAAAACCGAAATTCGGACATTGAAAGAGCAAATAAAAAGTACCCAACTATATGGTGAGAGGTTGGCGGCTATTGAGGCAAAAATTGACATCCTTATAAAAAAAGAAAGCAAATGAAAAACATAATTAAGAACTGGAAAACAACAGGTACCGGCATAGTGGCCATCATTGGTGGTATAATTCAAATAGTAGCTAAGGATACTCATGGCGGCATAGTTTCTATTGTCGGCGGACTCGGCCTTATTTTTGCGAAAGACCACAATAACTAATGAAATACCAGGCACAAGATTTTGCAAATTTATTTTTAAAGATTGGCGTTAACCAGCAGCTGATCCCTATACTAGTTTCTCAGGTGGCCCACGAAACAGGCCAATTTAAAAGTAAGGGACTACTCACCAGGAACAACGCCAGCGGTATAATATGGGCGAACAGCCTAAAGCAGCTGAACGCCAGTAAGAGCGACCAGCTACCCGAAGACAGCAGGTATTATTACGCTAAGTTTGATACACTTCAGGATTGGGCAAACGATTACGTCAGAATATTGTCAAGGGGTGGAGAGCAGGCGCCAATAAAGCAAACCAACGTAACAGATTTTGTTGCAGCGTTGAAAAAAAATAAATATTTTTCCGCAGATCAAAGCATCTACGAAAAGGCAGTACAGCGTTTTTATAATCTATACAAAGACATTAAGCCCAAAGCCTTCCTATCTCTCGGTTTACTCCTGGTTCTAGGTTTGGGGGCATTTTTTATATTGAGAAAAGGTTAAGTATTTTTTTCTTTTTTTTAGAGGGATCACATTTGTGATCCCTTTTTTTATAGACAAAATTTATAAAGTTTCTCATCATTATCATATTTGTCTATAATGTTTTTTTAATAGAGATTGGTTATTACTTTTGAAAAAAAAAATAAAAATGAGTAACACGCTATTTAATTACATGACTATTGAAAATCATAATTCTTTTACTGGTTTATCTCCCTGGGAGCTGAACGCCTGGTATATGGTTTATAGCGATCGTGAAGATATTGAAAAATTGAAAAAAATAATACAAGCGGTTAAATTGCTCCCGCCGCATGAGCAATATATTTTTATACGATTAAAACCAAACGTAAAATGGGATTGATTTTTATCGCTATTTTTTTAGCACCGATGTTAATTTTTAACGCATGGAAAGATTTTAGTTATTTTAAGTGCGATAAATGCAGAAAAACAAAAAGAGGGTATAGTATGTACGATGGTAAAATTTGTGAAGATTGCAAAACAATGAACTATTATGAATGATATAATAAGAAAAAGAGAAATTTTTTGCTATGAAGCGGATAGAAACACAGTAATAAAATTACTATCGGAAGATTCCGAGATAAAGTATTTTGACATTATCTGTGTTAAAAAAGATGGAGGCCTAAACTACCTCACAGACAATTTTATATCGTTTCCTTTTTCTTTGGAAAGTGAAATAAAAATATTATTGAATGATGCTTTAGACTATTATAACAATATTATTGAACAAATTAAAAACGAAGGTTAAAAATGGAACAACAACAAAATAAAAAGAAGATTTGTAAGCATTGTGATGGTGAATTTGTAGAAAAACATTTTGGAGTATTTGAGCATAGATACTGCTCAGCAAAATGTAGGAATACCAGAAACAATATAATGAGGAGAGATAAATTTAAACAATTAGAAAACAGGTATAAAATTGAAGAACCTAAACAAATAAAGATTTCTAAAGAAGAATTAAAAGAATTTTTTGCACTATGCTTTTTTTATGGACTCAAGATTTCAAAACGTAAAATATCCGAAAAAGATACAGAAATCGCTAAAGAAGCTTCTGAACAAATATTTTTATTATTATTAAATACTTGTAAAATTTTAGAAAATGAGCAATCAAAATAATTTCCCCGCATTTCCCACATTTCCAATACCAAATAATTTAGGACAGATGGTATCTTTTGCAGGCCTTACAAAAGTAGAATACATGGCAGCTCAGCTTGCTGCTGGTTGGTGGCAGCACTCCAATACATTGCCGGAAGTTATAGCGAGAGAGGCAATAGGTATCGCAAAAGAAATACTAAAGCAATGCAACGAAGCGCCAGATCAACCAGAGCCAAAACAATCTAAAATCATTCAACTTGGAAAATAATGGAGAATTTTTACAGCTACTACACAGCCGAAAATATAATGCTGAATATAGGCCAGCGCAACAAGCGGAGGTATTTAAAATTAAAGATGCCGTTATCGGTGTACCTCAATCCTTTTGTGTATTTTCTGGATTGCCCAAAAGCGGGAAAAGTACATTTTTAACAGCGGCTATCGCTTCATGTTTTTTGGGTAGTGAAATTTTTGGAATGAAGATCACACCTCCGGAAAAAAAGCCGTTTATCTGCCACATGGACACAGAGAGCAGCGATTACGATTATTACCGTATTACGAGTAAAATAATACAGCAGTCAAACAGAAGGGATATGTCGGTATTTTATTTAGGGTATTCCGTAAGGGATCTTTCACCTGGGGAGATACTTGGATCGCTAGAGGCTCTTTTAATATCAAATACAAATATCGGCGTTATATTTTTAGATGGACTACTTGATGTGGTAAACAATTACAACGATGAAACCGAAAGCAGAAAAGTAATTACCTGGTTGAAAAGAATCACAAAAGTATATGACATCTTGCTTATTGGCGTAATACACACCGGCAAAAAGGATAATTTTACCCTCGGCCATTTTGGCTCCATGATTGACCGGTACGCACAAAGTGTTTTGTTGATTGAAAAGGACAACGACAAAAATACAATAGAGTTGAAACCTAAATTTTTGCGATCTGCTGCAAATTTTCAACCAGTACGGCTAGCCTATGTTGGTAGTGAATACATAGAAGTATAAAAAAGGGAGCGCAATACAATTGCGCTCCCAATTCATTCGGCCATTTTTCAAAACAAAGATAATTGAAAATTTTAAAAAACAAAAAAAATGAAAAAAAATCTAATAAAATTAATTATTACTGGCGATCTAACCCGCATTTGGGGCGACCTCAGCCACATCAGTGGCGACCTCACAGGCATCGAGGGCGACCTTACTAATATCTGGGGCGACCTCAGCCGCATTAGTGGCGACCTTACTGGTATCCGGGGAAACCTCACCGGCATAAGAGGCAACCTCACTAACATCACTGGCGACCTCACCGGCATTAGTGGCGACCTCACCGGCATCGAGGGCGACCTCACCGGCATCCATGGAAACCTTGCCGGCATCACTGGCGACCTCACCAAAATAGATGGCGACCTATCTGTAATCTGTGGCGACCTCACCGGCATCTGTGGTAACTTGACTGGAATTTCTGGAAATTTAAGATACTGTGAAATTTCGGAAGAAGAACGAACTTCCGGAATAAACATTGAAGATTTGATTTTATGATTATATACACCGCTATTTGTTTTCCCGGCGCATTGAAGTATAGGAACATACCAGAAAACAGACTAAAAAAGTTTGAGGATTATATAAGGTGCGTTAATGGTAGAAAAATTGACTACATAAATTTATACGATAAAGAAACAAAAAACTTTATAAAACGGGTGTATTTATGAACAATCACGAAATATGGCACGAGTGCGACTGTGGCCAAGAGTACGACATAAGGGAGCACATTATTTGCCCAGGGTGCGGAAATAAGTAAGTCAATCAACACAAAAAAAATAACCGGCATTTTTAGCCGGTTTTTTTATGCTCTTACTTTTCTATTATTAAAGGTCAAAAATGGTAAATTTGCCTTTCTTTTTCTGTTTTTACCTCCGCACATCTGCCCAGCGCCTTGAAGCGCCGGGCTGAGTGCGAAGGTAAATGTTTTTTAATAGATGTTTGGGTATTTTTTAAACAATAACTAAACAATAACAAAATTCAATCCACTTTATAGATTTTATCTATTAACTTCGTGTTTCTTATAGATTTTGTTTATAGTTCCAATATGAATAGTAGGAAAACGAGCATGTTTTTTATAGCTGGTATTATCGCTTGGGCGGCTTACCGCTATTTTGGTAAAGTTTCCCCTCTAAACTCTGTAAAAATTGGAATTTCAAGCGTTAAAGTTCGTGGTCTTAATGTTGATTTGGGATTATTAATAATGAACCCAACCAATGCAACAATTCATTTGAAGTCTTTTGTTGGGGATGTTATACTGAACGGCTCACCAGTGGCCACTGCGAAAGATTTTACAGATCAGGAAATAAGGGCTAACGCTCAAAGTACAGTCAATATAACTCTTACGCCTTCTGGATTTGGTATTATATCCTTTCTTGAAGGCGTGATAATGAAAACAGGTAAAAAGGGATTGGTTTTAAAAGGTGTGGCAAATTTTGACCAGGGCGCAGTACCTATTAATATTTCTTTCTAATGAATAGGGACTATGTTTTAGGTAGGGTATCAGCGTACCAGGGTAGATATAGGGTACTGAATAAGCGGCAAGAGGTTGGAGATATAATACAGGGTGTATTGAGGTGCCACAATCAGTACAAAGGGGAGTACGATAAAATAGCGGCGGGTTTTGATGCTGGAGGAGTGAGAGCAACGTCTCAAAATATATGGAACTTTTTAAAAAAAAATGTTCGGTATAAAGTAGAAAGCGAGGATAGGCAGCTTTTGAAAAGTCCGGCGGCGATAATGCAGCCAGGCACCAGCAGTGACTGTAAAAATTTTGCACTCTTTACCGGCGGAATTTTGGATGCGTTGAAAAGAAAGGGTAAAAAAGTAAGTTGGTGTTATAGGTTTGCTAGTTATAATATTTTAAATAAAACACCACAGCATGTATTTGTGGTAATTAACCCGGGACGAGATGAGATTTGGGTTGATCCGGTGTTAAGTAGTTTTGACAATAGAAAGCAGTATTTTTATAAAATAGATAAATTTCCCGAAATGGCACTGATGAGTTTAGCCGGCGTAGAAATAGGCAAGGCAAAAAAATCTAAAGAAGAAAAGAAGAAAAAACGCCAGCAGTTTTTTAAAAAGATGGCGGCCGATATTAAAAAGGCCGGTAAGTTTGTATTAAAATACTCTCTGGTGGCTCAAAGGGGAGCTATTACGCTCGTTATGTCTCAAAACCTATACGGAATTGCCAATAAAGCTCACAAGGCTTTAGCGGCTGGCCATACAGACATGCTCAAGTTTTGGGAAGATATTGGGGGAGATAAGAATAAGTTTAAGGCGGTAATTGAAAAGGGAAATAAACACAAATATATTGGAGCAATCTCCGACAGGAAGGTTAGCCGGTTTGCGGACAGGTCGCAAACTGCGCAATCAAGATCACTACCACAAGGTGATATCTCAGCTTATGATGATGGGGGCGAAATGATTGGAGATCCAGCCACAGCTACGGCGGCGGCCACTGCTACCCCTTTTATAATGAAAATTATTTCATTTTTTAAAAAGGTAGGTATAAAAGGAAGTGATATTACGGATATTGCATCTAAATTTAAAAGGCATCACGATGAAAAAGGTAAAGAGGTGGAGAAGGCTATTAATGACGAGGCAGAAGGTAAAGAAACGGAAACCGGAAACGATATAGTAAAGCAGCATAACAAGGGCGGAGCCGGCATACCTAAAGTTGCACTAATTGGAGGGGCAGCCTTACTGGGTGCTTATTTCCTAATGAAAAAGAAATAAACCATTTTTGACCTTTAATAATAAGAAATGACAACTTTGCAAAAAATAGTATCAAAGGCAAAAGCGATGAAAAAGGCGCACCCTAAAAAGTATGCCAAATGGACTGACTATATAAAAGCGGCAAGCAAGGTTATAAAACCCGCAGCTAAAAAAAAGGTTATTAAGGGGCTGGATAGCGTAAAAAGGTCTGGAAACAAAACACAGGTAAGTTATACCAACCACTCCAGGGTGGCAGCTAAAAAAACAGTAAAGCAGGCTAAATTATTTGGTATTGGATCAGTAAACGCTGATTTAAAAAATAAGCTAGTAAAAATGGAGAAGGAATTAAAAACACTTCAGGCCGAGCAGAAAACAATACCAGAAATAAAAAAAGTGATAAGCAAATTAAAAAGAGCAATTAAATAACAATTAAAAATTAAAAACATGGCAAAGCGTAAAGCACACCACAAAAAAACAACGCACCGCAGGCGTAAACACCGCAGCATTGGTGCGATAGGCGGCAGCATGATTACCAATATTATAGGAGTGGCAGCAGGTGCCGCAGTAGCATCACTTTTGACAGAAAAAGTTTTAAAAAGTCAAAGCAATTTGATAAAAGCAGCGGCAGCGATAGCGGCGGGAGTAGCTGTACCAATGTTTGTGAAGTCCGACCTGGGCAAGTCTGCCGGCGCCGGTATGGTTGCGGTGGGTGCGATAGACTTACTAAAGCAGTTTAAGGTAATTAGCGGCACAGATGGCCTGGGAGCAACTCCAGAAATAATGATAAGCGGCGAGGCTCCGATAGTTGGCGCCGATGTTATGGCCGGTGAGGTTATGGCCGGTGATGTTATGGCCGGTGATGTTATGGCCGGTGATTTTATGTCCGGTGATTCTATGTCCGGATTTAATGACATGCCGGTATTAGCTGGAGATCAAATACATTATTAATTCAAAACTTTAAAAACAAAATAAAATGAACACACAAGGCGGCAGGCTAGTATATAATTCAGGCCTCGAAACACTTAAAAGAAATGGTATTAACCCAGGTAGGGCGGTGCTCTCAGTCATACCTTCGCCT
>Ga0209190_1003490_pt1 | contig 10414 bp, 8 predicted proteins | sample M_140205_XF_Meta_FD_187315 | JGI IMG/M metagenome (GOLD analysis project Ga0209190, IMG submission 187315) | Freshwater microbial communities from Lake Montjoie, Canada to study carbon cycling - M_140205_XF_MetaG (SPAdes) (version 2) | ecosystem: Environmental > Aquatic > Freshwater > Lake... | reverse complement strand
TTTCATTACCTCGTCAAACCCGGGGCGATTTGGGGTCAACCGCAAGGAGCATTCCGGGGATTCGGTGAGGAAAAGCGTGTCGCCTTCCTTTACTTTGAGAGCTTGGAGCGCCTCTTTTGGAAGCACGATCCCTAAAGAGTTCCCAATTTTGCGAACTTTAGTTTCAATGGCCATGGAAGAACAATGGTTACCACGAATATTTTGTCACGCTACTAGTGGAAAATGCGCTTACTCGTTTTCTACAATTCATAATCCCAGACAAAATGTGTGGCAATGGCCGTCCCTGGAAAGTAAGTAAGTAATCAGCAGGGCTAATTCATTAGCCCAGACAAAATGTGTAGCAGGCAAAATTTGAAGAATCTCATCCAGCTAAATAGTCGCGGACAACGAAAAGATACCCATATATGGAAAATCACCAAAAACGCATTGAAGCCGCATATTTGACCAAGTGTTCAGCCCAAGCTGCCTATGATTGGCTTCAGGAGAGGCAGATTAAAGACATCTATGAATGGTGTACTGCCTATCACAAAACGCTTGAGTATCTTCTACTGAAGAGAAATGAGCCGCTAATTGATCTTGGAATCGCAAGGTATGGACATTCCGATAAAGCAATCACTGCTGTATATCGGAGGGGGGATACTGGCACCAAATGTGCAGTCCTTGGAAATCCTCATATTGGTTATACTAGGTGTAATGGGAATATTTTTGGGTATGGAAGTTCGATAGTTTATAGCGCGATAAGAGGATCAAATGCTGAGTTGGAATCGCTCCTAAAGAATCCGAACCTTCGAGAAAAAGTCATAGAAGACCTTTTAGGCCGAAAAGAACTATTTGAAGACAAGTCTGACGACGAATTCATTCAGATGATTCGATGGCTGGGCCAAAATCCACGCATGAAGTTGCTTTATGGCGATACTGGTCAACGATTTGACGGAAGTGCTGAGTATTTCCATAACCGCGTTATCTTCTTAGCGTGGGGTTTGGCTGAGACACTGCCAACAACTCAGGAGTTTGCTCTTGGCCTATGGGAGCTGTTATCAGGCACAAAATGTGTATCTTTTACAAAGTTCAAAGACTTTCAATCGGTCATGGATAGATGGAGGATTGAAGAAGGCGCAAATGATGGAAAACCAAACTACTACCAGTCCTATTATCTCAGGGCGCGGATTGCTGACTTAGCACAGCCAAAAGACAATATGTTGGAATCTAATGACTTCGCTGAAAGGGAGTCCTTCTATCGAAGATTCTCTCCTTATGAATTTAAAAACTGGCCTTCATTTATTGAGAGGGATGGGATAAATGCATTCGCTGCCATAGTCCACAATGACAACTTATGGATGCATGAAGAATTCCGAAAAACTTTAGAAGATGTGGCATGGAATAAAGTCCCTGACCATGGCCTAGATGCTGGAAATGAATATAACGCAGTTAAAAGAAATCACCGCAAAAAGCACCCGAACTGGTTTTTGGAAGAAGACCTTAGGTGGAGTGGTTCAACAGAAGCCATCATCAGACGCTTAGGTAAGAATCTAGAAGAGCAGGAAGATCAGAAGGATATAATTGAAACCTTAGAAGAATTTTCAGAGTCAGTCTCAGAGCAGCTGGAATCCAACAAAGACAAGTTGGAAAATGAAATCAAATCATCCAGATACTCCATTGATACTGTTCAGGATAAAGTGTTACGGCGTATAGATGAAGCCCTCGAAAAGGCTCTTCAAAACATTAATTCAATTCGACCAATCCCACCTAAGCCCGTCGCAATCTGGCCTTGGTTTATAGTGATCGGCCTGTTGATTGCGATTCTCCTTAAATAAAATTGTTTTATTCAATACCAATTCATAATCCCAGACAAAATGTACAATTCAAAATCCCAGACAAAATGTGTAGTTTTGTCTTGCCGGAATGATCGGGAATGTTACAAGAAACCATGAGTAGTAAACGTTGGTTGGCGCCTTGGAAGGATTCGTTGGAGAAACCTGCGATTTATCACTGCGTCTCAAGGGTCGTGGATCGGCGGTTTGTGTTCGGGGACGACGAGAGGGAGCAATTTCGGATGTTCATGCGGATGCAGGAGAATTTTTCGGGCTGCCAGGTGCTGTCCTACTGCATCATGTCGAATCACTTTCACATTTTACTGGAAGTCCCACCGTTGCCGGAGGGAGGGCTTACGGATGAAGAACTTTTGAAGCGTCTTTCCGCGACGAATTCCAAGGCGTTTGTCGCGGGTGTGGCCAAGGAGCTTGCGGAAGCTAGGAGCGAGGGGAGGGACGAGTGGGTGACGGAGGTCCACGCCCGTTTCACTTACCGGACGCACAATCTCTCGGAGTTCATGAAGACCTTGCTGCAGCGCTTCACCCGTTGGTTCAATAGGACGCACCAGCGTAGCGGCACGCTGTGGGAAGAGCGCTACAAGAGTGTGATCGTGGAAAGTGGGATCGCGGCGCGGACGATGGCGGCGTACATCGATCTGAATCCCGTGCGGGCCGGGATGGCTTCCGATCCAGCGAAGTATCGTTGGAGCAGCTACGGGGAAGCGGTGGGTGGCGGGCCGAAGGGAAATGGGAAAAAGGCGCGAGAGGGACTGGTCCGTGCGTGCATGAGTCACTGCGGGGTGGGTTTCGAAGCGGCGCGGTGGGGGGAGGTTTCGCGGATTTACCGACGGACGATGGGGCTGGCGCTGCAGAGAAAAATTGGCAAGGCGATGATGGGGAAAGGCGTGATTCATCCGCAAATGAATACAGCGGAGGCGTTAGAGGCGGAGGGCAACGGGACGGTTTTGCCGGACTTGGAGTTGTCGGCGATGTTGCACTGTCGGGTAAGGTATTTCACGGACGGCGCGGTGATCGGGAGCAAGGCGTTTGTAAATGAAGCGTTCGTGGCAGCGCGGGAACGGTTCACAGAGCGCCGAAAGGATGGAGCGCGGCGGATGAAGGGGAATGGAAAGGCGGCGGCTGGAGTGTTGTGGAGTGCCCGAGACCTGCGGGTGAGGCTCGGGTGAAATGGATTGCATCCGGTCTTAGCGATCACACCCAATCATCGATTTCACACAAGACCGAGCACGTCCTGCATATCGTAAAGCCCGACAGGCTGGTTTTCTAACCAGCAAGCTGCGCGCACTGCGCCAGCAGCGAAGGTGAGGCGCGAAGAGGCCTTGTGGGTTAGTTCTACGCGTTCTCCGTCTGCTGAAAAAATGACCGTATGATCTCCCACCACATCGCCACCCCGTAGGGTGTGCATACCGATTTCGCGTGGTTTACGTGGCCCGATATTTCCAAGTCTGCCGTGCGCAACGTCGTCTTGATAAGAAGTCGCGGTTTCCTCATTTAATATTTCTAATAGTCTTCTAGCAGTACCAGAAGGGGCATCGATTTTGTGTTTGTGGTGCATCTCGGTAACCTCAATATCGAAGCGGTCTTGAGTGAGGATGCGGGCTGTGTGGCGGGTGAGCCAGAAGAGGGTATTGACGCCGACGGAGTAGTTTGATGCATATACGATCGGAATTTTTTTCGCGGCCTCATGGATGAAGGATCGTTCCGCGTCGGAATGACCTGTGGTGCCGATGACGAGGCGTGTGCCATGTTTTATTGCTGAATCGACGAGACTTTTGGTAAAAGAATGGACGCTGAAGTCGATGATGCAGGTGGCTTTAGCGACGGCCAAATCCAAATCTTGTCCAGCATCGTGTGTGGAACTGATTGTTACGCCTGCTTCGGTGGCAGCCTGGATGACGGCTTGGCCCATGCGGCCAGAAATTCCAGTGATGAGTAAGTTTGGCATAAAGAAATATTTGGGTGCTTCGGTGATTTTGATTTTAGTCTTCCCAGATCATGTGTTTGAGCTGGAGTTGTCTGGCATGGGTGGCAGCTTCCTCTGCGCGTGGGCCTTTGAAAGATGCAATTTTCTGAGCGACGGAGACCGCGACGGGCCAGCGTTGTGCTTTTTCGAGAAGGGCGACGGCTCTGAATCCACAGCGTTCGAAATACTCCCACTCTTTGGGGGTTACTGTGGTTTCTAGCACGGAGTGGTAGGCTTGAAAGGCCTGTTTTTCTCTCCTGCGAGATGGGTCTTTTTCATCAGGGAGTTGCTCGAGTGTGGTACCTCTAAGATATTGCAATCGATTGAATATTGCGGGTTGGTCTTGCGCATGAACGAGCAGTTTGTCGTAGACTGCGAGCGCATCGACTAGAGATGCAGGGTTCGAGCTGCCTTGGGCGTAAAGAGTTTCACCGAGTAACAGGCCGGCGGGCAGTTGGAGTGGGTCATTTGCGGGAAGCGTTTTCATCCAACTCTCAAGAAATTGAGAAGCCTCTGCGAGACGGTACATGTCGATGAGATGTCGGCCTTTCTCCAAGTGGGCGATAGAGTTAACTGGCCCGTTAGATTCTGTGGCCTTGTCGAAAAGGATCAATGCTTCCTCTTTGGATTGAGAAGTCCCACCGAGTGCCGCCGCGCGTGCTGCCAGTAACCAAGCCACTTGAGCACGGTTTGGATTGCTGTCCGAAGCAGCGAGCTTTTCGAGAACTAACCGAGCTGGGGTATAACTGCCAGCTTGGAAGAGGTTCCGACCGAGCGTAAACGCAGCCTCAGAAGCCACTGGGTCGGTCGGATAGGTATCAATGATTGATCGCGCCGCAGCGATTGTAGATTCTGAATTGTTAGACAAATCCGCGAGATGGAGATTTGCTAGGGCGATTCGAGGTGCGAGATCTGGTGAGGAATTACCCGTCAAAGCGCCCAGTTGGTCACGAGCGAACAGAATATCTGGTGGGGAAACCGCCAATGCTGCTTCAGCAGCCATGAGGTGGGCTTCGGCAGCTCGAGAGTGCTCTGGGTAGCGAGTTAGGAAATCTGCTATCGCTATTCGCGCAGCATCTGGTGGCGTGGTTGAAAGTGCTTTTTCTAACTCAAGATCCGCTTCGAGTTCTTTATCTGGAGGTGCGCCCTGTTGGCGAACGAGAGTGATTCCTTTGACATCGCCACTGCGGAGGCGAGCAATCGCTGCTTGGCGGATTGCAGTTCGGGCTTCACTACCCGTTAGGTTGAGTGCGGCCTCGTCGAAGAGTTCAATAGCTTGCTGAGGATAGCCCTGTAAGTAAACAGCACGCGCTTTGAGAAATGCGGATTTACCTTTTAAAATCGGCTGGTTTTGAGCATCTCGAAGGGTGTCGAGAACTGCGAAGGCGGCGTCGCTGTTTCCAGAATCTAAATTCCAACGGGCTTGCTGATAGAGAGCACGCTGAGTGAGTTCGTGATCTGGGTATTCGATTCGCAGTCGATGAAGCAAGAGTGTCGCTTCAGCCTTGGCACTTGGTGTGTCGATGCGGCTTAGACCGCAAGCACGAGTGAATAGCGATTGTGCGAGTAGATCAGACTGAGTGTTAGAATTAGAATAGACTGGCCAAGCGGAGACCGCATCGGAGCCATTTGCGATGGGTCCTATCGCTGGTAATGTTGACGGAGTGATCCATTGGGCGAGTTGGTCAAGGGTTGGATCCGTGGGCGTCGGTTTTTCTGGCATCCATCGCAGGATTCTTTCAAAAATTGCGGAAAGCTGTTTCGATTCTGGGTTACCTTGCAGAAATGTTAGTAAAGAACTGATCGCGACTTCATTATTTCCTTGAGATTGGAGTGCGTCAGCCAGGCCGATGACAGACGAATGATAGAGACGATTTGATTGACCTTGTGGGTGATTAACGAGCGCTTGAAATGCAATTTCTGCTTTGGCGAATTGACCCTCGCGGAGAAGCAATTGTGCGTTGAGAAACGCGGCACGAGCACGATTTTTTTCAGTCACATTTTTTTCAGCGGGCATCGCTTGACGAGCTTCTGCGATCCGCTTGAGGTCTAGCAGTATTTCTACTAGGTTCAGTTGAACTTCTGCGGCAGTGGTGGCATCAGATTCAGGCAAAAGTTTACCAAGTGTATCAAGTGCCACATCGATTTTACCTAGCGAGAGCGAAAGGCTAGCCATGGTCAATCCGGACTCCACGCGGTGAGGGGCTTTTGGGTCAGACATCACGGTTGATAAAATTTCAATCGCCTCTGAAAATCGGTTTTGACCTGCCAGCGCTTGAGCTTTCCAAAACGGAGTTTCCGAGTTTTTTGCAACGAACGATTGGTTGAGTAACTCCAGAGCATCCGCCGAATTGCCCTGATGAATGAGGGACTCCGCCAAACGGATGGCTATTTGCGACTTCGCTTCTGGTGTGAGTGATGCGTCGGCAAGTTTCTGCTGGTAATGCAACTCGGCGATTTCCCACAACCCATCAGCAAGTGCGGCATCGCCCAAAGGCGAGACAAAATCCATCGGAAGTCCGGCCATGGCGGACGACAGGGCTTGCGGGATGAGGAAGAAAATTGGCCACAACTTCATCGGATGCGTGAATCTAAAAGGAGAAATCCCCTATTGCCAGCATGGATCGCTGAAAATCTGAAACTTCATCGATCTATGTGTGAAAATTCTTCTCCGGTCTTGTCTCTTCATGGAGGACCGACACGTGAGACCCCAAAAAATCAGAGTTTATTATGACTTTTGTGCTAACAATTTCCGAAGTTCAGCGAGAGGAATATTGAGCGCAATAGATGCCTCCTTGAGGTCTCCGCCCGCGCGCTCGAGCACCCGACCTGCGATTTCAGAACTAAGCCAAGCGATGAGATCGGTTCCGCTCGGTGCGTCGTTGATCACTTGGTCGATGGCGGCGGCAAATCCGGCGGGGGATTTACGCGGGGAAGAAGCCAGCGGTATGTCGGCAGGAAGAAGAATCTGTGAGGTGGCCAACGCACAAGCCCGAGCAATCGTATTTTCTAACTCACGGACATTTCCTGGCCAGTGATGCGATTGTAATGTTGTGATCGCTTCCGCTGAAATACGGATACGCGCCATGCCATTTTTTCGAGTGATCCGCTGGAGAAAATATTCCGTTAGAATCGGAATGTCTTCCATCCGGTCTCTGAGAGCAGGGATTTTGATTTCTACGACATTGAGTCGGTAATAAAGATCTTCGCGAAAGCGCCCATCGGCGACTTCCTCAAGAAGATTTTTGTGGGTCGCTGCTACGATTCGCACATCAGTTGTTATAGTGTCGTTAGAACCTACTCGGGAAAATGAGCCATCTTGAAGCACGCGCAACAATTTCACTTGTATCGCGAGTGGCATATCGCCGATTTCGTCGAGAAAAAGTGTACCGCCATCCGCCTGTTCGAATCGGCCAGCACGACGAGCGATGGCACCCGTGAACGAGCCTTTTTCGTGTCCGAAGAGTTCGCTCTCCAGAAGGTTTTCTGGAATGGCACCGCAGTTGATAGTGATCATTTCCTTCTGACGGCGTGGGCTGTATTCGTGCACGGCCTTGGCGACGAGTTCCTTGCCGGTTCCGCTTTCGCCGGCGATCAAAACAGGAGCATCAGAGCGAGCGACCCGTCCAACGAGCTTGAAGACTTCTTGGAGCGCTCGGGAAATACCGATCATCTTGACTCTACCATCGTGCTTAGGCATTTCAGCATCCGGTTGACCCGCGCTGCGGCGGTCGTCCTGAATTTGCAAAGCAGATTCGACGATTGGGCGTAGTTCAAACGCTAACGACTCTTTGCGCAGAACATCATGTGCCCCACGCTGGGTGGCTTCGATGATTTGTCCTGTTGTTGGAAAGCCTGCAGTGAGAATCACCAAGGTCTTTGGACTTTGGTGCATGATCCGACCTAACAGTTCCATGCCATCAAATGGTTCCAATTCCATGGCAGCCACGATGACACTAACTTCGGTTTTCTCTATCACCTTCAGCGCGTTCGAGGCGTTGTCGCAACGGAGCACCCGCAGATTATTGGCAAACAAATGCTTAGTCGCCCAATCTAAGAAATCCAGATCAGGATCGACCAATAATAAAGTATCTTCTAGTGGGGCATCCGACATCAGACTGACACCCGTAGTCAAGCAGGGTGATCACGGGTGGCATACTAAAAAATTTTTGATGCTTCGATCCAAGCGATCTGGATCGGTGGTGATCCATTCACTTTTCAGCCGCGATCATAGGAGATGGTAACGACCTTTTGTCCCCTTATGGTTTTACGGGTTCTGGCTTTTTTGCGAAAACCGAGCACCAACCGCCCGCGATGACCAGTTTACCACCGAAAGCGGCACACGGCCCGTTCGCATCGCCCGGTTTGCCCTGATAGAGTGCGCAACCGCTGCACACCTGTTCGGGCTTGTGGAGAGGGTACTTTGTTGCGTCCACCTTGGTGGTATTTTCTTTGTAGCCGAGGGCGGTGGCGACGGGATCGCTTTCTTCCAGCTTAACGGCTGGCGGTGCTTGGGCGGAAGCGCGTTGCAAGACCAAAGCTGGAATGCATGCTGAAGCGACGATTTTAGTTAGGAAATTGCGGCGGGTGTTCATAGGTGATAGTTGTAATTTTTCGAAATAAGAGGAGATAGTCGAGCCGTTTTTAAATTTTTCACGTATTGATTTTCAGAATTTTCCGTTCGTTTTTCACGTCCATTTGATCTCTTGCTCAAGAGATTCGACAACCTGATCTGCGCCATGAGCCTTAAGCTCACTGGCGGAAAAGCTGCCGGTGGCGACGGCCAAGCACCGAGCACCGATGGCGTGAGCGCAAGCAATGTCCTTGGGAGTGTCGCCGATGATCCAAGTATTAGCCGGGAGAAAAGTCCGTCCCGTGTGGCTCGCAGCCCGCTCAAGTGCGAAGGGTCCAAGGCGGTTGCGATCGGCATGGTCGCAGCCGTATGCCCCGAATGGAAAGTGTTCGGAGAGTCCAAAATGGCGCATTTTCACCGCAGCACCGCCTGCTGTATTTCCAGTGAGAAGGCCGACCGCCACGTCCGGTCGGGCCGCCAATTCGCTGAGCAATTCCGACACCCCGGGATAAATACGTCCATTGAATCCACCGTGGCGGAGATTCCAGTTCAATCGGGCAAGGTAGACGTTGATGTATGCATCAAAGCGCTCGCGTGTGGGTTGAACCGCAAAGTGGAGATGAATGTTTGCTACGATTCCCAAATCTGTGCTGCCAGCTAGGTCAAGATCGGGACCCTCGTGTCCGAATATTTCACAGGTCGCCTCCTTCAACGAGGCCATCCCTGCGCCGCCGGTGTCTACGAGTGTGCCATCGATATCGAAGAGAAATAGCATGGAATGGCGTTTGATGTGATCGACAACAAGCTGAATGTGAAATCAGGCCATGGCGGTTTGAAACCGCCGCCACGGCTGGTGAATCTATCAACTTTTAGATGCGTCTTCGGTTTCTAGCATCACAGGAGCTTGACCGGCATCCTCGTCTATCACCTCATCCGGAACGAAGTCATCATCTGGGATTTCTTCATCTTGTGCATCTTCAGATTCAAAATCATCTTCTTCCATCAGTTCGCCATGGAAGAGGTGGAACTTGCGTTTGCGTTGGTGCGCAGGAAGTGGCGAAAGGATCATGGCGACCGCCCGCCCATTGAGACGTGGTGGTTGATCCACTTGGGCCATCGACTTGAGGTCTTCGACAATACGGTTGAGCACTACGAATCCCAAATCTTTGTGCGCATTTTCGCGTCCACGGAATTGCAATACGAAGCGGCATTTGTGATTTGCTTCGAGGAATCCTTCGGCACGGCCGAGTTTGATGTTGTAGTCGTGTTGGCCTGTACCCACGCGGAACTTCACCTCCTTCATGCGGGTAGCGCTCTTTGACTTTTGTTTTTTAAGCTTTGCCTGCTCGTACTTAAATTTCCCGTAATCGACAATCTTGCAGACTGGTGGGTCCACTTGACCGGCGATTTCGACGAGGTCGAGTCCGAGTGATTGTGCTTTTGCGAGAGCTTCGCGTGAGCTCATGACGCCGAGTTGCTCGCCCGTCGCCATGACGACGCGGACTTTCGGGGCACGGATTCGGTCGTTGATCCGCGTCATGTCGCGGTAACGACCCCTATTTGGATCTCTTTGTGGCTTAGCGATGGTTTTGTCCTCCAGTGGGTAGATGCGACGCAACGCTGCGCGGACAGACAATGCCGCCGCACGAATTCGATGCGAAGAGGGGTGCGGAACGATGGACCATGCGCCGGATCATAGATCGGAGAGCGCGGGTCTAAACCGATCCAAAAGATCGGTTGTGAAATTCAAGTCGTATCGTTCCAGTGAAATCATTGAGCGGCGGGAGCCGAGGATCATCGCAACAATTTGCAGAAAGAAATGAATTCTTCCAGACAGACTGATTGCGTCTTGGGCTATTAAATAAGAGGAAAGATGAAATTCGGCAAGTCTCTTTTTTTGGTAGGTTCATGGTGTCTTCATGGTGGGAGTGGAATTTTCGGAGCGGAACGATTGCCACCATCAAATTGTTGTTTTACTGTCAAACCCATGGCGGTGACTAAAACGTTACGAGCAGCCTCTGGATGGCTAGAACTGGGTCTTGCGGA
>Ga0209190_1003488_pt1 | contig 10418 bp, 9 predicted proteins | sample M_140205_XF_Meta_FD_187315 | JGI IMG/M metagenome (GOLD analysis project Ga0209190, IMG submission 187315) | Freshwater microbial communities from Lake Montjoie, Canada to study carbon cycling - M_140205_XF_MetaG (SPAdes) (version 2) | ecosystem: Environmental > Aquatic > Freshwater > Lake... | reverse complement strand
CTATAAATAAATAAAATATATACTATCAAATTTTTATAGGATTGTATAGGATTTTCCTAATTATAAAAAGCGAGTAATTCGAGCATATATTATAATATAAAGTAAGTATTACGAATAATTCGACAATATATAAAATAATATCACAAATATAAATTATATTCTATACAATGACGGAAAATGAACCAGTTATATTAGAATTTATTTGGATAGACGGTCACAGTCATTTGCGTTCTAAATATAAAACCGTATATCATACGATAACGGCAAAAGAAGATATTTTGGACATTGAACAATGGAATTATGATGGTTCATCTACATTCCAAGCCGAAACATCTGATAGCGAAATTGTATTAAATCCAGTCAAGTATTGCCCCAACCCATTTATACCGGAATACAAATCATATATTGTATTATGTGATACCTATACATATTCTCAAAAGGAAAATAAATACACACCCACTACTTCAAACCATCGATTTGAAGCAAATCTAAATTTTTCTAAAAAGAAAGAGTTTGAACCATGGTATGGAATTGAACAAGAGTATTTTATTGTATCAAACAAAAGTGTTGAACCTATACCCATTGCTTTTTTAAATGATACATTTAAACCTTCCAGTCAAGGTGAATACTATTGTGGTGTAGGCGCACGTGAAACACCTTTCCGTAAATTAGCTGAAAAACATTATATGTATTGTCTTACTGCTGGATTACATATAAGCGGTGTGAATGCTGAAGTTGCACCAAGTCAATGGGAATTTCAAATTGGTCCGTGTATTGGAATCAATGCTGCCGATGAATTATGGATTGCCCGTTATATTCTACAGAAATTGGGGGAAGAGTTTGGTGTGAATATTAGTTTCGAACCAAAACCATTAGATAATCCGTGGAATGGATCGGGATTACATACCAATTTTAGCACAAAACTAACACGTTGTGCATCGGGGATAACTGTTATTCACGAATATATTTCCAAATTGAAATTGAAACATACCGACCATTTAGATGTATATGGAGACAATTCTAAACGCTTAAATGGAACGTGTGAAACAAGCACGGCGGATACATTTACGTGTGGTGAAGGACATAGGGGATGTAGTATTCGTATTCCTAAAAGTGTTATGAAAGATGGAAGTGGATATTTTGAAGATCGACGACCTGCATCGAATGCTGACCCCTATCAAGTATCCGGTTTAATATATAAAACGTGTTGTTTGGAATAATATACATAACTGACAACGAATATCGTATTGAATATAGTTTTTATTTATAAATATTTTGCCAAAACATTTATAAATATGACTGACACTATACGAGTTAATGATTTAATTTTCGCAGAGTTGTTCTTTTATTGGATAACTTTTTATTTATTTGACGTCGTTGTTTTGTTTTATATAAACGACCATATTTACTGCCTGCAGTCAATATACTTGGATTATGTATCATTGTATATACTATTAATGGAACTGCGTTGAATACTTTTTTATTATTTATCAATGATGTAATAATATTTATATTTATTCGGTCTAATGAAATACCTTTAATTGAATTTAATACTTTATTATACAATGTATTCATTTGACGCTTACCAATAACTGCTAAAAAAAATGTAGTTTGTCCTGCATTTGCTGCTACTAACGAATTAGGACCTAAATATGCTTTGACTATTCTTTCAAGTGTATCAATTGGTTGAAGTGTAAAGGTTTCCGCTATCTCTAGTATCGTATTATTTATATAGTCATTATCACGTAATGTTGTTAAAAAATAGTGTGCAAAATTTTGGCAGGTTCCTCCATCAAATAAACGATAATTAAAAAATGTATTATCATCTTTTGCGTCAGTTTGCGTTGAATTTATAAGCCAATTAAATGTTAGTGTATCTTCATCTTTTAGCAATTCGACATCATACTCTTCGAAACCATTTTTACTACTAAATTTTTGATATTCATCTTCTGTTATAACATATATATCAACTGCTGGATTTTTTTCGACAATAATAAGTGTATTATCTTCGAAAGTAACTAACAAAGCAACGTGATATAATTTATCTAAATTGTGTGATTCTAATTCTTTAGAAAATGATAAATTACTTGATGTGTTGTTATTATAAATGGTTCCCGTTATTTTATCTATTATATAAACAGCACTATCTACTAAATTAGATACATCCAAAAAATGTTTACAAATTTTAATACTTTTTATTTTTTTATTTCCTACGTGGAGTATTGTTTTATTGCTTTGAAAATCGTGAGATGAACCAGCCTTTATATGTGTCATCATAAATACTACTATAAAATTAAATATCGTCATGATCTGTACGGGAAATTGTTTTGAAACATTAAAAATTGCTGTATAATCGGCTAATGTTATTGTAGGATTAGTTACAAATGATTCAACTATCTTTGTAATAAATGATAAAAAATCTCCACCACTTTGTTTATTTACCTTATGCCTATTTCGGTGCGTTCTATTTTTTTTATTTACTTTTCTATTATTTCTATATGATGTATTGAATCCACCCTGCTTTGGTATTAACGATATATGAGCTATTATAATGGATGAACATAACGAAATTATATTCATTTTATTGTCTTTAATAATTGATTTAAAATTACTATAATTATCCATATAACTATCTAATAACCAATTTAAATATAATTCACATACAAATAAACGTGTTTGAGGACTATGTAAAACGGGTGTAATACTGTTACCATGTACAATGCCAAGTTGTGGTTGTGGTTGTTGTTGGGTTAGGATGGGACGATGTATCAAGGATAAGACTTCAGGTGTGAAGTGTGAGGTGTTAGGTTGGAGGTGTACAATCATAGGTGTTGACGGTGGTTGCGAATCCATTATATACGTTCTATTTATCTCTCGCATTTTTGTTAATATATTAGAAATTGTGTCATTATCCCGTAATTGTAAACCATAGTTTATTGACTCAGTCTTATTATACATATCTCGAGTTGGTTGTTCAGCTGTAATATCAGATTTGTATGATATAATTATATGCTTTGCTAAAAATAATAATGATATCAATAATATTTCAACAGGTTTGCTTCCTAACTCTAAAAGGGATATCATTATATATTATATAAATATTATTTATATAATATTTAGTAAATAAGTATATCAAAAGAGATTAATCCTTACAGCGTCAGACATATTTGTTGGTGCTTTAGCACATGTAAAAATCAAATTGTGAGATTTTAGGAATTCTATGCTTTATCAACACTTGTTGGTCGTAATACCGTGTTAAAACGATGTAAAGGTTATAACTGTTGAATGAAAAACTAATAGAAACCAATAAAATATAGTAAATATTTTATTGGTTAAAATATTATCGCGTGTCGATTATATAAGAATCTAAGAATATCATCCATTATATAATTATGAAATGGATGATAACAAAAAAATCAAAATTGACTATATTTCCATCCTTGAAGCAAGTAAAATTACTGGATTGTCAATTCAGACAATTCGTAAGCTTGGGGATAAAAAGGAAATCAAATGCTTTAAAACACCTTCCGGACATAGAAGATTTAATAAACAAGACCTGGAAAAATTTTGCGATTCTAACACTATTAATGAAGAAAAATCCGAAAATACACAAGTTAGCTATATCTATACTCGGGTCTCTTCCAAAAAACAATTGGACGACCTTTCTAGACAAATTAAATACATACAACAACAAAAACCCGAATATTCTTCATATATATCTATTTCAGATATTGCTTCAGGAATTAATTTCAAACGAAAGGGATTACAAACCATATTGGACTCATGCATACAAGGAATTATCGGAGAAGTTATTGTCGCCCATAGAGATAGATTATCCCGTTTCGGATTTGACCTTATCAAACTCATCATTGAAAAAGCAGGAGGAACAATTACCGTTATTGATGATACGCAACATAAGTCAACCGAACAAGAACTTGCTGAAGACTTATTATCAATTATCCACATCTATAGTTGCCGACAAATGGGAAAAAGAAGCTATAAAACCAAACAATGTAAAGGCATTGAAAATAAAAATGACGCTGACGAACCAACAACGAACGATAATTGATGAATGGATTAATACAAGCAGATATGTATATAACAAAACAATTAACCTAATAAATAATGGACATCCTATAGACCATTTCCAATTACGAGATAAATTAGTAACTGAAAATACTAAAAAAAATAATAAAGAATATAAGGATTTTATAACTGAACTTCGTGAATTAACCGACGAAAGAAAACGTATAAATATATTATTGCAAAAATGTACTAAAAATGCGAATAAGGAATTACTTAAACAATTAGAAATACAAGAACAAAAAATTATTGATAAAAAGAAATCTAGAACTACAATAATTCAATCATTATCGAGTGAAAAAAATGTTCAAATCAATGAATGGGAACTTAATACCCCAAAATCAGTTAGAGATGGAGCTATAAATGATGTATGTAAAGCGTATAAAACGGGTTTTAGTAATTTGAAATTAGGAAATATTCAATTTTTTAAAATGCATTATAAAAAAAAAAATAATCCAGATAAATGTGTCTGTATTCCAAAGGGTCTCGTGAAAAATATTAATGGAACTATTCATTTATCATCTCATTTTTTTAAAGAAAATAACACATTTCGTATGGGGAAAAAAACATTAAAGAAATATAAAGATTTAGTAATTGAAAATGATTCAAGAATAATAAAGCAAAAAGATATCTATTATTTAATTATTTGTGTAAAGCATACACCGAATGAAAAAACATCAACGGATAATGTGCTTAAGCAAATAAATTATTGTGGAGTTGATCCAGGAATTAGAACATTCATGACATCTTTTGGAAATAATGGATGTACCGAATATCTGCATAATAATAAATTATTAAAATTATTAAACTCTAAAATATCAAAATTAAAGGAGTTGAGAACTTTAAAGAAACGTAATAGAATACTAAAGAGAAAACTAAATAAAATAGAAATAAAAAAAGATAATTTAATCAATGAATTACACTGGAAAGTAATAACTGATTTATTAAATAAAAATGATGTTATTTTTTATGGCGATATCAAGAGCCACGATATCGTCAAAGGTAAAAGTAAGAAAAACAGTACATTGAATGGTAATATTAATGAGTTAAAATTTTTTAAATTTAAAGAACGTTTACTATTCAAAGCGAATGAAAAACATAAACGAGTTATTCTTGTTAATGAAGCATATACCTCACAAACATGTAGTAATTGTGGGTTTATATATAAACCTCATTGCTCTAAAATTTATGATTGTAAAAATTGTGAATTAAAAATAGATAGAGATATCAATGCTTCTAAAAATATATTAATGAAGGGAATTATGTGCTTTAGTATATAATTCCCATTCACCGATTGCGTTCCTTGTCGGTGAGAGAAACATATAAATCTTACATTTTCTAATAAGAATGTAATTTAGAAAAACTTATATTCATCGTTAAAGTACGAATGTATAAGGATTTATAAGGTTTTTTGGAACGGTTAATTCATTTGTTCAATACTTGTTATTGTATTAGAACCATGTCCTTTCAATTTGTATTTTTTTCCAACATGAATACTATGAAATGGCAAACGTGTTTTATAGCTGTTCCCATCCGTATCAATGAACGTATCGTATGACCGACGTGGAATTCGTTTCCTATCATTTGACGTATATTTGATGGTTATAATTTTTTCGAATTTTGTTGTACGACGATAAACATACGTTGGTATAAAAATAAAAACAAAATAAAAACATAAAATAATTAGTATGAACATAACAAATCCAAAAATAACGGGAGTATTCGAGAATTCTGGCGTTTTAGGCATATGATATATATGATATATTATTATAAATATATTAAATTTATGATTACATATATACATAAATACATAAATATTAATGAAGTTGCGGTATTTGTCAGATTTACATTTAGAATGTATGAAACCAAATAAAATAAAAAAATTTATTCAAAAAATTCCCTGCGGTATTGATGAAATATGTATATTAGCAGGTGATATAGGTAACCCTTATAAGCATAATTATAATGTATTTATGCAATTTATAAATGAAAATTTTAAAAAATCATTTGTCATTGCCGGAAATCACGAATATTACAATAAATCGAAAACGTTAGAAGAAACAAGGACATATCTAAAAGAATATTTTATGAAATATGATAATATTTGTTTTTTAGATAATGAGTATGTGTATTATGAAAACACGTGTTTTATTGGAACTACATTATGGTCTAATATAACAAATCCCGTGTATGAAATAAATGACACACGCGCAATCCCCACATTTGACTATATTCAATATAATCAATTACACGCAAAAAGTGTTGAATTTTTAACGAATACGCTAAATGATAACGATAAAGACAATTGCGTCGTTATTACACATCACGTTCCTTCCTATTCATTGATAGATGACAAATATAAAACGCCTGAAATGATCGAATACAATCAATGGTTTTATTGTGATATGCTAAAATTAATTGAAACGTATCAAAACAAAATACAATGCTGGATTTATGGACATACACATACTCCTTCTAAAAACGTAATCTACAAAATCCCATTTCTATGTAACCCGATAGGATATCCAAATGAAAATTATAATTTATATTTTCAATTACCCAATATTGTGCACGATTTACGGCTGAGATATCAATTTGGCACTTAAAATATTATTCGAACCATAATATTTGATGCGATATGTATTTCCTACCGTCATATCAACAATCGAACGTCTATTTATACTTTTACTCACAAGTGACCCTGTATATACAACACCATTATCGTCTATTATTTTTAAATAATACCCTTGACTTGAAATATATTTAACTTTGATAACGCGTTCCGATTGATTGCGTCGGGTAAAATACATATAAATTATACGGATAATAATAAGAATAATCAATACTCCCGTGAATATTTTAAATTTATCAAAATCAAAAAATGGTTTTTGTGGCGTGTTTGTTGTCATATACAACATCGTATATAATTATATGGATAAAATAAAAACGGAAATATAGTATAACACTTCATATGTCATATAGTGATAATGTTGACGGACCAACTATTAATGACCCCGATGTAAGTTCCGCAAAGTATGATGATGCAGGTTCAAGTAGTGGAGGTGGAGGTGGAGGTGGAGGTGGTAGTGGTGGTAGTGGTGGTAGTGATAAGAACAAAGGAAAAGACAAGAATTCAAATCAAAAAAATAAGGGTAACGATAAATTAAAGTCTTTGTCTAAATTGGCAAAATCAGCTGAATCATCGATGGATATGTCTGATTATGCATACCCTTTAGCAAATTATAACTGGGATTATAAAACATATGTCGATAATAATTATGAACCTTCAAAATTAGGTGTATCCGATGATATTACATTATCGGCATTACGTCGAGATGTTCAAGCTGGTGATAAATATTTACGCGCATTAATGATAGATTCTACACCCAATGATAATTCAATCGCCGGTATATCTGATTTAGATATGACAGATCCCGATGTTATGTCGAGAATACGTGCTAATAATCAAAAACCACCCTATGCTACATTTCGCACCGAATATCCGGAAAAAGATTATCCAACATCCGGTAAATATAGCAACAGTTATTTTATTCGAAGTGGATATTGTCCTGTTCCAAACATTCAAACAAAAGCTCAATGTAAAAGTAAAGATAAAGCATTTGAATGGAAAGAAGGAGATATTGCTTTACCAACATCAGCAAAACCGTCTTTTTCTGCTAAATCACAAAAGCCGCCACCAAATGGGAAATGTTTTAAACCGCGGTTCAGTTATGTGAATCACGTATCGGATACGGGATTAACCGATGGATTTTTACCTGGGTTGATGAGTGATATGAGCACATTAAACCCCAGTATAATGTTTAGTATTATTGATAAAGGGATTGTTGAAGGGGACCGACAAACAAGTCCTCCTAAATTTCAATTATTGCCATGTTTTCCAAAACCTATACCTGAACTACCACAAATGGAAAAATTTACACAACAATACGTACAATACGACACAAACAATGGTAGAATAAATACAAAACAATTACATTTATTTGTGGGTATTACAGCTATGTGTATCTTTTTATTTTTTATTATTTACATATACCGTCAATACATATGGAAATGATTTTCAGTAAAAAACAAGCGTGGTTCAAGATTACTATAAATATACACAATGCCTACAAAATATCGGTCATAAACGACACTTCCCGAGAATATTTTTTCCGGTGCGGATATCAGTGTGTCCGCCACCCGTTTTCATACCAGTTATTTTATCGACATTTTCACGAAGGACCATCACGTTATCACTGTGTAATTCTGCATCTTTTAGAAACGTTTTATTGTAATGTTCGATGGATTGAAGATGGGATATTGATACCACAACATGACGTAGTAAGTTGTGTAGTTTGACATATTTTTTTGATAGTTGTGATATTTGAAATGTATGATAGTACAAATGATACATTTCAAATTTTATATTATAGTTTGGTATGATTATATGAATATTTTTAAATTGTATAGATATCCGTAAAGTATTTGATGTCATCTTTATATTGTTTATAAATTTCAACACGTTCTTTATCTCTCATATTATTAAGTTGTGTGCGTATTTCGGGTGTATCTGGGTCATTTTTACGAACACCGAATGCTTTACGTAATCTTAATCTTGCTTGTTCAACTTTAACATGAGCTTCTTCAACTGCTTTATCATATGCTAATTGAATTTCTTGTTTTAACAATAGGTTTTTTTGTTTTGTTGTTTGTGATTTTACAACAGTTGCTAATTTTTTTGCTGCACGACTGACTGTCTTTTTCACAACGGAACTTTGCATTTTTTTTGCTGCACGACTTACACGTCTCTTATCCGTTAAAACACATCGATTGGTTGTTGAACGCACCATGCAATCTTCGGCCATATGTTGACCATCTCCACTTCTATTTATGCGACATGAGTGGCGTTTTCGACTATCATCTTTTGGATGATATAAACATTGTCTATCGGACATTTGATTTGATATATTATTATATAATAAAATTTATTTTTGAAGATATATTTTAATACATTATATTAAAGTATATCATTGGAGATTTGTTCAATGCCGATATCAAGCGTTAGATACATTATAAAACCCGTCAGTCATATGGACCCCTTTCCAGCACCATATATAATTCAATATATCCCAAAGAATGAAGATAGTATTGATAACATGTTATCGTCAATAGCAATGATAGCAATGAACGCACAATCTCATTTCGCACCAGAATTAAATTCGAACACGTTCATTAAAACGAAATCAAAAACAAACTCGAAATCAAAAACAAACTCGAAATCAAAAACAAACTCGAAAACGAAAACGAAAACGAAAAGAACGGATTTTAAATATATAATCGACCTAAGCAATATACCTCAAAAAACAGATTTACGTCAAATTATTATAGATAAATTTATTATCGCATACTATAATTACAAAAACTATAAAAATAGTTATGAAATCCCTAATGTTTTTTTAGAAACAGGAAAACCAATTTCGCAATATGGCCCAATAGCATTAACTGCCCTCGATTGTATGCGTATAATCGATAGCCCTCCCAATATTATGAATACGGAATCTATTGTAGATTATATATTGAATAACCGCGTTCCAGGATTAGATATTGAAGTTATCGGTCCAGATGATTTAAAAAAACATAATTATGAAGGAATTTTGGCAGTGAATCAGGCATGTTCGGCAAGACCTCCTAAAATGTTGATATTGCGTTATAATGGTAGTCTTGTTCGCAAGGAAAATTCCAAACCAATTGTATTAGTTGGCAAAGGTGTTATATTCGATTCGGGTGGTATTAATATTAAATATGGGGAATTCAGTGATATGAAACACGATAAAACTGGTGCTATTTACGTATGGGGAATTTTAAAAACATTAGCAATGACGAAATCAAAGGGTCATTTTATAGGCATACTCCCCTTTGTTGAAAATATGCCCGGGTCGAATGCAATTCATCCAGGTGATATTATTCGCACATGTCGCAATAAAACAGTGGAAATCGCAAATACGGATGCTGAAGGTCGATTAATATTAGCAGACGCGTTGTGTTGGGTAACAAATAATAACATTAAACCTTCTGTAATTATTGATATAGCAACATTGACGGGACAAGCAGCATTCATATTTGGTGAAATGGGAACTGCCGTTATGGCAAATGATATGGGTGCGAAATATGTCAATGACCTACAGCAAATCGGTCATAAATGGCGCGAATATTTTTGGACATTACCTATACATCGCGTATTTCGCAAATTTTTACAAAGCAATGTTGCCGATATAACAAATTCACCATCGATACGTGCCGGGACAATTATGGCGGGTATGTTTTTGGCGGAATTC
>Ga0209190_1003486_pt1 | contig 10427 bp, 3 predicted proteins | sample M_140205_XF_Meta_FD_187315 | JGI IMG/M metagenome (GOLD analysis project Ga0209190, IMG submission 187315) | Freshwater microbial communities from Lake Montjoie, Canada to study carbon cycling - M_140205_XF_MetaG (SPAdes) (version 2) | ecosystem: Environmental > Aquatic > Freshwater > Lake... | reverse complement strand
AAGATTTAATTCCTTGTAAATGAAAATTTAGAGAAGGCGGCCATCCAACCGATGGCTGCCTTCTCTAACAACTCAAACATTTTTTTAGCTATCAGCCATAAAAATACCATCAAGGTTTTCTTCAAGTCAGCAGATGGGAACCGAACAAATACCTTGATTGCGAATTCATTATAAAACCCGAGTAATTCTGCTTTTTCCCTTAGTTGCATACTAAAGAATGTCCCTAGATTTTAGTATCCCCAGTATGCATGCAATAAGTGCCGCCATTTGAAGCATGAGATAAACACCTAACATTGGAATTTTAAGCCTCTCTTTTTCCTTCGGGAAATAAGATTCTGCAAAGTCAACCGTCTTCATCGCAGGCGCATCTCCTTTTGACTTGTTATCTGGAATTTCCATCGTGCCTCGTTCTTTATTATCCAAAGAGACCAAGGCTTCAAAGGCCCAGCGTGCAGGGTCAAAACTGCTGGCGAAACGCATCAGGCCATTCATGCGATTTACAGGCTGAATCATCCCACCCAAAATAAATAACGCCAAAAGAATAATAGGCAGCGCTGCAATCGCAACTTCAGAAGTCTTTGCAATAGAAGACAACACCAAGCCTATACCAACACCGATAAGTGCAGTTAGAAAAACGATCAGGTACGATTCAACAAACCCTGCCTTTAAACCGCAGGAAAAACTAACGATGGTTAATAAAGCGAAACATTGAATTGCACATAATCCCCCCAGAATGGTGAACTTAGATGCGACATAGGCGGGAATACCAAGGTTTACCATTCGTTCACGCCGATATACCGCCCATTCGCCCACGATCTCTCTTACCGCATTGGAAGCCCCAAACCATAACGCAGACATTGCCATCATAAAAATGGCTGTAGCCCCTGCAGTAGTGGATTCAAGCCAGTTCTCTTGGGTGGGTTTTTCTGAAGCTTTATCGCCTAGTACCATTGCCACTAGAATTCCAATCACGGGCGCCTGAGCCAGCAAGATGATGGAGTTCATCAGATCTCTTTTTTTGATTGCAAAAGATCGTGAAACAAAAACCATCCATTGCCTTAACGGATCATCCGGAACGGGTTGTGGAATTTTGTTCTTGGTTTCACTCTGGGTATTTTTGTTGGCCCGCTCTTCCACATAAGTTTCAAAATAGTTGGAACTTTTATAAGTTTCGACCCATTCAGAAGCGGGTTTTTTCCCCAAACCGCGTAGCACTTCATCGGGCGAAGGGTCTGTACCTGGCTTCAGGTTGGGTACCCCATTGGGATTAAAGAAATTGACCGCATCCGGGTATGCGGGACCAAAATATCCCAATCGACCAGGCTCAGGTTTGTTGGCATCCTTGGCCATCAACACCAAATGATCAAGCAATTGGTAAGCTTCAAGGCTGGGTTGGTGAATGGTTAAAATAATTGTTCTGCCATCATCTGCAAGTTTTCGCAGCACCTTCATTACTTGCAGTGTATCTTCTGAAGAAAGCCCTGAGGTTGGTTCATCCAGAAATAAGACTTTCGGATCAGTTAGCAATTCCATTGCGAGGTTAACCCGCTTACGCTGGCCCCCAGATATCCCCTTCTTTTCGGGCGACCCTATAAGAACATTTTCCGTACCCTCCAAACCCAATTGTGCAATCACCTGTTTGATTCGCTGCTCGATTTCATGATCATCATAATCCGGGGGCAGCCTTAGCCGTGCGCTGTACCATAGTGCTTCAAACACCGTTAATTCCCGGTGAATTACATCATCTTGGGGTACATAGCCCAAAACATTTCTGAACTGATCAAAATGCGCATAGAGATCATAATTATTTAAAAGCACATCGCCCTTTGCGGGGGGTGTATAGCCATTTAGGGCGTTTAACAGGGTGGTTTTTCCCGCACCACTAGGGCCCATTAAAGCTGCAAACTCCCCTGCAAGCAGGGTGAAGGAAACACCATTAATCAATTTCTTTTCTTTGATTTGAACGCAAATTCCTCGGGCCTCTAGGGAATAGCCAGGCTTCTTCTTGTCCTGCTCCAGCTTGTTGCCACCTAGGGTAAAGGTGTAACTTCCCAACCCAATAATATCGCCTGCTTTAATAAGCGTGGGTTGATCAATCTTTACTCCATTAACAAAAGTTCCATTGGAAGAGCCTAGGTCTTCGATAATTGCCCCGTTGGTAACCCACTTGATTTTTGCATGCCTTGCAGAAACCATGGGTTCCGCAATCACCTGATCGCAGGAACTATTCCTACCAATGATCAGCGAATCTCCCTTGGCGGGTGGCACCGCTGTGATCACTGCACTTGGTTTCGATTGGGTGACTTTTCCTTTTGGTTCGTAGGTGGTGCCATACACTGGTGCTTTAGTTGGTTCAAGCTTATCCCATGGGAACGGGCAACTTAGGCCCAAAGTAATTTGATCATTACTGGTGATTTGCCTAGGTGAGCTTATCCTGTTGCCATTCACAAAAACGCCATTAGAAGATTTCAGATCTTCAAGCAGCCAGATGTTGCCTTGTTGCGTCACCATGCAATGCTTACCCGAAACACCATCAACCGTTAGAACAATATCGCATTCAGGATGCCTGCCAATTACTTTGACAACTTCAGATCTCGGCGCGGGAACTTTTGGAGGTATCGGAGGAGGTAAAGGGGATTTACATTCGGCCAGATTGGCCCAAGGGAATGGGCAAACCGAGCCTAGAGTAATGTTATCGATGGTGCTTACTAAAGTAGGTTTGGTGATTTTTAAGTTGTTGACAAAAGTGCCGTTGCTAGAACCTAGATCTTCTAGCACCCAGCCTTGGGGAGTTTTGGTGATTTTGCAATGCCTGCCGGATACACCATCAGCAGTTAAAATTATATCGCAATCAGGATGACGGCCTAAAATGGGCATTCTGGTATTCCAAGGGTTATTTTGAAAATCAACAATAATATAATTCTAATATTAAAGTCCTAATTCTGATTAAACTCTATAAAAAACCACTAAATTTGATTTTTGAGTAAAATTTGCAATGTTATTAAGGTGAACTGCGAGTAACCTAATAGCTACTTAATAAGTTAATATTTTTCCGCAAAATAACTTGAGAAATAAAAATGTCAGAGATAAAAGATTTATCAGGGCAAATTTTGAGCAACCGCTACGAAATCCTGCGCCCGTTGGGTGAAGGAGGCATGGGGAAGGTCTACCTAGCCAAAGATAAAAGATTTGGCAAGCAGGTGGTGGTAAAAGTGCCCACCATGGAAGCTGGCGATAAAGATTTCAAAGATCGCTTCATGAGGGAAATAGCTTCCATTGCTGCTTTAGAACATGCGCATATAGTGACGACCATAGATTGGGGCGAAATCGAAGGTATCCCGTTCTTGGTTCTCAGATACCTTGGTGGTGGCAACTTAAGAGATCGCATCACAGATGCCCAAGGGTTCTACAAGCCAATGCCTTTGGAAGGCCTAAACCAATGGCTACCTCAAATTGCTTCAGCATTAGATTTTATTCATTCGAAAAATTGGATTCATCGGGATTTAAAGCCAGATAATATTCTTTTTGATGAAGCGGGTAACCCGTATCTTGCAGACTTCGGGATAGCGAAGGCGTTGGAAGGTGCACCTATGGGTGTGAAAACAACGATAGGAGCTTTTATAGGGACGCCCCAATACATGGCACCTGAGATGCACTTGGGAAAGGGTATCGGGCCTAGAGCGGATCAATTCGGATTGGGTGTGCTGGTTTATGAAGCCTTGGCAGGGAAGATTCCATTTGCAGGGGCAACGCCCACTGCGATATTTATGGAAGTTATGCAAGGAAAATCACAATTAATACATGAAGTTATCTCGACAATTCCTTTAAAAAAATCAAAAGCTTTATTGAAAAGCTTGGCCAAAGAACCAAACGACCGATTTAATAGTTGTGTTGAAATGGCCAATGCAATAACCGGAGGAAAAACACGAGAATTGGCTGCAAGGCAAACACCTGCAGGCCAGATTGAAACACTTGCAATAGAAAAAACAAATACAACATTTTCTGATTTACAAAAGCCAGTAATTTTGCCAACCAGAATTGAATCCCCAATAGTTCCCATTGAGAATGTTAATACTGAATCTGAGTTTTCAAAAAACACCCAAAATAAAAAGCCAATAAAAACCATAATAGAAGAAAACAAACTGAAGCCTGCAATGGATGGGGTAGGCCAAGTCTTAGCGCCGGGCGGTTTATCAAATGATCCTGAAATTAATATTCCACCAATATCGCCACCGGTTCTGCCGCCAAAGGTTCCACCATCTTCCTCTAAGATTCCCGCTCAAATAATGAGTAATGTGGTTGGGATTATTGATTCAGCAAAAACGGTTCTTAAATCAAACGAAACCAAGGAGAAGGTTGAATTTGTAAAGCAACGATGGATCAGCAGTAGTCCCAAGGTTAAAATTGCATTGGCGGGTGGATTTGGTCTTCTGATATTATTATTTTTAATTAGCGTTTTTGGTTGGTTGTTTGGAAATTCGTCCCTACCATACGCAAGAGCTATAAGCACTATTCAGGCAAGCAGTAAAAGGCAAGCGGAAATATTCAAAGCAAAATATGGAGAATCAGATGGGGGAAAAATACCCCAAGAAGAAGATTCTAATGCTTATGATAAATTAAAAAAGGAGGCTGATACCCTCTTTTCATCTATCAAACCTCCCCCCATTGAACTTGATGCAAGTTGTCAGGATGTAATCAAGGACATTCAATTATCTGCACCAACATTAAGTAAATCCAGCCCCTGGTATGGGGAATTCCCTCTCAAATACACTGCAAAAATTAACCTTCCAAAGTATGGAAAAACTAAACTTCACGTCAAAGCGTACTCTCTTGATGGCACTATTCTTAAAAGTTTGGAAATAAATCAACTTGAAGATGCATCAACAAATGAAAAAGTTGGTGCCAGCTTCACAGTCGTTTTCAGCAAAATGGATGAAATTGCCAAGTTTAAAGTTTTTAAATCATCAAAATAATATTTAAATTTGTCAGGCTAATTAATATCAGCTAGAACAAATTGCTCATTGGTAAAAGAGTATCGCCCAGATGTCAGTAGCCAATAATCTAACTGGAAAAACGCTGAGCAACCGCTATGAGATCCTGCGCCCATTGGGTGAAGGAGGCATGGGGAAGGTCTACCTAGCTAAGGATAAAAGGTTTGGCAAGCAGGTAGTGGTAAAAGTGCCTACCATGGAAGCTGGCGATAAAGATTTCAAAGATCGCTTCATGCGAGAAATCGCTTCCCTTGCAACTTTAGAACATGCGCACATTGTAACCACCGTGGATTGGGGCGAAATCGAAGGTATCCCTTTCCTAGTTCTTAGATACCTAAGTGGTGGCAGCTTAAGAGACCGAATCACGAACGCCCAAGGGTTCTACAAGCCAATGCCATTGGAAGGTTTAAACCAATGGCTACCGCAAATTGCTTCAGCGTTGGATTTCATTCATACGAAGAACTGGGTACATCGTGATTTAAAACCAGATAACATTCTGTTTGATGAAGCTGGTAATCCATATCTAGCAGACTTCGGCATAGCAAAGGCGTTGGAAGGTGCGCCTATGGGTGTGAAAACAACCATGGGAGCTTTTATCGGCACACCCCAATACATGGCGCCCGAGATGCATTTGGGTAAAGGGATAGGACCAAGAGCAGACCAGTTTGGATTAGCGGTGTTGGTGTACGAAGCTCTTGCGGGGAAGATCCCATTTGCAGGGACAACGCCTACAGCAATCTTTGTGGAAGTGATGCAGGGCAAGGCAAGGCCGATTCATGAGTTGGTGCCGGGGATTCCGTTAGAGAAGTCGAATGCACTGATGAAGGGGATAACGAAAGAGCCAAGGGATAGGTATGGCAGTTGTGTAGAATTTGCAAATGCCGTAACGGGATCGATGTTAGCAAGAGGGATATCACCAGCAGCGGGTAGTGAAACACCATCAAGGGTGGTAATTCCTGAAACGAGGATGGAGACACCCAAGAAACCGGATATTCCGGTAACCCGAATTGAAACACCCTCGAAGCCAGAAATAGCCGGTACGAGGCTGGAGACGCCTTCAAACAAAGGAAGTAAGCCAGATGTAAGATTGCGGAGCGAAGATTATTTAACTAGGTCAGGGTTGGGATTAGAGCAACTTTGTAAGGATTTAGTAGAAGCGGGAAAGGTGACGAAGGAATTGTTTTTGGAGGCGAGGAAGTTTTGTAAAAGCAATGATGTAACGGGAATGCTGGGCGGGGTGCTATTAGCAGAGAAGATAGAATCGATAGTAAAAGCAGGCCATGCATCGAAAGAGATATCCCAAGAAATAGTGTCGTTGGCTCGGGATATATTAGGATTAGGGATGCCTGCAATTGCAGGCACAAGGATGGAGACGCCATCGAAGCCAGAGATAGCCGGAACAAGGCTTGAGAGAAGTGGTGTGAAAGCGCCTTTGGTGGAGCAGACTGAAGAGAATAGCGAAGAAGCATTACTATATGAAAGACGAAGGGGAAAGAAAGGGAATAATAGTGCGGTATTCGTCTTGGCCGGTATGGTAGGTGGTATTGCGCTATTGGGAATAATATTAATCTTTGCTTTGGGAGGAAAGAAAGGAGTAGAAGATTTAGGCAAAGGGATAAAGTTGGAGATGGTATTAATTCCAGCGGGGAAGTTTAAGATGGGATCGCCCGCCTCTGAAAAGGACCGGGATCATGAGGTAACACTTACCAAGCCGTTCTACATGGGAAATTATGAAGTAACACAGGAGCAGTGGGAAAGTGTGATGGGGAATAACCCAAGTAGTAGAACTAAAGGCGCCAAGTTACCAGTAACGGAGGTATCGTGGGAAGATTGCCAGGAGTTTATTAAGAAGTTGAATGTAAAAACTAATGGCGGTTATAGGTTGCCTACGGAAGCCGAGTGGGAATATGCATGTAGGGCGGGAACAACAACAGCGTATTCGTTTGGAGAAAGCTTAACGAAGAGTGATGCAAATATTGATGGCGACAGCATAAAAGCAGTGGGGAGTTACAGGCCAAATGCGTTTGGTCTATATGACATGCATGGGAATGTGTGGGAGTGGTGTAATGACTGGAGATCGGATTATCCAGCGGGAGCAGTTACGGATCCGAAGGGGCCTGCGACGGGAGAGGACCGTGTGTTGCGGGGCGGGTCTTTCTACTTCAGTGTTCCGGAAGCTCGTTCTTCCAACCGGGGCGTCAACTCGCCGTCCTTTCGGAGCGGCAGCCTTGGGCTCCGTTTGGCGAGGACTGCGGATATAAAAACTGCCGTTGGTGCACCTACAGTGCCCAAACCAGATCCAGTAGCAGCAATGCCAGCAACAGGTAATCTGTTAGTTGCGCCATTCACTGAAATCAAAGCCAATGCAGTGCAAAAAGAAGTCGCGAAGAGTTTGAAGAAGGAAGTGGAAGAAAAAGCTGACATAGTCAAAGTTGCTGCAGGTATAGAAAAAGAGATAGTATTGATTCCAGCGGGAAAATTTATGATGGGATCGCCCGCCTCTGAAAAGGACCGTAATGGTAATGAAACGCAGCATGAAGTAACCTTAACGAAGCCATTTTATATGGGAAAGTATGAAGTCACGCAGGAGCAATGGCAGGTGGTGATGGGAAGTAACCCTAGTAGTGTTAAAGGCGCAAGATTGCCAGTTACGAATGTTTCTTGGAATGATTGTCAGGATTTTATCATGAAGTTGAATGAAAAGACCACTGGTGGATATAGGTTGCCTACAGAAGCAGAGTGGGAATATGCATGCAGGGCAGGCACAAGTTCTGCGTATTCGTATGGTGATAGTATAACTAAGAATGATGCAAATTATTATGACGGATCAAATACAGACCCAAAGGAAGTAGGCAGTTTCAATCCGAATGCATTTGGTTTATATGATATGCATAGTAATGTGTATGAATGGTGTAATGACTGGAAAGCGGATTATCCAGCGGGGGCGGTAACAGATCCGAAGGGCCCTAGAACGGGGGAACGCTGTGTGTTGCGTGGAGGGTCTTTCAGCGACGGTGTATCGACTGCTCGTTCTTCCGACCGGTACTTCCTCACGCCGACCTTTCGGCGCAACGACTTTGGGTTTCGTTTGGCGAGGACAGCAGATATTAAAGGTGGAACTTCACACACCGTACCCAAACAAGATCCAGCGGCGGTAATGCCAGCAACGGGGAATCTATTAGTAGCCCCATTTAACGAAGCCAAAGCCAAGGAAGTACAAAAAGAGGTAGCGAAGAGTTTGAAGAAAGAAGTGGAAGAGAAAGTTGATCTCGGTAAAGGGATGAAGTTGGATCTTGTATTAATCCCTGCTGGGAAGTTTATGATGGGATCGCCCACTTCTGAAAAGGAGCGGCGTGGTGAGGAAACGCAGCATGAAGTAACACTTACGAAACCCTTTTACATGGGTAAGTACGAAGTAACGCAGGAACAGTGGGAAGCGGTGATGGGGAATAACCCAAGTAGTAAAACTAAAGGCGCCAAGTTACCAGTAACGAATGTATCGTGGGAGGATTGTCAGGAGTTTATTAAGAAGCTGAATGCGAAGACGAATGGCGGTTATAGGCTTCCAAGTGAAGCAGAATGGGAGTATGCATGCAGGGCAGGGACAACAACAGCGTATTCTTTTGGAGATAAGATCACGCCCAAGGATGCAAACTATGTTGATTCGAAGATTGACAAACCAGTAGCGGTAGGGAGTTACAAGCCGAATGCTTTTGGGCTATATGATATGCATGGCAATGTATATGAGTGGTGTGAGGATTGGTACGGAGATTACCGAGTGGGAACTGCAACAGACTCGAAGGGTGCGGAGACGGGGGAACTCCGTGTGTTGCGGGGCGGGTCTTTCTACATTTTTGCTTCAAGTGCCCGTTCTTCCAACCGGGGCGGTTTCACGCCATCCATACGGAAAGGCTCCGACGGGTTCCGTTTGGCGAGGACTCCGTAATTACTGCTTGCTGACTAACTGCCTTAGTATTTAAAACCCGAATAAGCCCAAAAGATTACTTCATTTCACCCTTCACAATTCAGATCACAAGATTTTCAGAATCCATTTGCAACTTCAGCTTAATTGATTCAAATAGTGGGATATGACATTCACTGCATTTAAGAAAGAATCGCCTAGATGTCAGTAGCCAATAATCTAACTGGAAAAACGCTGAGCAACCGCTATGAGATCCTGCGCCCTTTGGGTGAAGGGGGCATGGGGAAGGTCTACCTCGCCAAGGATGAAAGGTTTGGTAAGCAGGTGGTAGTAAAAGTGCCTACCATGGAAGCTGGCGATAAGGATTTCAAAGATCGCTTCATGCGGGAAATTGCTTCCATTGCAACTTTAGAACACCCACACATTGTAACCACGGTGGATTGGGGCGAAATCGAAGGTATCCCTTTCTTGGTTCTCAGATACCTTGGTGGTGGCAACTTAAGAGATCGAATCACAGATTCCCAAGGGTACTACAAACCAATGCCTTTGGAAGATTTAAACCAATGGCTACCGCAAATTGCTTCCGCATTGGATTTCATTCATTCGAAGAACTGGGTCCATCGTGATTTAAAGCCAGATAACATTCTGTTTGATGAAGCGGGTAATCCATATCTTGCAGACTTCGGCATAGCAAAGGCGCTGGAAGGTGCGCCTATGGGTGTGAAAACCACGATGGGAGCCTTTATAGGCACGCCCCAATACATGGCTCCCGAGATGCATTTGGGTAAAGGGATAGGACCAAGAGCAGATCAGTTTGGATTAGCGGTATTGGTATACGAAGCTCTTGCTGGGAAAATCCCATTTGCAGGGGCAACGCCTACAGCAATCTTTATGGAAGTGATGCAGGACAAGGCTAGGCTGATTCATGAGTTGGTGCCGGGGATACCTTTAGAGAAGTCGAATGCTCTGATGAAGGGGATAACGAAAGAGTCAAAAGATAGGTATGGTAGTTGTGTAGAGTTTGCAAATGCGGTAATGGGATCAATGTTAGCACGAGGATCATCATCAGCGGGTAGTGAAACACCATCAAGGGTGGCGATTCCAGATACGAGGATGGAGACTCCTAAGAAGGCAGATATTCAGGGAACACGATTAGAGGTTCCATCGAAGCCAGAGATAGCCGGTACGAGGTTAGAAAGAACTGGCGATAATCCACCTATAGCTGATGAAGCAGTACTGTATGAAAAACCAATGGGCAAGAAGGGGAATAGTAGCGCGGTCTTCGTCTTAGCCGGTGTGGTAGGTGGTATTGCGCTATTGGGAATAATATTGATCATTTCATTTATTGTTGTACTGAGAGGGGGAAAATCCACAACAACAGTAGTTAGTGATAAAAACAAGGGAGGCAATCGCGGGTTCGAAAAGAAGGAGGAAGCCACGCCCTTACCGGAGGAGAAAGCAAAGTTTGCAGCTATAGAAAAAGAAATGGTATTAATCCCACCGGGTAAGTTTAA
>Ga0209190_1003481_pt1 | contig 10432 bp, 10 predicted proteins | sample M_140205_XF_Meta_FD_187315 | JGI IMG/M metagenome (GOLD analysis project Ga0209190, IMG submission 187315) | Freshwater microbial communities from Lake Montjoie, Canada to study carbon cycling - M_140205_XF_MetaG (SPAdes) (version 2) | ecosystem: Environmental > Aquatic > Freshwater > Lake... | reverse complement strand
TTGGGTATCCACTTTAAGTTCGAGGCGCCCGAGCTGTTCGCCGTAACCCCGCACACGAACCAGGATGTGGTCCGGCGTCGTCATAGCTTGCTCCATCCCGTTGTGCAGATGGCCGGAGACGATGACTGGAACGTTGGTCTCGGCGAGGAACGCCTTCTCCTCATCCGGCCCGATGTGGGCCAGGACGACGATCAGGTCGGTTTGCGGCCGAAGTTCAGCCACGTAGCGTCGCACCGTTTCCACCACCGGCGTGGTGTGCCATTCGCCCATCAGGGAGGTGGTGGTGAGGTAGCGAAGGTTGTCGGTCATGGCGCCGATTATACCGATGCGGAGGCCGTTGACTTTGAGGATCAGCCAGGGCTTTTCGGTGAACAGCCGATTCTGGGCATCCACGATATTGGAGCTGATCATCGGGTATTTCGACATCCCAATGAAGCGGCGCGTCTGCTGCCAGCCGTAGTCGAAGTCATGGTTGCCGAGGGCGAAGGCGTCGAAGCCGAGGAGGTTGGCGATTTCGAAGACGGGTGCGCCTTTGTAGATGGTGGAGACGGGAGTGCCCTGGGCGAGGTCTCCGGCGTTTAGAACAATGCAGTCGGTACAGCCTTCGCGCTGCTGGCGGATGACAGAGGCGAGGTAGGCGAAACCACCATGGTGGTTGGCGAGGGGGCTCAGGCGGGAGTGGAGGTCGTTGGTGTGGAGGATGGTGAGCGTGCGGACTTCAGCGGCCAGCTGGAGAGCCGCAAGCAGGGTGAGACAAAAAAAGCGCCGCATGACTGAATTCTACCGGAGGCATGTGAGTGCGATATTTTAGTGGATCGAAATGAAGAAGATACGCGCAGCGTTATTTGGCACCGGATTCATGGGACGAGTCCACACCGAAGCGGTTCGCCGCCTGGGGAATGTAGAGGTGGTTGCGATTGCCGGGTCGTCGGATGCCCGCGCCAAAGCTTTCGCAGACGAGGTGGGCGTGGACCGCTCCACGGGGAACTGGCAGGAACTGCTCGAAGACAAGAGCATTGACGCGGTTCACATTCTGACGCCGAATGTGCTGCACTTCCCGATGGCGAAAGCGGCGCTGGAGGCGGGCAAGCATGTGATTTGCGAGAAGCCCCTGGCGACGTCGGTGGCTGAGGGCGAGGCGCTGGTGGCTCTGGCGGCGAAGACGGGGCTGGCGAACTGCACGTTCCACAACATTCGGGCGTATCCGCAGGTCCAGAACATGAAGGCGATGGTGGAGGCGGGTGACATCGGCGAGGTGTGGGCTGTGCAGGGCACCTATTCGCAGGACTGGTTGCTCTACGACACGGACTGGAACTGGCGGATTGAAGACAAGCCCTCGCGGACGTTTGCCGATATCGGGACGCATTGGTGCGATCTGGCGGAATTCGTCACCGGGCAGCGGATCGCGTCCCTGTGCGCGGATATGAACACGTTCCACAAGACGCGGAAGAAGCCCAAGGGATCCGTGGAGACGTTTTCGGGGAAGACTCTGTCGCCGGACCAATACACGGAAGTGCCGATTGACACGGAGGACTTCGTTTCGATGATCTTCCGAATGCGGAATGGCGGGCGCGGATCGATGACGGCGAGCCAGATTTCGGCGGGACGGAAGAATCGTCTGGCGCTGGAGATCTATGGCACGAAGGGCGGCCTGATGTGGAACGGCGAGCAGCCGGATGAACTGTGGATTGGACACCGGAATGAGCCGAATCAGCTGGTGGTGAAGGACCCGAGTCTGCTGCGCGGTGGGGCGGCAAAGTTTGCGGACCTGCCGGGTGGGCACAGTGAAGGATACGACGATACGTTCAAGCAAACGATTCGGCGTTTCTACCAGACGGTGGCAGACCGGAGTGCGAAGGTGGAGTATCCGGAGTTTACCGATGGTGTCCGGCAGTTGAATATGATTGACGCTGTGTTGAGAAGTTCGGCGTCGCACGGCTGGGTTGAGGTTTAAGGGACATGAAAGACAACGCGACCAACGTAATTCTGAACGTACACATGAAGGCTCTTCCAGGGCATGAAGAGGAACTGTTTGCCCTGCTGCAGGCCATGGTGGAACCCACCCGTGCCGAAGCCGGGTGCATGATCTATGAACTGCACCGCGACGCCGAAGATGCCGGTCGCTTCATGTTCTACGAGCGGTTCGTCAACCAGGAGGCTCTCGACTCGCACGTGGCGACTCCCCACCTGACACACTTCCGCGCTGTTCGTGCAGCTGCAAGTCCGGATCCTCTGGAGTCGCAGGTTGTCACCAAATGGAAGGCCGTGGCGTAAGCTGCGCCTCATTAAATTGCTACAATGTAGCAATGCGATCCACTTCCATTCGCGAACTCCACATCAACACGTCGGAATTGGTCCGCGAGGCGGAGGCTGGCAACGTTATCGTGATTGAGCGCCGGGGGGAACCCGTGGCTCAGTTGCAGGCGCTGAGTCGCCGTCCGCCAATGCCGGAAGCTACCAGGATCCGTATCTTGCGCGAACTGCAGGATCTTCGGGCGGCGGTGCAAGAGGGTTCACGCGTGGAGACCGCGCTGGCGTGTGACCGAGATCGGTATTGATGTATCTGGACACTTCTTATCTCGCGAAGCTCTACCTTCCCGAGCCCGATTCAGCACTTGTGGAGAACCTTATTGGTGGCAGTTACCCCATTCGAACTTCGGCTCTGGCAGTGACGGAATTTCACTCGATCCTTCATCGACTCGTGAATGAGGGTGGAATCACTGAGACGCACGCACGACACGTATCCAGCATCTTTCTGGGACACATTGCGGATGGGATGTGGGAGCTGATTCCAGCGGGAGAGCAAATGCTCCGACGAACTGCTGCGATCATCCTGAGTTCCCCGGTCGGCGTCAGTATCCGATCGGCAGACGCGATTCACCTGGTGAGTGCAGCAGAGGCAGGAGAAAGAGAAATCTGGACATCGGACCGCAATATGCTCAAGGCGGCCGCGTCCTTCAGACTGGTGGGACGAACTGTATGAACCTTGAACGATTGCACCGAATGCGGCAGGCCATGGAGGCGGCGCATCTGGATGCGCTCGTGCTTCGTCTGCCCGAAAACGTGCTGCTGCTGAGCGGCTACTGGCCGATGCTCGGGGCGAGCACGTTGGTGTTTCCCCTCGACGGACGTCCGCAGATTCTTGTGCCGGAATACTACGCCGTCGAAGCCTCCGGTTCCCTTTGGGATGCGGACGCGCGCTGGTTTCGCTTTGGTGTTCTCGGTGCCCGCGACCCCATGCTGGAGATGGCCGAATTCCTCGCTGACGTGAGCGGCGGGAAGGGCTGGAAGCGCATCGGATACGAAGCGAATTTCCAGATGATGGCTCCGGCGTGGCAGACGAGCGAGATCCTGATTCCTTCGGAGAATACTCGGGCGGCCTACGCAGCATCGCTGGCGGGGTGTGAATTGGTCGACGCTTCCGCTTTGATCCAGCACGAACGTCGTCGGAAGACTTCGTATGAGGCCGAGAAACTGCGGATCACTTCGGAGATCTCCTGCATTGGCATGGAGGCGTTCCAGAAGATGGTGGGTGTCGGCGTGAGCGGCATTGAGCTGGTGGCAGCGGTGGAAGCCGAGATCATGGCGCGTGGGATTGGGTACAAGGATGCGCAAAGAGTTCGTGGCTATGCGCAGGTCGCGACTGGTCCAGATGAGAGTTCCATTGCTTTCCGCATGAATGAGATCTCCACAACGCGGCGTTTGAAGCACGGCGATGTCGCCTTGCTGGAGTTGGGTGTGGTTGCCGATGGTTTCTGGGCGGACCGAACGAGGGTTCGCGTGGCGGGGCAGCCGACCGACGAGCAGGCTCGGGTATTCGAAGTCCTGGTGGCAGCGCAGGAGGCCGGTTGTGCAGCCCTCAAGCCGGGGGTGACGGGCGGGTATGTGGATGAGGTCGGGCGCGCCATCATTCGTGATGCGGGGCTGGAATCGAAGTTCCCCCACATTACCGGGCATGGCCTGGGCTTCGGGTATCACGAGGCCTCACCCAAGCTGGCACCGGGGTCTGCGGACGTGATGGAAGAAGGCTTCTTCGTTTCCGTAGAGCCCGGAATTTACTACCAGCCGGTGGGCGGGTTCCGCCTTGAGGACGACGTCCTTATCACCGCTGATGGCGCTGAAGTTCTGGGACCGTTTACGAAAGAGCTGTAAGCCAGGCCTCCAACGCCGGGTCGGTAAAATTCGGAATCGCGAGCGAGACGCCGGGGAGTTCGTCATGGGTGGTCGTGATGCCGACGACGCGCATACCGGCCGCCAGAGCGGCGGCAACTCCGGAGTGTGAATCCTCAAAGACCACGCAGGCTTTGGGGTCAACGCCAAGTCCGGCGGCCGCTTTCAGGTAGATGTCGGGCGCGGGCTTGGGCAGTGCGACTTCATAGCCGTTAGTCTTGAACCGAATGTACTGGCCGAGATTGGCTTCGTCGAGGACAAAGTTGAGGTTCTCGGGTTCCGCATTGGTGGCCACGGCGATAGGCATGGCTTTATGTCCTTCCAGAAACGCACGGACGCCGGGCACCAGGCAGGCTTCCAGCTGCGGGCGCATCATCTCCCGATACAGGGCCTCTTTGGCCGCTCCCAGCGCTAGAACTTCCGCTTCGGGGAGATCGTCACCGAAAAAATCGCGAATGACGGCATCGGTACGTTTGCCGTACATGCGGTCGAACATCGCATCGGTCGTCATGATACTGTAGCGGGCATTGAATTCTGTCCACACGACGCGGTGGAGAGGGTTGGAATCGACGATGACGCCGTCCATATCGAAGATAAAGGCTTGAGGGGCTGCCATGCACTTAGTATGGCGGGTGGTCGATAGTGGTATGACTATTCGAAGGAGAAATTATGGCCGTTACGGTTACTCTTGAGAACTCTGAGCTGAATCCTCACAAAGGTCAGCACCCACGACTTACGGTAACGGGGAGCATGACGGCAGCGGAGATGAAACTGAATGAGCGAGGTGTGCGGATCTCGGGCCTTCCTGAACCCCCACCGCCTTCGCAGCCGGTGACAATTCGGAACCTGTGCGGCAGGGATGTAAGGATCTTTGTACGACCCAAAAGTTGGCCTTCGGTTCAGTCTACACGTAACAGGCGGTCAAGGTCTGGTTAGAAATAGCCGTAAGCCAACCAACCACCGTCCACATACAGGGAATGCCCCGTGATGAAGCTGGATTTATCACTCAGCAGGAACGAAACGGCATCTGCCACATCAGCCGGTTGCGCCAGGCGTCCCAGGGGAATCCGGGCCTTGATCTGGCCTTCATTCACGTTGCCGGCAGCGATGTTGCGCTGCGTCATTTCCGTGGCGACGTAGGCCGGACCCACTGCATTCACGCGGATGCCTTTTTCGGCCCACTCAATCGCCAGAACCTTGGTCAGCATGGCGACACCCGCTTTCGCACAGCAGTAAGCCGCGCGGCGAGGGAAAGCAGCTTCAGCGTTGGTGGAAGTAATGAAGACGATGGCCCCGCCGGTATCAAACATCCGCTTGGTACAGGCCTGGGCAAAGTAGAACGCACCGTTTAGCTGGACGTCTACCATGCGCGCCCAGTCAGCGGGAGGCAGAGAGATGGAGTCGTGGGGCTTGCTGATGCCCGCGCAGTTGACCAGACCGTCAATCCTGCCATACTTGTCCACCGCCGCCTGCGCTGCCGCTTCGCACAGGTCGGGATTCGTGATGTCGCAGGCGACGCCGATGGCCTGGCCTCCTGCTTCCACGATAGCGGCAGCTTTGGCCTCGGCCTGCGCCGCGTTCAGATCCGCAATCACCACATAGGCACCCTCCGTCGCAAGACGCGAACTCACTTCGGAACCGATGCCACTGGCACCACCGGAAACGACGATTACTTTTGAGTCAGGCATAACAGGAAGCTTGAGCATATCATTCGGGGCCCAGTTTTAAGACTCAATCTCAGACCCGGCGGGCGTCCTGATATCATCGAATCGATTTGAGCGGAATCCGCAACCTATGAGCACATACAAGAGCCCCCTGCATGAGATGACACAGACCACCCCCACCTGTCTGTGGAATGACTCAGCCGCCTATGAAGAGCTGAAGTATTCGATCGAACATGGTGCCGTTGGTGCCACCTGCAACCCGGTGATTGTTCTCGATGTCCTGAAGCAGGAACTGGCGCAGTGGAAAGACCGGATTGTGGCAATCATCGCGGAGCGGCCCACCGCCACCGAGCGCGAAATCGCCTGGCAGATCGTGGAAGAAATTTCGGCAACCCGCGCGACCATGCTGCTCGATGTCTTTGCGGAACACAAGGGCAAGAACGGGCGGCTCTCCATCCAAACGGACCCCATTCACTACCGCGATACCGAAGCGTTAGTGCGGCAGACCATGCGGTTCAACGAACTCGGGCCGAACATGATCGTCAAGATCCCGGTGACTAAAGCCGGGGTGGCTGCAATTGAAGAAGTCACGTACCGGGGTGTCAGCATCAATGCGACCGTGTCTTTTGCCGTGCCGCAGTGCATTGCCGTGGCGGAGGCAGTAGAGCGCGGCCTGAAGCGTCGCGAAGCCGAAGGCCTGGATATCTCGACGATGGGTCCCGTCTGCACCATCATGGTGGGCCGCGTGGACGACTGGCTGAAGGCCTACATGGAGAAGAAGCAGATCTCCACGGACCCGGGCTATCTGGAATGGGCCGGCGTCGCCACGTTCAAAAAAGCCTACGCCATCTTCCAGGAACGAGGCTACAGAATCCGCCTGCTCTCAGCCGCGTTTCGGAACCACATGCACTGGAGCGAGTTCATCGGTGGTGACGTGGTGATTTCCCCGCCCTGCAAATGGCAGAAGCGCTTCAACGCCAGCGATGTGACGGTGGAAAATCGCATCTCAACGCCTGTTGACGAAAAGATCGTCAGCGAGTTGCTGAAGAAATTCCCGGACTTCGTCAAGACGTACAACGAAGACGGCATGACCGTAGACGAATTCGATACCTACCCGCCGACAGTGCGAACCCTGCGCCAGTTCATCGAAGCCTGCCACGAACTGGAAGGCCAGATTCGCGAGCTCATGCTGCCGAATCCCGATAAAGCGTAAGAGTCAATTGGCAGACGGGGTTCGGTCGATGTGGTCGATGATGAGCATTTCGACCGGGAGTTTCCGGGGTTCGAGCTTCAAACCGAGAGACTCCCGAATTGCTGTGAAAACACTCGCACCGGGATCGGCTGCTGCTCCCCATGGGAGGGCCTCCCCGGGCTGATCTGCTGTCCAGGTCAGGTCAATGTCGTAAGTCCCATTCAGGTCAGTCGAATCCTGAATCGGACTGCCCAGCCTTTGAGAGAGAAGCCGGGAAAAAACAGCGAGCGTCATGGACCCTTTGATCAGCGGCGTCGTGAACCCAAAAGCGACCTGCCCCACGCGGGCACGAACGCCAGGAGCGTCCGGGTCGGTCTGCCTGAGTTTCGAACCGCCCTTATCGACGGTGAGCAGATAGCTGGGACGGACGCGGGTCTCTTTGTGAAACCTGAGCTTAAATCTCTCGGCCAACAAGTTTTGCAGCATTGGCCGGAGCTGGGTGGAGGCCGCACCGTCGGGCAGTTTGGCCAGCACAGTGAAGCAATCCGCGAGCATCCTGCCACCATCAAGCCACCCAGGCCCGAGAATTTGATCGGCCTTGATGGAGAAGGCTTCCGCCAGCAAGACCTTCATGGGAAAGCCGGTGAACTCGATTCGGTCTATCGAGGTGTGCGGCCTGCAAGCGGTCTGCCTTGAGGGAAGCGACTTCGAAGGCAGGCTGGGCCACATCAGGCTGGGTCACAGCAGCAAGAGACGCAATCAGAACCGCCGCAGGAGCAAGAAAGCCTAGTCGCGCCACTTTACTGGCTCTACTTTGGGGATGATGACCGTGAAGGCCAGCATGCCGACCACCAGCAGCGAAGTGGTGATCACGAACGCCACATAAAACCCGCCGGTCTTCTCCACAATCCAGCCCGTCAGCCACGGTGCGATCATGCCCGAGATATTGCCGAAGGCATTCTGTAGTCCGGTCCAGCGGCCAGCCGCCAGGCGTCCGCCGAGGGTCTGCGTAATCGCCCAGAGGTTCGAGGAATACAGTCCGTAGGCTGCGCAGGCGGCACAGAGTGAGAGCAGGGACCAGAACGGGTCCCTCGTCAGGACAGCTCCGAACATAACCGTCGAAAGCCCCAGCCCCAGCCCCGTAAAGCTCTTGCGGACCGTGGTGGCGCTCATCCCGCTCGCAATCAGCCTGTCTGAAATCCAGCCTGACGTCAGGGACGAAGCGGCCAGCACGAACAGTGGTGCCGAACCAAAAATCGCCATGTCTCGCTGCGAATAGTGCAGCGCATCGCGGAAATAGGAAGGCAGCCACGTAATGATGAAGTACCAAACGTAGTTGCCACAGAACAACCCGATGAACGTTCCCCACGCGGCGCGCTTCGAAAGAATCTCCCCAAAGCTGGGCAACTTCACCGGCACTCCGGGTGTCGCCACCGTGGGCCCGGCCACTTCCTTCGGAGCCCAGATCGACCACGGAATCAGCCACAACAGACTCAGCGTTCCAATCACGAAAAAGAAGATGCGCCAGCCGTACTGATCCATCAGCAGGCCGCCCACCAGGATACCCAGCGCGGGCCCCAGCTTGCTCCCGGCATCGATAGCCGCGTTGGCGAAACCGCGCTGGTGTTCCCGGAGATTACCGGCCAGAATCTTCGAGTAAGCCGGATACGCCACCGACTCGCCAATCCCCAGCAGCAACCGCAGTGCAAACAACATCGTGAAGCCCGTCGCCGTGCCCGTCAGCAGGGTCGCCACCGACCAGACCACATAGCCCACTCCCAGCACGCGGTTCACATTGAAGCGATCCACCAGCCATCCGGCCAGAATCAGCGCCGGCGCGTAGGACCAGAAGAACGCTGAGTACATCCGCCCGCGCTGTTCCGCGTTCATGTGAAATTCGGTCTGCAGGTAGCGGTCGGCGACAGACAGGCTGCCGCGGTCGATATAGCTGATACAGATGGAGACAACCAGCAAACCCAGGAAGATCCACTGGGTCTTAGTAAGAGCGACCTGTTCGAGTCGGGACGATTTAGCCATGAGCGCTCTCAAGCTTACAACAAGTGACTTAGCCGGGCCGCATCTGAAACAATAGAGGTATGTGTGCCAAAGCGGGGGAGCGCAGGCGACTCTGAAAATTCTGTTTCTTTCCCCTCGCCAGTGCTGGCCTGCCCGAAGTGGTGCCAAACTGCGGGAATATCATTTCGCCAGGTCTCTGGGTGAGCGCGGCGAGTTGACGTACGTGTATTTTGCCGACCCCGGTGCGGCACCTCTCACCCGGCAGGAATTACCGTTTTGCCACGAAATCGTCGCCGTCCCCAAGAAGGGCGCCTACACCCCCCTCCAGATGCTCCAGGGTGCGGTCGGCAAGTGGCCTCTGCCCATCCTCAACTACACCAACGCTGCCATGGATGAAGCCGTGGCCCGAACGTTGACAGCTGGCAGTTTCGACCTCATTCATGCCGACAGCATCCACATGATCCGGTATGCCCGCCGCGCCCACAAGGCCGGTGGCGGCCAGGTCGTTTACAACTGGCACAACATTGAATCGGAAGCGATGAGCCGGTTCGCGGATACCGTCCACTCCGCCCCTAAACGCTGGTACGCCCGCCAAACTGCCGCCAAACTGGAAACCCTGGAGCGAGAGATTCTGCCGGAAGCTCTCGGGCATGTCGTCTGCAGCGCGCGGGAGCGGGAGCAGTTGCTGGCCTGGTCGCCAAACGCGCGGATTCACGTCGCCGAGAACGGTGTGGATACGGCTTACTTCTTCGGCGCAGGCCAGGCGGAAGCCGGCCTGAATCTGGTCTTCGTTGGTTCCATGGATTACTTCCCGAACGTGGACGCGGCGGTCAGCTTTGTGGGCGGCGTGTGGCCTACGCTGCGCCATCAAATCCCTGGTCTGACCCTCACCATCGTCGGAGCGAAGCCGACACCCGAAGTGCAGGCACTGGCCCAAATCGACGGGGTTTCCGTCACAGGGACTGTTCCCGACGTGCGTCCTTACTACGGCAACGCCCTCGCGGCCGTGGTGCCGCTACGCACCGGCGGGGGCACCCGACTCAAGATCCTCGAAGCTATGGCAGCGGGCGTGCCGGTCATCTCCACCCCACTCGGAGCCGAAGGCCTCGCCGTTACGCCCGACGCTGACATCCTGATGGCGGCTGCGGAAGATTCCCAGGCGTGGATCCACCAGGTTGGCAGTCTCGCCGAAAACTACGCTCTGCGCCAGGAAATCGCCCGCCGGGGCAGAGATCTTGTGGAGTCCCGATACGACTGGGATCGGATCGGGGCAGGTCTGGCAGGTGCCTGCCAGGCCTGGCTCCAGCCATGAAGCCCCTCCGCCTGCTGGCCCTCATCGAAGCCACCACCATCACGGGACCTGCCCGGAACCTCCTCGAATTCGCCCGCT
>Ga0209190_1003480_pt1 | contig 10433 bp, 14 predicted proteins | sample M_140205_XF_Meta_FD_187315 | JGI IMG/M metagenome (GOLD analysis project Ga0209190, IMG submission 187315) | Freshwater microbial communities from Lake Montjoie, Canada to study carbon cycling - M_140205_XF_MetaG (SPAdes) (version 2) | ecosystem: Environmental > Aquatic > Freshwater > Lake... | reverse complement strand
CCCTTTAAGCACAAATTTTGGGCACCTTTGTAGGATGAAGCGCAACTGCATTGTGGGTTTTCCAAAATTGTCCTTGTAGGCCATGCAATGTTTGGCCACGTGGTTCTTGCACTCAAAGCACACACGTCGGTCATCACCGATGTCTCTGTCTCGGTCAAACATCTTTTCGGCCAAGTCCCATGCTTGCTCTTCGCACAAGCCCTCTTCAATGAACACTTTGCGCCTGCGTGCATGCACAGTGATGGCGATCTCAAGTTCTTCTTCTGTCATGGGTGTGAGGTTCATGCGGCCACCTTTTGTTTGCCAAGGCGCTTCTCGGTCTCTCTGTGAGCCGCAATCATGGTGCGTGCAGGCAGGCTGTCCATGACCATCTGGTAGTCCTCCAGAATGCCTTCAAACATGCGCACCTCGATGTCGTTGAAGTTGTCCTGCATCAAAGCACACATTGCGTCTTCCAAGGCCTTTTCAGCGTCTTGCAAGTGCCCCATGTCGCACAAGGTGGCCATGAGGTCTACCGCAGTTGCCAAGACTGCAATGTCCATCAGCGTGGACTTTGTCTTGCAGTTATCGAGGGACTTACGCATCAAGTCCATTTGGTACTGCCTCTTCTTCGGAGGTAATGGCTCAGTGGGGCTGGCCATCAGCACATCCATGTGCGTGTAGGTCGGTTTGTTTTTCAAAAGACTCTCCTTGTTAACCCACTTGTTGTGGTAAAAAGAGTCTAACACCAAATTAGATTGGCACTGCAACTATTTTTATTGTTGAAGTTTCGCGGTCAATTTCAATTTCACCTTCGGCCATCATGTTCCAGTCCTCAGAACAGCAGTCTTTTTCACTCTGGCACGGGATGGTAAACACCACGTTTTTTGCAAGGTACTCTTTTTTCCCCACAAACACACGCCAAGCGTGTTCAGCAGTGCCTCTTCCCTCTTGGCCACGCGACTTGTTGAAACGCACTCGGATTTTCATATCACCTCCACTGTTTTTTCTGCTTTCTTGGGCGCGTCTGGGTTGATGGCCACTGACAAATTCATGTGGACAAATTTCATCGACTTGTTGCTCAAGTTTTTGCTTAACGAATGAGGCACCCATGCGTTGATAAAAATCAATGCGCCCACCTGTGGTGTAAAAACCACTTGATGTGAGCCAAGCGTAATGTCGCTGGACTTTTTTTCAGGCAAATTGATGATCACTTTGCCGGGTCGTGGATCATGGATTACCAACTTACAAGCTTTTTCAGGAACCTCAAAAAAGTAAAACACGCTGATCTGAGAATTATTTCCATGAACGTGCAAGTTCATTGACGACAAACGGTTGTGCTCTTGCGTCCACATTTCAGTGAAATACGTCACCAACTGATCCATCTTGAACCCCTGTGAGGACAAGATATTCCATGCGGTCTGTGAGATGTACTGGGAAAAGTCTTTCAACTCAGGCTCATGCGAAAAGCTGGCCGTCATCAGGTTCACGTAATTTGCAGTCTTTTTGCGCGCTTTGGATGCCTTCTCGTACCGCCCCGATACTGAACGAACAACCTCTAAAAACTCAGGTTTTTTTACCACGTACACGGGTGTTGAAAAGTAAAGCATCTCTTCCAATTTGTCCATTTTTCTCTCCATTAAATTGGTTCAGTCTAACATGAAGTTTGATTCAATAAACAAAAAAATGGGCCCGGCCCGGCCCTTATAGATACCTTACTTCTATCTTAATCTCAATCCCTTGATACCCAGAGGTGGACAGACTCAGCCCTCCCCAGAGGAGATGAGCCTTCACAGATACCCGTCGGAGTTTCTGACCCGTCAGTCGTTCGATGCAGGGGCACTCACTTCGCCACCCCTCTTCCTGTCTCAGCATCTTTCCCGTAGTAGGAATATCCCCGAACCGCTACCGCCAGTGCGCGTCCAATTCGGCGGCAGGGCCATGAGAAACAAAAAAGCCGTTAAGACAAACCCCGGTGAGAACGCATTCCCCTTTTGAGAGAACGGCACCCCAAAGGGGTCGGAGTTTGACTTAACGGCTTTCATGCATGGTTCTCACGCCCTGCATTTGCTGGAATTCTAAACGAATTTCAAAAATACGTGTCAATCCCCTTAAAAATATACCATCTCTCTCTTGCGAACTTCCATCATCTTGCCCACCACAGCAAACAAACTGTCCTTCATGTGCAGGTCGTTTGCGTCGTACCCAACTTGATCGGCCATCGTCCACGGCAGGCCTGTTTGTATCGCAGACTTCTCACCCGTCTTGCTCTCGTCGTTGTCAGCAAAGATGAACCGCTTGCCCTTGATCTGGTCGGCCACTTGGATCATGTTGCTGGCGCTGAAGCAAATCACCACCGATGCCGGGATGCCCACACTGCGCAGGGCATGGCGCACCGACAGCCCGGTGGCAAAGCCCTCCACCAGCCACGATTCGTCGTTGCGTCTATCGCCAAGGTACAGAACCGCATTCTTGGCGCGCATGCCGTGGAGCATCTTTTTTTCGTACTTGCGCGCTTCCATGTCCCAACGGATCGACTGGTACCCATGCAACTTGTTGGTTGAAACATTCCTCATGGGGATCAGCAGTTTTTCGTCCAGCACCAGCCCACGGGTCTCCTTGAACCCTTTCATTTCAAGGTAGCCGTGGTTGTCATACTTGGCACTGCGCAGGGTTACGTCGGCTTGGAATGCGGCATTCTGGTAACTCCTCTCTTGGTCGGTAGCCGCAGAGGCCCTTTTTATGGCCATCAGGCGCTTTTCTTCGTCAGTCCAAGGCTTGGCATGCGGGTCTTCAAACCAGATCACCTTGGCCTCTCCTGACCAGTCCATGACCCATCCGCGCTGGCCATCCCAAAAGTAGGCACCGTTGCCTGAGGTCGGCCGCTCTACCGTGCCGCATCGTTTGATCTTGTCGGACGCATACAGGCGTTGGGGATCAATGGCCACGCCCTGTATTCGGGCAAAGTCAATAAAGTTCATTTCCGTACCCCCATTCCTTTCTTGAACGCAATGTTCATCTGCTGAATTTTGTTGTACACGTTTTTGGTAATCTCAACTGCTGGGGCTCTTGAGAACTGCCACTGCGTCTCTTGCCCGGTAATCTGCTTGAACAGGTGCCATGCACGTCCTGATTGTTTATCAGGCTGGCTGTGGTGCTTGGCATACGCTACCACTTGATGCCACAAGTGCTCGGCGTTGTCGGCCAACTTCTTTTTGTTCTTGCCTTCACCAATAAAAATTTCCTTCATGTGGCCGGGAAGTGCCTCGCTCACTTGCGACGACACTTTCTCGTAACCGCAGGCCATGCACCGCTTGCTGAATGGCATGTAGCCGCAACGTGGGCAACCCCTGACCTCAAACTCTTCGTCCTTGCGAATCGTCTTGTCCAGCTTGTCGCCAGAGTCAAGCGAATCCAAACCGTTGAAGTAAATTTCGTTGAAGTCGTCAAAGAAACGAATGATGTTGCCGCTGAAGTCCAGCAGGTGGCAATCCACCTTCCCAGTCTCAGGCGAAGAGCGCAGGCCACGGCCCCACATCTGGATCGCGGTAGACAATGACTTGCGCAAAGGGCGCGCATCGCAGATACAACCCACGTCAGGTACGTCAAAGCCTTTGGCCAATGCCTCAACACTGATCAACACCTTCAAGTGGCTGTCGGGCTTCCTGTACTCCTTCAAGAGGTCTTCACGCTCCTTCTTGGTGGTGTCGGCCGTAAACACAGCGGCCATGATGCCAGCGTTGATAAACTGCCTGCACAATTCCTCGCAGTGCTTGATGGTGGCACCAAACACAATGGTCTTGCGGTTGTCACCAAAGCGTTGCCAGTCGGCCACCACGTCACCCACGATCTTGAGTTCGCGCTCTTCTGCGGCTTTGTCTGTCCACTCACCCCCGGCGGTTTCCGCACCCGTCATATCAGGCTTGGAGCACGAGAAAATCCGCATGGGCACCAACACACCGTTCTGTGTCAGGTCGTACATGGTGGTAGCGTTGATCAGGTTCGAGAATATCTTGCCCAGCCCCACAGTGAAGGGCGTGGCCGACAGACCAATCACAGCGGCCTTGGTGTTCATCGCAAACTCAGTCCACGCCTTGTAGGTGGTGTGGGCCTCATCGACCACCAACACGTCCATTGCTGGCCAGAAGTTGCGCTTGCCAATGGTCTGCACAGAGGCAATTTGAAGCAGTTCATCCGGGCGACGACGCCAATGTTTGGCTTGGACGATACCGTGATTGAACAAGCCGTATCGGTCAGCCACTTCAGAAGTCTGGTCAATCAGCGTGGTGCGATCGCACAAGAACACTGCGCGCTTGCCCTTTTGCATGGCCTCGTTGCAGATGCGCAGACCAAGGTAGGTCTTCCCAGCCCCGGTGGGGGCCATGATGATCTGGTTCTTGTGGCCATCACGAAACCCTTGGCGAAGGGAATTGTGGGCTGTCAGTTGAAACTCGCGGGGTGTTGGGAATCCATCATCACGCTCACTTGGCGCTAGGGCTAGGTTCATTTTTTGGCTTTCGACTTGTCGATTTGTTTTTGAAGTTCTTTGACCATCTTCACGGCTTGGTTGCGCTCATTCATCAAGCCTTTAAAGCGCACGTCCAGTTGAGCGTAAGCAAGATTCAGGCGCTTGATTTCCTCGTGAGCAGTGGCCAACGCATCGTCAGCTTCAAGCATTTTGTACATGATGTCCGTGTCGGCTTGCAGTGCCAATTCGTTGGCTTTCAACTCAGCGTCATCTGGGTCAACCCCAACATTCGTGTAGGTGTTTTCCCTACTTGTTGCTTTTTCGCCACTAACTGGGCTGGCGACATCAGTGTTGCTAGTCTGACTAGCAAGTTCCTTTGCTTTCTTCTGAATGTGCTTGTCTTTTGACTCTTTTTGCTTCTTCTTCCTCTCAGGGTCACGCACACCAGCAACAAACGACTGGGACACCACGCAAATCTTGGCAATCTCGTAGTTGGACTTGTCCTTGAGCAACGGGTTGGCCAAGGCGTCCTGCACGACCTTCTGTTTGTCATCAAAGGAACGGGGCAGGCCGTGACGTGAATTCACTCCGTAGGAACGGATAACAGCCTCAGCCTGTGTGCCCGGCACGTACTTGATGGTCACTTCTTTGATGGCCATCAGCTTGTAGGCGTGGTAGCGGTGGAAGCCATCCACCAGCCAGTACGTCGCGCCATCAAAGTTGGTGTCGATGGGATCAAATTCGTACCCCTCTTTCATCATCTCCACCATTTGGTAGACGTGCTGTTGATCGATCACTACACGGCCTTGGGTGCCGCCATCGATCCTGATGTCATTCAGTTTTACTTTTCTCATTTAAATCTCCAGTTAAAAACCCAGCTTCGGGTCAGTTAAAAATATCGGGCCGCAGTTCTTTCGCACTCACGAGGCCTTGGGTGGCCTTCTCAATTTTTTTGGACAACTCAGGTGACGGTCTTCGTGCCTTTCTGATCAAGAGTCCAAGCCACGTTTGGGTGATGCCAAGGTGGTCTGCCATCTCTTTCTTCGAGCCGTAGGGTTCGCCTTTGAAATACTGTCTAAGGTTCATATGCCCTCCTTTCTTTTGAGGGACTGTAACACAAGTCTCTAATTCCGTGTTATAGTCTTTCTACGTTCAAGATGAACGGGTCATTGTCCTATGGGACGTTTTACAAAGGAAAAATTATGAGTTTTTACGTTGAAGACAACGGGGGTAATTTTGAGCGTTGCCCTGCTGGCATGCATCTCAGCCGTTGCTATCGTATTGTTGATCTGGGCACTCAAAAATCAGAGTACATGGGTCAGGTCAAGTACCTTCACAAGATCATGCTGGGCTGGGAAATTCACGGCATGCATGACGACGGCACCACCATTCAGATGATGGACGGCCGACCGTTTGCAATTTTTAAAAACTACACGCTGTCTTGGTCTGAAAAAGCCAACCTTCGTCTTGACCTTCAGTCATGGCGTGGCAAACCTTTTACTCAGGAAGAGATGCGCAAGTTTGACTTGAAAAACGTGCTTGGTGCTTTTTGCATGTTGAACGCAATTGATCGTGTTGGCAAAGACGGCAAGACGTACACCAACGTCGCTGGCGTCACCCCTGTGCCTGCCATGATCAAACAGAACGGTTTGCCCAAAGCAGTCAACCCAAATGAGTTGTTCAAAATTGACACCCCGGACATGGAGATGTTCAACAAGTTCAGCGACAACTTGAAGGCCAAAATTGCCTCATCGCCTGAGTGGCAGAAGTTAAACAGCGCGTATATCAAGGAAGCCGCTGGTGCCATTTCAAAATTGGCAGGCCCACCCACCGCGCCTTCGTTTGATGAAGACGACGACGTGCCTTTTTGATCATGGATCACTTACTGCAACTCATCGCTGAGAATCCGGGCCAGTTTAGCGATGACTTCATTGAGTGGCTCCCGCAAAACGCGCACGTATGGAATGCCTTCGTGTCGGAGGCTTTAAAAGTTCGTGCTCGTGGACGTACACATTACTCCAGCTACACCATCGTCGAGTTTTTGAGACATCACTCGGCAGTGGAAGAGGTTGGAGGCATGTGGAAGATCAACAACAACCATAGACCCTATCTTCCCCGGTTGTTTGACTTGAGGTTCCCTGAAATGGCTGGCATGTTTGAGTACCGGACAGTGACAAAGCCAAGGCGCAATCGATTTGAAGATGACAACGGTTTTATTTATTAAGGAGATGTCAAATGTTTATTTCAAAAACAGAAAAAGAAGACTTGTTCCATCGCATTGCTGTGTTGGAGCAAACGGTTATTGACATGAAAACATGGCTGGCCCCAAAGCCAGAAGAAAGCATCCGCAAGGGGCGTCAGTGGTCGCTAGAGCAACGAGCAATTGCATCGGCAAACATGAAAGCACGTCACGCAAAAGAAAAACCACAAAAGGAAAACACATGAGCACAATCATTGCCCGGTCGGCCGAGTCCGTCCATTGGTACAAGCAGGACGGTGGCCCACAGTACACCGTCAAGGCAAAAGACGGCTCAGACCGCCCTACAACCCTCAGGGACGCACGCAAGATGGATTTGGTACCGTCGGTCACCACCATCATGAAAATCGCCGCCAAGCCCGGTTTGGAGCAGTGGAAGCTGGAACAAATGCTTCTTGCCGCAATGACCTTGCCGAGGCTGGGTGACGAGTCAGAGAAGGCTTACATTGCGCGCATCGTGTCCGACTCAAAAGAAACGGGCAAGCAAGCCGCTGAGTTGGGCACCCGCATCCACGAATCAATTGAGGCATGGATGGAAGGCGTGCGCCCGGTGGAGCACGAAGAAATGGCCAAGGCGTTTGAGGAGTCCATCTTCAACCACTTCAAGACCCATCCGTTTCAACCATGGCTCACCGAGCGTTCATTTGCCAGCCCCATGGGTTTTGGTGGCAAGGTTGACTTGTACTGCGTGGCTGACGAGCACGCATCTGTTGGCGTTGTGCTGGACGCCAAGTCAAAGGACTTTGGGCCCGACGACAAGATCGACGCCTACGACGAACATCTCATGCAATTGGCGGCATACCGTCATGGCTTAGAGGTACCGCATGCACGCTGTGCAAACGTGTTTGTCTCTCGTACACACCCCGGCCTTGTAAAGGTTGTGGAGTGGCCCGAGGACGAACTGGTGAAGGGCTGGGAAATGTTCCAAGCCTTGCTTCGCTTTTGGAAATTAAAAAACAACTTTGGAGTTTGAAATGGCAGAACGTATTTATGTAGTTGGTGGCCCCACAGGTATCCACCTCGTGAACTCATCTACCAAGCAAGGTGCAATTGCTTACGTGGCCCACAACGCTTACAAGGCCACCGTGGCCACACAAAGTGACTTGGTTGAATTGATTGGCAAAGGCGTAAAGGTCGAGCACGCCAAGGCAAACAACATGGAGTTGGATTTGGAGGAAACAAAATGACACTTAAAAAAGAAGACGTTTCTCAAGCCTTCTTTGCCGCAGGCCTTGAGGGTGACTACAACTTCCTTGAAGACGACTTGATGAAGTTGGCCAAGGTCTTTGGTGAGTTGCACGACAACGAACTCAATGAGCGGGTTTACAAAGCCACTCAGAACGAGCGCGCACGTTGCGTTGACTTTGTGCGCAGTCTCAACCCGGCGGTTGCGCAGGCCCTCGAAGACAAAAAGGGCCCACTATGATTCACCTCATGCTTGTGGGAATGGCTGTTGCGGCGGTTTACGTCTTGTTCTCAAACTAAAAATGAGCCCTCTCAGGGGGGTATCCGAGAGGGCTCGAAAGGGGCAACTGCAATGCCCTCACGCCGGGGAGACGGCCTGCGTGACTCTACTGCCCAGACAATCCACCTTTGGGTGTCTGGGCCTCTTTCGGTTTATTTAAGTAGTCATATGCCGACCACGCCAGTTCAGGCGCTTGCAAAATTGCACCGCCAACTTGAGTAACGCCAAACGGAAGCATGCTTGCAACACCGCCTGCCGTAGCGGCTGTTTTAGATGCCAAACGCGCATATTCTTGCCAGCTTGGGTCTTTCATTTCTTTGAGTTTTTGTGCAAGTTCCCATGCTTCGTAACCTTGGACGCCAGCCATTGCGCCACCAAAACCGCCAAGACCAATTCGGCCCAATGAAGGCAATGCGCCCTTAACCACTTGGCCTGCATTTACAGCTTGATCAGCAACACGAGTGGCCATTGTTGGCGTGTGCTTATATGGGGACAAGTCAACCGCTGGCTTGCCGGGTATTGTTGATGGCGTTATCTTGCCAGTGTCAATCAAAGTCTTTGAGCCGTAAGATTGAGGCTTGTACACAGGCTTTGTGATTTTTTGCTCAGGAACTTCTTTGATAAAAGACAAAGCATCTTGCACTTCCGACATGGTACGAATAGCCTTACCGTTGCCAGCAACTTTTTCCAATTCTTTGAGCGGAATACGAAGGTCATCGGCAATCTGGCTGTTGAGGTATCGCTGAAGGCTTGTGCGGCTCTGTGGGCGATTCATAAACTCAGTGCTACCTGTGGCCTTGTCGTACAGGCTCTGAAGCAGTGGCAGGGCTTTCTTGCCCGTTTCTAAGCTACTGGCAACACTGGCACCAGTCACTCCACCTACAACGGCGTATGGGTCTGTCTGATTGTCCAAACCCTTGGGGGGGTCTTTGATTTCATCTTTAGGGTCTTTGATCTGGGTGCCATCGGTAGCCCCATCAGTAGCCTTGGCAACAGATTCATCTTTTTCTGGTTTTTCACCAGACACAAGTGGTAACGATCCACCATAAAACCCGGACACTTTTTCCATGTGGTTAATGGTCTCGCCGGGCAAGTCTTCAATATTGCCACTGGCAAAGTACTTGGTGTTGGGGCCTGCGTTGTACCCGGCTAAAACTTTATATGGGTCATTGCCAATTTTTTTCTTTGACACCAAATCAGTCAAAATTGTCAAACCACAATCAATGTTTTGATCAAGGTCTGTGGGGTCTTTGCATTTATAAAAATCTGCCGTAGTTGGCATAATTTGCATGACGCCAACAGCACCCCTTTTGGATTTTGCGTCTTGGTTGAATTCACTTTCAGCCATAACCATAGGAAGCACAAAATCAGGGTTCAACCCTCTATCTTTTGCTTTCTTTGCAATTTTTTCCGCTACATCAAGTTGCGCGTCAGTTAACTTGGTTAAATCCATGTTTTACCTCAAGGTTTTGCTTCTAATGCTTTGCGTCGTTCTCTTTCTGCTTTAATTCTTTCTAGAGTTAAATTAACACGTTCGCTTGAAGTGGTGCTGGGAGGAGTGTTGGCAGGAGCAGTGTTGGCAGCAGGAGCATTGGTTTGTGGTGCTGGTGGCTTGGCGTTCACTTTACCTTCCGAAGGGCTGTACCAACTTGGCACCTTCATGGTTGGATTACCAGTAGCAATCTCAAGGTGTGTCTGCGCATAGTCAGAACGCAACTTGTTGTAGCCAACATCGCGTTCCAACTGGCCATAAGGCAGTTTGTTGTCTTTGGCGTAGTTGTATTTTTCTTGCGAGTTTTTCTCTGCGTGGCCCATCAAGTCCACCAACGTCACCAAAGCCTTTTGGCTGTTTCCAATGTTGGGCGATGCGGTTTGTTGCAATTCGCCAAACGCATTGGTTGGATTGAGTGCGGAATTGCGCAAAGAAATTTGGTTTTCAGCCAACAACTTGGTCAACACTTGGAACTTGTTTTTAGCCTCTTCCGACATGTTTAATTGACGAGCATATTTGTCAATTTCTGTTAACAGTGCAGGGCCTTTTCCGTCGGCCATTGCACGTGAAATAACGTCCATTGGATTGTTGCTACCAAAGTAATTAAGCAAAGAAGACATCTGTTCTTGGCCAGAGATTTTTTTACCTTCCTTGGTGGTAATTTCTCCAATGCCAGAACCCAATGCAAGGTCACGAATTGAGCGCAACAGACCCAAACGCTCTGGAGCGGTGTTGGCTTGCTGGCGCATAAGTTCTTCTGCGTTCATGCCCT
>Ga0209190_1003474_pt1 | contig 10438 bp, 8 predicted proteins | sample M_140205_XF_Meta_FD_187315 | JGI IMG/M metagenome (GOLD analysis project Ga0209190, IMG submission 187315) | Freshwater microbial communities from Lake Montjoie, Canada to study carbon cycling - M_140205_XF_MetaG (SPAdes) (version 2) | ecosystem: Environmental > Aquatic > Freshwater > Lake... | reverse complement strand
ACGCCACCTTCCTGCAAGCAGCGAGGCAAGTGCTGCGGCAACGACCTGATGCACGCTTTGCCATTGTCGGAGGCAACGCGTCGGACAATGTGGTGGAACTCCTGATCCACGAAATTCTCCGGAGCGAGTTTGCAGGCTTAAGCCCCGCACCCGTCATCCTGACCGGATTTCGCAGGGATATCCCCCGCATCATGCGGGCGTTGGACTGTCTGGTTGTGCCATCGGGGCAAGAGGCGCAGACCTTGGTGATTCCGCAGGCCTTCGCCACGGCCAAGCCGGTCATTGCCTCGCGCGTGGGAGGCATCCCGGAGTTGGTAACCGACGGCGAAAACGGGCTTCTGATCCCACCAGCCAGCCCCGCGAATCTTGCGGAGGCCATGCTCAAAATCGCGACTGACCCCGCTCTGGCCAGCAGGCTCGCCGCGGAGGGCCGCAGGTTCGCCGAGCGGGAGCTTGCTGTGGACGTCAAAATGTCCCAACTGCTCGCCTCCTATCGAAAGGCTGCGGCTCCAGCGACCGTTGCAGCTTGAGCAGGCTGGATAGGATGCTAACCCGCGCGGTCGGGATTGAGCGATTTGAGTTCAGGCAGCGTGAAAAGCCCGTCGCGCCGGATTAGCTTTCCATCGAACCAGATCTCCCCACCCCCATAATCGGCACGCTGGATGCACACCATGTCCCAGTGGATCTGGCTGCGGTTGCCGTTCCCCCCTACCTCGTAGGCTTGGCCAGGGGTGAAATGGAACGAGCCCGCGATCTTTTCGTCAAACAAGATGTCGCGGATCGGGTAGAGAATGTGCGGATTGAACCCGAGCGAAAACTCGCCGATGAAGCGCGCGCCTGCATCGGCGTCGAGGACCGCATCCAACTTCGCCGTGTTGCGACCACCGGAAGCGTTCATGATGCGCCCCGCCTTGAATTCCAAACGCACGTCCTCGAAGACGGTCCCATGATAGATGCTTGGAACATTAAAGGACACCGCGCCTTCGACGCTGCGCTTCACCGGTGCTGTGAACACCTCGCCATCGGGGATATTACGGTCACCGCCGCAGATGACGGAACCGATGCCTTTGATACTGAAGCGGAGATCGGTGCCGGGTCCCTTGATATGGACAAGGTCGGTCGAGTCCATCAGTTTTTTGAGTGCGACCATCCCCTTGCGCAGCTTGCTGTAATCGACGGTGCAGACACGGAAAAAGTAATCCTCGAAGGCCTCGGTGCTCATCTGGGCCAGTTGGGCCATTGAAGCAGAAGGCCACCGCAGCACAACCCAGCGGGTTTTGTTAATGCGGTGGTTCATAACCGGCCGCATGGTGGCGGCGATCATTTTCATCTTTTCGGGAGCGACATCGCTCATCTCCGTCGAATTTTCGCTGCCCCGGATGGCGATGTAGGCGTCCATTTTTTTCATGCGGCCCAGCTCCATCTCGGCGGCGAGCGCGACCTGCTCCTTGGATGCTTCGCGGGCGATCTCGCGCGATACGCGCGTGTGCTGCAGTTGGACAAAGGGAAGCGCTTTTGCCCGGCGAACCGCACGGATCAGGGCGATGATCATGGCATCAGGGATGTCGGAAACTTCGATAAGCGCCTTTTCCCCTGGTTGCAGGGCGGTCGAGTGCCGCACCAGAACATCGGCCAATTTGTCGTAACGCGGATCCGTCATGGCCCCTCTTTATGCACGAGGAAGCTGCCCCGGGCAACGCGGGAGAGCATTCATTTCACGGCTTGAAAATCCGAGACCGCGACGCGAAACATCTGGCCAGACTCGTTCGCAATGACAAGAGAGGAGTTTCCGTCGAAGGCCAACGCCTCGGCCTGCCAAGCGAAAATCGGCAAACGCCGGACAGATCGGCTGAAAATGTTTCCCGCCTTGGCGTCGTAATCGAAGATCCATACAGCCGTGTAGGTAAGCACGGCCACAAGCTTTCCATCCGGCGAGGCATCGGCAGCAGTCACCATGCCGCCAATGTCAAAAGAGTCCACCCGCCGCAAGGGATTCGATTTGCGGGGCGATTCGCCATCCAGACGATAAAGTATCGTGAACTGGTCGTCGTGATGCTTGGTCAGAAAAAAAATCCGGTTATCGATGCAGAATACCGCCTCGCAATCATAGTCGGGGGAGGCTTGCTTCTGATCCTCGTAGTGGACTTGCAAAGCGCGCGTGGGACGGGCTGCCGTGGTCTCGGGTTTCGGTTCGGGGACAAAGTGCAGCATGAGCTGCCCGCGGCGCCCCAGATTGTTGCCTACATCGGCGATGATCAGGTTGCCCTTGCCGTCGAGCGCGATGTCCTCCCAGTCATGATTTTTCACACCCTCGATCTGCACGCGGCCGGACCATCCAGGAGCGAGACGACCGTCCGCGAGGATCGGCGCCACGGAGGCGCTGCTACCCGAATCGCCGAGCGCCCAGTAAACACCGGGATAGCGCAGACTTTGCACAAGGCCGGAACACTCCGAAACAAGCGCGGGTGCAATGCGGCCGGCCGGCGGAAGAAAGTTGAGCAATTGCCACGGCCACTGGGCTTCCGCAGAGCCGACGACGGCCAGTAAGACCGCGAAGCCACGGAGAAGGAGCCGCATCAGTAGGACTTGGCGAAGAGAACGCGCTGCCTGCTGGGCTTACCGCTGAAGGGGCACAGGCCCGGCTCAGGATTCTCCACCTTGGGGATGCACCGGATGGTCACCTTCAACTCATCTTTGATTTTTTCTTCCGTCTCGCGCGTCCCGTCCCAGTGCGCCAAAGCGAAGCCGCCGTGGATCTCCGGTTGAGCGGGATTTTGTGGCGTGAAGAAAGCACGGAACTCCGCGGCGGAATCGATGATCTTGGTGTGCTCGTCGCGGAATTTTTCCGCGCGCTCGAGCAGGCCCGATTGGATTGACTCGAGAAGTTTTCCGGCGCCAGCCACGAAGTCGGCCATGGCCGGAAATTCCTTGTCCTTGTGGGCGCGGTCGCGGCGGCTGACAGCTACGGAACCCTTCTCGAGATCGCGCGGGCCGATTTCCACGCGCAGCGGCACGCCCTTTTTGATCCACTCCCAATTTTTGACCCCTCCGCCAGCATCGCGACGGTCGATCTCGACGCGGATCGCTTCCCCGAAAGCGGTTTGCCGGCGCAGTTCGCTGGCTAGATTCTCGGCCCCCGCAAGCACGGCTGCACGCGATTCCTCCTTGGAAAGCACAGGCAGAATGACGATCTGCGCGGGCGCCACACGCGGAGGAACAACCAATCCGTCATCGTCCGCGTGAGCCATGATGAGCGTTCCGATCAGCCGCGTGCTCACGCCCCAGCTGGTCGTCCAAGCAAACTCCCGGCCCCCGTCCCGCGTGGCGAATTCGATGCCCGAAGCCCGCGAGAAATTTTGCCCGAGAAAGTGCGAGGTGCCCGCTTGGATAGCCTTTCGGTCCTGGACCATCGCCTCGATGCAGAGCGTGCGGACGGCTCCAGGGAAACGCTCGCTTTCGGATTTTTCGCCTGTGAAGACCGGCAGCGCGAGATGGTCGCGCGCGAATTCCTCGTAGACATCGAGCATTTTCTCCGTCTCGACCAACGCCTCCTCCATCGTCTCGTGCGCGGTGTGGCCCTCCTGCCAGAGAAACTCGGCCGTCCGCAGAAAAAGCCGCGGGCGCATCTCCCAGCGCACCACGTTGGCCCACTGGTTGATGAGGATAGGGAGGTCGCGGTAGCTCTGCACCCAGCGCGCGTAGGCGGCGCCGATGATCGTCTCCGAGGTCGGCCTGACTACGAGAGGTTCGTTGAGTTCGCCGGCCGGCACGAGTCTGCCGTCCTTGGCCTCCAAGCGGTGATGGGTGACCACGGCGCACTCCTTGGCGAAGCCCTCCACGTGCTGGGCCTCCTTCTCCAGAAAGCTCACCGGAATGAAGAGCGGAAAATAGGCGTTCACGTGGCCGGTGGCTTTGAACATGACATCCAGTTGCCGCTGGATGCTCTCCCAGATACCCCAGCCCCATGGCTTGATGATCATGCAGCCTCGCACGTCAGAATTTTCCGCGAGGTCGGCGGCCTTGATGACTTGCTGATACCACTCAGGGAAATTTTCGGCCCTCGTCGGGCTGACGGCGTTTTTGGCGGGTGCACTCATGGATTGGTAGAAAAGATTATCCCGCCAGCAGCGAGAGGAGAAACTGTTTGAAGTATTGCACCCCGCGCTCGAGTTCCGCGATCTCGATGTATTCGTCCTCCGTGTGCGCTTGCGCGATGGAGCCGGGCCCGATCGCCACGGCCGGCATTCCACAGGCGGAAAAGATGGCGGCATCGCAAAACCACGATGCGCCTGCAGTCTGTGCGCCGAGGGACTGCATCCTCACTACCAGCGGGTGGGACGGGTCGGTATCGAGGGCGTCCGATCCCCCCATCCGCTCGACAGTCAACCCCGGGCAAGCGGCGCGCATGACGTCGAGAACATCCTGCGCCTTGCAGTCTTTCCACTGGGAGGGCAGCAGGCGCAGATCGACAACGGCCTCGGCGTGATCGGGGACAATATTGAACTTCGTTCCCCCGCGCACCGTTCCGATGCTGAAGGTGGGCCGCCCCAGCACGGGATCCAAAAGGCCCGAGAAGTATTCCGTGAGCCGCTCCTCGAGCGAAAGCAGCCCGCGGGCAAGCTTGGTAATGGCGTTTTCCCCGCGCTCCGGATAGGCGCTGTGAGCGGAGCGGCCCGTGGCGGTGATGCGCGCGGTCATATCCACCTTGTGTTTGAAGACGATCTGAAGTTCCGTCGGTTCTCCCACCACGACAAAGTCGAAATTTTCCTGCGCGGCCAAGGCCTTGGCCCCGTCCTGCCCCGCCTCCTCCCCGACGAGGCCCGCGAACCAGATTTCATGCGAGAGCGCCGGCAGGATGTCGCGGCTTTCGCGCAGCGCCCAGAGCATGGCGGCCATCGGGCCTTTGGTGTCACTGGAGCCGCGGCCGGAGAGACGTCCATTCGAAACCACGCCACCGAAGGGATCGATCGTCATGCCCGCGACGCTGACCGTGTCGGTGTGCGGTGCGAAGAGCAGGCGCGGTTTCCCTGGTGCGGCGAAGCACCCGACCACGTTGGGGCGGCCGGGTTTGACCTCGCGCAGCGAGGTTTCTGCTCCCAGCGAGCGAAGAAAATCGGCCACGAATTCCGCGCAGGCTTTTTCCCCGAGCTGATCCGTCCCCGGATTGCCGTCGGGATTGACGCTCGGTATGCGCACCAAAGCCTGCGCCAGTTCCACAACGCTGCCCGGCGGCGTGCTCATGAAACAGAGGCGCGGAACCAATCGACGAATTTCGGGATGCCCTCGGCTATCTTCGTCTTGGGAGAATAACCCAGCAGCAGTCGCGCCTTGGAGATGTCCGCCCAAGTGGCCGGCATGTCGCCCGGTTGGTCGGGCTTGCGCTCGATCAGGGCTTTTTTGCCGACGGATTTCTCGATCACCGCGATCAGTTCGGAGAGCGAGGTTGTCTCCGACTCGCCGAGGTTGAAGACATCGAATTTCGAGCGGCGGTAATCCACGGCGCCGCGGATGCCCTGCACGATATCGTCGACATAGGTGTAGTCGCGTCGGCTGGAACCGTCGCCGAACTGCTCGACCGGTTTGCCCTCCCAGACAGCGCGGGTGAATTTGTGGATGGCCAGATCGGGTCGCTGGCTGGGCCCGTAGACCGTGAAGAAGCGCAGGACCACGGTGGGCAGATCATGCAGGTTCGCGTAGCTCGAGCAGAGTTGCTCTGCGCCGACCTTGGTCGCTGCGTAGGGACTGAAGGTCCGGCGCAGCGGTGTGCTCTCACGGAAAGGTACTTCCTCGGTGGCGCCGTAGACCGAGGAGCTGCTCGCGAAAACGAATTTTTTGACCCCCGCACCGACCGCGGCCTCGAGCACGTGCAGCGTGCCGAGCACGTTGGTCTGGACGTAGATCTCCGGATGCAGGATCGACGGCCGAACGCCGGCGCGGGCCGCGAGATGAATGACTACATCCCATCCCGGGGCAAACGCCTTTTGCACCGCCGACTTGTCGCGGATGTCGGCATGGAAAACCTCCACGGGCCCGGGCAGCGATGAGACGTTGGCCAGCTTGACGGCCGGGTCGTAGAAATCGTTGAAGTCGTCCAAAATTCCGACACGCCAACCTTCGCCAAGGAAGCGGGCTGCCGTGTGGGAGCCGATAAATCCGGCTCCACCCGTGATAAGAATGCTGCGCGCTGGCATAAACAGCATATTCTCGCTCGTTTATCAGGCCCCCGCAAAGCCCGAAATCAGGATGCAGCGCGGGAAAGCCTGCCGAGCAGGAGCGCGGCAAGCGGCCGCGAACCGCGGTCGAAAAGAAAAGCCGCGCTCTCGTCGGACCATGAGAGCACGAGAACATCGGCAAGAAATCGGCGCTCCAACCTGACTTGGGATGGGTGGCCCGACGGCAGGGCGGAGGGACGGCCCGGGCGGCCGCGACGCACGAAAAAAAGGTGGGGCTCGCGCTCACCTGCAACGCAAGCCAGCCAGCCGAAACGGTTGCGCGGATAACCCGGACCTGGACCCGAGATGCAGGGTACGGCCCAGAGAAGCTTGCTGCCTCCATGCGCGGAGGAGGCCAGCGCGGATTTTGCAGTGGAGGGAAGATCGGTCGGCAAATCCTCGACCACGGGTTCTTCAGGCGCCAGCCGCAGCTTGCGAGTGCAGAGCCAGAGTTTGACCCATGTCGCACGCAGCATCCGCGGCACGAAAAACCAGATCGCGGCAAGAAAAACGACCGCCACGGCGAGCGCGACCAGCGGGTAGGTGAAAATCAGGCCCAGCCCGAGCACCACCGTTGCATCCTCGGCGACGCTGAGCACGGCGTTGGAGAGCGGTTCGGGTGACGCGTTGGCCTGCAGGCGAACTGTGGCCTTGAGCGCGTGCGTGCTGAAGCCGAGCCAAGCGGCCATCAGGCCGGCCACCACATTGAAGACGGGATCACTCTCGCCGAGTACCGTGATGGCAAGCAGGGCCGCGCCGACCGGACGGATCGCCGTGTGCACCGCATCCCACGCCGAATCGACCCAAGGAACTTTGTCTGCGGTGAATTCCATGGCGAAGAGAATGCCGGCCACCACCAGCACGACCGGGCTGCCCAGCACCTCGAGACCCGCATACTCGTGCGCCAAGGTGATCCATCCGAAACGGACGGCGAGGCCGGTCAGAAAAACTGTCAGATAAAGGTTCAGCCCCGCCAGAGAGGCCAAGCCAACCGCGACACCGAGAAGTTCAAGGGTTTCCATACGGCGTCGCAAGCTTATGCCCGGACGACGGGTTTGTCAGGCCCGCACAAAAAGCAAAACCCTTCCAGCGAAGCCGGAAGGGTTTTGACGAGCAGATTTAAAACTAGAACGAGAAGGTCGCGCTGGCCCCAGCCCACCACGTGTTTTCGTCGGTGGCGATGAGATCTTCCCATTGGTAGGAGTAGGCCACGTATCCGGAGACACTGAACCAGTCGGTGATCTGGATCGGAACCGCCAAGCCGAGTTCCCAGTTGTTTCCACCCTGATAGAACGAACCGTCGTTGCGCGAATTGAAATCGAAGTTCACGCCGAAAGCTGTCCAAGGAGCGAGCGAAACAATGTCCTTGTATAGAGGGATGGTCGAATCCACGCGGAGCAGGAGGTAAGACGCACAAGGTTGCGTCCAACCGCCTGAATTGACATCCGGTCCGACGTTGAGGAAGTAGGTGGCGCTCGGTGTGATGGTCACGCTGCCCAGTTCAGCCGTGTAGGCCAACTTCCAGTAAAGCTCGTTCTGGCTCAGGTCGGGACCGCCGAGACCGAAGCTGTTTGGATAGTAATAGTAGATCCATCCGAATGACGCCGCGAGAGGACCGAACGTGTGGGTGTAGTCTAGGGACACGTCCAACTCATGATACTGGCGGGAGGATGTACTCATCCCATACCAGACGCCGGCCGTGAAACTGCCGTTCTCCCAGGGGGTAACGCCGACGCTGCCGCCGAGCCAGTAGAGGCCATTACCATTCCCAAGGACATTAACGCCGCGGAACATGTAAAGGCTGTCCCAACCGGTGGTGGCCTTCACGCTCCACCATTTGGCGGCCTCTTCCTCCACCACGACTGCTTTGCTCAAGCTCTTACCATCGGAGACATTGGCGGATTCGACAACAGTGGTTGTGGGGGCGGCGGGTTTGGTTTCGGCGACTACCCCGCCACGATCCTCTTGGGCTGAGGCCAACTGGATACCCAGCAGCGAACCAACCAAAATTAGGGTGAATTGTTTGTTCATGATTTTTAGGTTTTTTATTGTTTGCGGTTGTTTTCCTCAGGACGGGCCGAGGGAGTTTCAGTAACATTCGAGTAATAAGCAGCCGGCATGCCAGATCACAAGATTTTTACACTCCTTCAGGATTTGTCCGATGCGCGGCCAGGAACCGGGAGGAAGAAGGAAATTTTTCGCCAGGGGCGGCTAAAAACAGCCAGTCACGGAAAGTTCAGGTTTCCCGGGTCAGCAGGCTGATATCCTGCGGATGGATCGAGCACCAGACCTGCTCACCCTCGTGAAAGTCCGTCCCGGTGGCCCCCTCATTGGCCTGAAGTACCCCGAACTCCACCCCCCCTTCCGTCACCACCGTCATGTCATCGACTGCGCCCTTGAATACCTCGCTGGTGATGCGGGCCCGGAAGACATTTTCGCGCAACTCCGGTTGGGCGCGGTGCAGGTGGATCTTTTCCGGGCGGACCGAAACGAGCATTTTGGAACCCAGAGTCGCGCCGTTGCCGCGGATCCAGAGATCCACCCCCCCTTCTAAGCGGCAGAGGAACTCCGCCTCGCGCTTCTCCAGCACTTCCGCCTCCACGATGTTGGTCTCACCGATGAAGCCGGCGACGAACTCGGTACGCGGGTGATGATAGATCTCCGCCGCCGTGCCGATCTGCTCCACGCGCCCCTTGTTCATCACCGCGATGCGGTCTGACATGCTGAGGGCCTCCTCTTGGTCATGGGTGACGAAGATGAACGTGATACCCAGACTCTTCTGCAGATTTTTCAACTCCATCCGCATCTGGGTACGCAGTTTGGCGTCGAGCGCGGAGAGCGGTTCGTCGAGCAGAAGCACCTTCGGCTCGCAGACGATGGCGCGCGCGAGGGCGACACGCTGGCGCTGGCCCCCGGAGAGTTGCGCCGGCTTGCGATCCTCCATGCCCTGCAACGAGGTCAAGGCGATGTCCCAGTTGACCCGGCGCTTCATCTCCTCGGGTGGTGTTTTTTTCATGCGCAGGCCGAACTCGATATTCTCCCGCACCGTGAGGTGGGGAAAAAGCGCGTAGCTCTGGAAGACCTGATTCACGTCGCGCTTGTAGGGCGGATCAGCCGTCACATCCCTGCCGCCGATATACACGCAACCGCTGGTGGGTTGCTCAAATCCGCTGATGAGCCGGAGGCAAGTCGTCTTGCCGCATCCGGAGGGACCGAGAAAAGTCATGAACTCGCCCTCCTTGATCTCGAGGCTGACGTGGTCGAGAGCAGTGAATGCACCGAACGTCTTGGTAACGTCGCGGATTTCGACCATTGGGTTCATCGGAGGGACAACCAGCAGATCACAGCTTCTTGAACCAGTTAATCCGCCCGGGAGCGAGGTTGATGTTGATCTGCTTGACCTCGGTATAGGCCTCGTAGCCGTAGGTGCCGAGCTCGCGGCCATTGCCGGACTGCTTGTAGCCCCCCCACGGTGCCTCGTTGAATGTCGGGTGGTACGTGTTGATCCAAGTGATGCCGGCTCGCAACTGGCGGATGACCCGCTGCGCCTTGGCTCCGTCAGACGTAAACACCGCGCCCGCCAATCCGAAGATCGTGTTATTGGCCTTGGTGATGGCTTCCTCCTCGGTGTCGAAAAGTTCCACGACGAGCACCGGCCCGAAAATTTCCTCCTTCATGATGCGCGCGTCGGGCGGGACATCGGTAAAAACGGTGGGCTCGACAAAATTGCCCTGCGCCAACGAACCTTTCTCGAGCCGATGTCCGCCGCAGAGAAGTTTGGCTCCTTCGTCCACTCCGGATTTGATGTATGCGAGAACCTTCTCCATGTGGGCCCGCGAGATGAGCGGTCCCATCTCCGTGTCCTCTTTCATACCGTCGCCCACCGCGATGTTGCCGCACGCGGCGGCGAGACGTGGCAGGAACTTGCCGGCGATTTTCCGCTCGAGCAGCAAACGCGAACCCGCACTGCAAACCTCGCCCTGCCCGGCGAAGATGCCGAACATGGCGAACTCCAAGGCGGATTCGAAGTCCGCGTCGGCGAACACGATATTCGGGCTCTTGCCGCCGAGTTCGAGGCTGACTTTTTTCAGGTTTCCCGTGGCTGCGGTCATGATCTTGCGCCCGGTCACCCCGCCGCCAGTGAAGGCGATTTTGTCCACCCGACCGCTGGCAGCCAAAGCGTGGCCGGCCGGATCACCCGGGCCGAGCAGGAGGTTAACCACTCC
>Ga0209190_1003471_pt1 | contig 10444 bp, 10 predicted proteins | sample M_140205_XF_Meta_FD_187315 | JGI IMG/M metagenome (GOLD analysis project Ga0209190, IMG submission 187315) | Freshwater microbial communities from Lake Montjoie, Canada to study carbon cycling - M_140205_XF_MetaG (SPAdes) (version 2) | ecosystem: Environmental > Aquatic > Freshwater > Lake... | reverse complement strand
TGTTGCAAGTGGATCTCGCACAGCGAGAACTGGAACTGGAGCGTCGGGGCTCAATCTCTCGGCGTCTCCAGCAAGAGATTGATCAAGCATGAAATCCCCAACCACCAAAAGGCGAAAAGGCTTCCAAGCTCGAAGTCCAACAAGTACGCGATCTTCCATCGGAATCATGAACAACAGACTACCGCCTCGGCACAGACTTCTCGAGAAGATCCCCAAAGGCATTTTCACCTTCGTAGAATTTCAATCGAAGCCTTGGAATGATCAATGGAAGGCTCATTTCATTCATATCTCCAGCAATCTTGACCAAATCCTTACCAGTCGTTGCGATCGCCGTCGCTCCCGCTGTACGAGCCGATTGCGTCAATCGCGCAACAGCAGTCGCGCCATAATGCGCGTGATCCCCCAGCGAAGCGACATGCACAATCTCTGCGCCAAAAGTTCTCAGTTGTTTGATGAATGCTTCTGGGCGCGCGATACCAGCCCAAACCGAAAGACGCTGACCATGCAGTGATTCATTCGCTTGCACGATCTTCGATCCATCGCCGGCGCAAACATCCAAACCATCCCAGAAATGATCGCACCAAGCGAGCACTGGTCGACCATGCACCAACTGAATCTTTTTATCAAGCGCAGGATCAATTTGCTGAGCGTGCGTGACGATTACGCCACTTGCTCGAGAAAGATTCTTCGCAGGTTCGCGCAGCCATCCAAGTGGAAGTAATTCCCCATCAAGTCGCGAACTTGTTGCGTCGATCAATACTAAATCGAGATTTCGCGCCAGTGCGCGATGTTGAAATCCATCATCCAAAATGACAACTCCAATGGATGGTTCGCGTTCAACGGCAGCGGTAATTGTCGCAAATCGATTCGCGCCAACTGCGATCTTCGCATTCGGCAAAGCAGTTTGATGCTCCATCGCTTCGTCCGATTTTCCATGATGGCTGCGATATCCACGCAGCGCAATGAGTGGCAACACATTGCGTGCGAGCGCCCACTCGGCAATCCATCGAACCATCGGACTCTTGCCCGTTCCACCTGCGACAATATTTCCCACAGAGATCACGGGGCGATCAACAGTTCGAATGCCAACGCTTCGGTCAAATCTCGCATTGCGGGTTTGAACCACTGCGCCATACAACTTGGATGCAATGCGAGCTGCAGGCGAAAACCATTCTGAAAAAATATGTTCGTCGTTGCTCACGATCGCACCACCGTACGACCGAGCATCCGAGTCAGAATGGGCGTCAACATTTTCATTGGAAGACCAGTCACCGTTGATTGATCACCGCTCCACTCGACTGGCCATCCTGCCACAACAAGTTCTTCAAGGTTGAATCCCCCTGCGCGACCAATCCAACCGCCGCGCTGAAGATGATCTTCCAATTGACGATCTGAAAAAGCTCCCAAGCGAACTTCTGCTGAGTCCGCCAACATTGCGCGGGACTTCTCTGCAATATCGATGATGCAAACACCCGTCACGACTTGCTGACTCTGATTGCGCGCAGCTTCAAGCATGCTTCGAGCATGAGCGATGTCGCGGGGTTTTCCCATGACATTTCCGTTGAGCACACACACCGTATCGGCCGAGAGAATTATTCGCGCTTCAGGCGCTTGTGATTTCAAGCGCGCAAGATCGCTGGTGATTTGCGCTCCTTTGAACCATGCAAGTGCGCAACAATCTTCCGCCGCATGATCCGCTCGCACAACAAGTCCACCATCGTCAACGCGTGGCGAGATCGACACTGCATCAAATCCAGCATCGGCCAACATCGCACGACGACGCGCGCTTGTGCTGGCAAGGACCAACGACCCACTCACGATGCTCCCCCACCTTGGATTCGTTTTCGAACGAGCGCAACAACTTCATCTGTCGTGATTCGCTCCATCATTTCTCGTCCCTTTTGAGGATCTCGATGATCATGACTTCCAAGTTCTTCGCCTCGACCTCCATGCACGCACCACATTTGCGATTGATATGGACCATCTATCGATGGTTGAGATGCGCCATACAGCGCAACAAGTGGAATACCAAATCCAACGGCAATATGCGCTGGAGCAGAGTCGAGCGCAATGACAAGCGACGCATTCTGAATCACCGCCATCGTTCCTCCAACGGTTGTCAACCCAGCGAGATTATGCGATCTCAACTGCGCGATCGAAGATGCCTCAATACAAAGCTCTGCGACTTGATCTTCTTCTCCAGGAGCGCCAATCCAAACAACATCTTGGATTCCACGCTTTACGAAATCGTCCGCGACGGCGCGCAGCAATTCACTCCACCGTTGTGCAATCCAGCGTTTCCCTTCCCATCCATTGCCTGCTGCGATGACGAGGAATGGACCGACAATATTTCTTCGCGCAGCTTCATCGCGCCACCAAACGAGTTCTGTCGCTGGCGTGACGAGGCGCATATCTGCAATTGGAATGACGCCAACTTCCGCAACCAATTGCAACATCGCATCCACGACATGCGAGTCAGCAGCGCGATTCACGCGTCGATTCGCAGCAATCCATGAAAATTCGCGGCCAGAACGATTCGCAACACGCACCTTTGCTCCGGTGACCAGTGACATCAGTCCACTGCGAGCAAGACCTTGCGCATCAATCACCAAGTCATAGCGACCACGACGAAGGCGCCAAAACCACCGAATTGTCTTGATAGCAATTCGTGGATTGCGCCAACAAGATCTGAATTCGCGTTTGGGAAATTTCACCACGCTATCAATCGCTGGATGTTCTTTGATTGCAGCAGACCATCTGTCTTCGACAACCCAATCGATAACAGCCTTTGGAAAGGTCTTTCGCAGCGACCAAAGCAGTGGAACCGTTCGGCACACATCGCCGAACGCGCTTGGGCGCACAATGAGGATGCGCCGGGGAACCGTCCGCATAGGAGTAGCGAATAGAAGTATAGTAAAAATTGTTCGTTGGACTTTTCGCAAGGATCAAAGTCATCGTGAGCCAAGCAGACCCAAAATCAAATCCAACGCCACTTCCTGGTGACTCAGCTCTGCCTGCGAGTTCTTCGTCAGACCCTGCAGCGAGTGTGAGTGGCGAAAGTGGCGGCTCGCGCAGTGGAAGCTCTTCAGATTCCGTCATTGGAAGACTTGTCGTTGACAAAGGCCTTGCAACGCAGGCTGAAGTCGACGCGGCATTTGCCGCCATGAAAACTCCAGCAGGTCAAGTGAAGGCCTTTGTCGACATACTTGTCGAGGGTCAGATCGTGACTCGTCGACAACTTGCACGATTGCGCAGTGAAGCAGAAAGCGACCGAACTGTTCTGCGCATTCCTGGATATCAAATGATTCGAAAACTTGGCGCTGGCGCGATGGCTTCGGTCTATCTCGCAAAGCAAACAAGTCTTGACCGACTTGTTGCGATTAAAATTCTTCCTCGCCGATATTCTGGCGACGCGAACTTCATCGAGCGCTTTTATAAAGAAGGACGCGCAGCTGCGAAACTTTCAGATCCGAACATTGTTGGCGCATTCGATGTCGGGCAAGTTGGTGAGCAGCACTATTTCGTTATGGAATATGTCGACGGCGAGACCGTCTATGAACGAATTGTGAAGGCGAAGCGGCTGAAAGAGCGCGATGCACTCACAATTACACGACAAGTTGCCAGTGCTTTGAAACACGCGCACGCTCGTGGCTTCATACATCGTGACATCAAACCCAAGAACATCGTTATGACCAAATCAAATGTTGCGAAATTGGCTGACTTGGGCCTTGCTCGAGCGATCAGCGATAAGAAGTCTGCAGAAGAAGAGAAAAACAAGGCATTTGGAACGCCGTATTACATCAGTCCAGAGCAAATTCGCGGCGCAATTGACATTGGACCACCTGCAGATATTTATGGGCTCGGCGCAACTTTCTATCACATGTTGACTGGACGAGTTCCATTTCAAGGGGTCAATCCGACTCAGGTCATGCAAAACCATCTCTCGCAAGAGTTGACTCCGCCCGACCAAGTCGTGAGTGGCATTTCTCAGTCGACTGCAGAAATTGTTGAGATGATGATGAAGAAGTCTCCGCGTGATCGATATCAGACCGCAGAAGAACTGATGGAAGATCTTGACCACGCACTTGCTGGAGAACCTCTTCGTTATGCAAGCCGATCGGTCGACCTCTCAAAAATCGCCACCGAGGTCGAGGGCGAAGCCCAAACCGAGGTCCAAACAAAAAGTTCTCAAGGATTATCTGGGCTCGCCATCGGTCTGATCGTCGGCCTCAGCTGCCTCTCTGGGCTGCTCTTTCTTCTACTGCTTTTAAAGAAATAAGAATAGTCTGCATTCAAAAACTACCGACAAATTCAAATCGAGATGCTGCTAGAGAAGCTCAACCATCATCTCGACTTCAACGCATGCATTCAGCGGCAACGCATTCGTCCCGATCGCAGCGCGAGCATGACGCCCAGCCTCACCAAAGATCTGCTGCAATAAATCACTTGCACCATTGGCTACCTTTGGCTGTTCCGAAAAACCATCGTCGCATGCCACGAAAACCCCAAGCCTGACGATTCGCGAGACCTGCGTGAGCGTCCCGCCGCACTCCGCCGCGACAACAGCAAGCCCATTCAGGACGCATTGTCGTGCGCATTCTTGAGCCGTTTCAATGGAAACGACAGAAGGAACTTTCCCTGTGGCGACCAATTTCCCTTCTCGAAATGGCAATTGGCCACTAATAACCAACAATTTTCCAGTGCGGACCGATGGCACATAGGAAGCGACGGGCTTGGGAGCTACAGGCAAAGCAAGTCCAAGTTTGGCAAGCATTTCCATCGCATTATGAGAGATCGAGGTTGTCATAACTTGCAAGAATAGCGATTTCGGAAATAAATATATTGAAAACAAAAACTTGACTAGACCTAAATCTGAAGTAGATTCGTATAGATCTCATACAGATTCGTATCGGTCTTCAAGTTTCGCGTTTCAGATTTAAAGTTTCATTGGCTTGCTGAGTCTCATACCCGAGCGGAAAGCTCAAATCGTCCTTCGTAAGTTTCTGGTCCTATTTTCTTCGGACCAATACCTTCCGACCCAGCAGCCGACATCTTGGCGCACGTTTCGTTCGATTTATAATTCGAATTATTGGAGTTTATGAACTCCAAGAAAATTCCAAGGAAATCTTGGAACAATTCGCTCGTAGATCTTCGAAACCTCCCTGAAATTGTGCTTTCATTTTTTTAAGTTGTTTTATATTTGTTTCTCATTTGGCGTACACGGACGTTCCGTTTACGTGACAGTATGAATCCCCGTACTTCAAGGACAATGTCGATGACTGTAATCAAAGTAAAACCCCGTGCATTTACCTTAGTTGAACTTCTCGTTGTGATTGGAATCATTGCGGTTCTGATCGGAATCCTCCTGCCCGCACTTTCCAAGGCAAGAGATTCGGCGAACACCGTGAAGGATTCAAGCAATATCAATCAGATTCACAAAGCCTTTGTCATTCAATCAGCTCAAGACAGTCAGCAAAGGCTTTTGACCCCAGGCTTGGTCAATCGAAAAGGCGTCAGTTTAACAGGAACTGGAGCCCCAATCCAAATCTCAGGTTCTGGAGATGAAAACTTTGGGTGCAACAAGACTGCATACCTTTACTCTGCTGGCGTTGCGAAAGAGCTGTTCAATACCGACATTTTAATTGGACCTACCGAATACCCAGGGTCAAAGTGTGTTGAAAAGGGTCAAGGAGCCGAGGTTGGCGCCGTTGGGGACCTTCCATATGACTACACAAAGTATAATCCTGCTCAAGATAATTCTGATGTGCCAGGAATTACAACTATAAAGGGTTACTGGGATAACACTTTCACAGCAAATATTCATTCAACTGCTGCGGGTTCTGATGGACAGCCCGTTTCCCACACTTCATACGCTCATCAGGCTTTATTTGGCCAGAGGAAGAGATCTTCTTGGAAAGCTACAGCCGGTGGATTACGCCCATTGATCGCAACTCGTGGACCTGGCGGAGGAATTGGACCTGGTGGAGGAGCAATTTGGAACAATGGCCCCGCAGATAATAGCGCTGCCAATTTCGCTCTGACTCTATTGAGCCCAACGCTTTTGTTGCACAATCCGAAGAAAGAATGGTCTGGAAATATTTGCTACGGCGACAACCACGTCGAATTCTCACAGACTATTTATCCCTTGCAGGTTGGATTTGACTGCGGAGGCTCCGGGACTCTTGATAGAGACAATGTGTTTAGCTGTGATTTCATTTGCAATGACACTGGATCAACAGGAGCAAAGAAACAAAACGATGCCTCTGTCAATTTCACTATTGGAACTCCAACCGAAAATGGCGGAACTATCGTTTATGACTATGTCCCTGCTCCATAATGCCTTCGATTATGAAAGAGAAAAAACCATGAAAAATCAACCTACAAATCAAATTGGAGAATCTATGAAAAAGTCTCACCGTGCTTTCACCTTGATCGAGTTACTTGTCGTTATGTCGATCATCGCCTTGCTGCTTGGAATCCTTCTCCCTGCTCTTGCTAAAGCACGAAAAAATGCTCTGCAAGTCAAATGTTCGACCCAAATCAAGCAAATGCATGCAGGACTGATTACACAAGCAAATGATGATGCCAAGAATAATTTTCTTCTCCCTGGCGAAGTGAATCGACTTGGAATCAATGGTGTTCAAGTCCCAGGCCGAGGGGATTTTGACGAGGCAAAGAATTCTCACCGAAATCTTTGGTCTGCAGGAGTCGCAAAGAATTTATTCCCATGCGTTCTTCTTGTAAGCCCAGCGGAAGTCAGTTCGCATGTCCTTGTCTGCCCGACGTACAAATTTAATTCTTATAAGCCTGCGGCAGATATTTACTGGGATGGAGATGCCACCGCTCCCGGAGGATCGAGCGCGAGCTTATTCGACATTAACGGAACGGGAACGACAGGCGGAATCGGCGCTTCTTCGGTTTCTTATGCAGCGATGCCTCTCGTGAAGTATCTGGGAACAACAGGAACAACCCTAAACCAAAGGAGAGCTGGAAATTGGAAATCTTCTGGCAATTCGAAGATTGTAATCCTTGGAAATAGAGGGCCCAAAGATGGAACAACGGCTGACCCTATTTACACATCTTCGACAACTCTTCTTATTCACGGCGCACAGAATGAATGGGACGGAAATTTGTGTTACGGCGACAATCACATGACCTATGGACGTGCGATGACACCAGAAGGGCTTGACAAAATTGGTACAGGAACGACTGCGACTCTTGACAATGTCTTTCTTTCTGACGATGCCGTCGCTGGCAAGGATTCTTTGATTCAGATCATCACGAAGTGTGATGGACAATTCTTATCGAATCACACTGCTGGATGGGATTGAACGAGATCGTCAAGTTTCGAGACTAAAAATCATTTCACCCCGGTCAATCGTGACCGGGGTTTTTATGCTCTACCATCTGATCACTGTGTTCTTTCACCGATTCATCCACATCATTGTTGCAAGTCTTTTTCTGATTCCTGGAGCGTCAGCCCTGGCTGTTCCCCCACAGGCTGTTCCCCCACAGGCTGTTCCCCCACGGGCTGTACCCGCGGAGCGACAAGCGGGAAATATTGCGATCATCCCGATTCGCGGTCCAATTGATGATCTCACCGTGATCTCAGTCATGAGGCGAACGGAACTTGCGGTTGCCAATGGTGCTCAGGCGATCGTGCTGGAATTCGATACCCCAGGCGGAGACATGCTGGCAACGCTGCAACTTTGCAATTACATCAAGACTCAGATGCCCGTCAACACAATTGCTTGGGTTCATCCACACGCATTTTCTGCAGGAGCGATACTTGCACTTGCGACGCGTGAAATTCTTGTCGGGCCTGCTTCGGCATTTGGAGACGCTGCGCCAATTCAAGTCGCACCTGGAGTCGGGCTGATTCCGATGCCGCCCACCGAGCGAGCCAAGATGGAAGCGCCTCTTGTCGCAGAAGTGGTCGACAGTGCTCGAATGCACGGATATGACGAACACATCGTGCAATCATTCGTTCGACTTGGAAGCGAACTCTGGTTGATTCGCAACACAACAAATGAAAAACGCGCGATCGTTGATGCCGAGGAATATCGAACAGTCTTTGGCAGCGAGCCACCTCGACAAGCGGCAACAGTCGCACCAACTGTCGATTCGAGCAGCGAAAGCGAGGATGAAAGCGAAGGACTGATCCCTTATTTTTCTCGTTATCAATCAAAGCCGATGCTCGAAGGCCCGCCAACAGTGCCTCAACTTTCGCGCGCACGACTGACAGAAGCAGATCGAGGGGAATGGACTTTGATTGAGCAAGTCTCCAAGGCAGATCAACTGCTCGTTGTCTATCCAGATGAAGCGATCGCTTTGGGATTGGCGAAAGGACGAGCAGCAAATGAACAAGAAATCGCTGCATGGTTCGGTGCGACGACTATCACCCGATATGAAGAATCATGGTCAGAGAGTTTGGTGCGATTCCTCACAACATGGCCAGTGCGAATTGCATTGATCGTCGTACTGCTTGTCGCATTCGTGCTCGAAGCTTTGACTCCTGGATTTGGAATCTTTGGCTCGCTCGCAATCATCGCGCTTCTGCTCCTTGTCGGCGCACCCGCATTGGTCGGATTAGCAGAATGGTGGGAATTGATCGCAGTCGTACTTGGACTTGCATTGGTTGCGCTTGACATCGTGATCCTTCCACTCGGCGGTTGGGTCGCAGTAATTGGCGGAGCATTGGTGCTGACTGGATTGGTTTCCAGTTTCGTCACTCGCGATATTTCGTCTGCCATCGGACAGCAACAACTTTTTATGGGGATCGGCTCGACATTGGTTGGCCTGTTCGGTTCGACTGCCATACTGTGGTTTTCATGGAAATTTCTTCCTCAATCACCGCTGCTTCAACGGGCAACACTTCAAGTTGCGGCGTCATCGCAGTCGAGTGATGCAATTTTGATTCCATCCAACTGGCCGCAAGTTGGCAGCCAAGCAATCGCAGTCACGACTCTGCGTCCAACTGGAAAAGTCCAAGTTGGCAATCAACCATTCGATGCGCAGACCAACGGTCAATTTGTCGAAGCAGGTACGCCAGTTCGAATTATTCGCCGAAGAGGCACAACACTCGAGGTTGAAGTGCTCTTGAATGACGCACCGCGCGGAGAATCTGCGGATCAAGGACAATCCTCGACATGATGATCTCATTCCTCGCTCAAACGGCCCCCGCTGCTGCTGCAGGACAAGAAGAAATTTATTTCTTTGTTGCAATTGGTTTGCTTGGACTTGCAATCATTCTTTTGGTCCTTGAACTCTTCGTTCCATCTGCGGGCGCGCTTGCGGTGATGACTGGTGTGAGTGCAGTTGGGTCAGTCGCTTCGATGTTCGTCTATGACGTGACATGGGGAGGTGTCTATCTCGCAGTTCTCTGCGCCGGAAGTCCAATCGTTCTTCTACTTGTTTTTAAGATTTGGTCGAAGACTCCCATCGCACATCGAATGATCTTGAAAGAAGACGCAGATGGAAACAAACAGGTCGCAGACGACGGCGACGATGAATCTGCAAATACATCTGTTGCAACTTCTGGATCTGCGGCGAAGATCATGGCTCGCCAACTCGCAACATTTGTCGGGCATGAAGGAGTTGCAGTCACCACGCTGCGCCCCGTTGGTTTTGTTCGTATCGACGGCACACGCTTTGACGCCCTCGCCGAAAGCGGCTTTATTTCCGAAGGAACCAAAGTGAAAGTGATCGAAGTGCTCGAAGGCCAACTGAAAGTACGAGAACAAAAAATCGATTCTTCTGATGCCTGATTTGTTTCTCGCTAAGATCAAACTATGAACAATTCAACACTCTTCCTTGCGATCGAACCTTGGGCATGGATCGGGCTTGCAGTTATCGCAGTCGTCGGACTGATTTTCCTGCTCATCATCGGACAATATGTGCAACTGTGGTTGCAGGCTTGGCTCAGTGGAGCGCCTGTCAGTTTGCTCGATCTCATCATGATGCGTCTGAGAAAAGTCAATCCGTCACTCATCGTGCTCAATCGAATCAGTGCAAAGAAAACAGGACTCGAAATTAGCACGCAAAGTATGGAAGCACATTTTCTTGCGGGCGGACGCGTGACGAATGTGGTGCGCGCCATGATCGCTGCCGAAAAGGCGGGGATCGACCTTCCTTGGGATCGTGCCGTGGCGATTGATTTGGCTGGTCGCGATATTGTTGATGCCGTCAATACTTCAGTAATGCCCAAGGTGATTGATTGCCCTAATCCTGCTTCTGGTAAGCAAACCATCGACGCTGTGGCAAAGGATGGAATTCAACTTCGAGCAAAGGCTCGTGTCACGGTGCGTACGAATATTTCTCGCTTGGTCGGAGGCGCGACCGAAGAAACGATCATCGCGCGCGTCGGCGAAGGAATCATTTCAACGATCGGCTCTGCACTCGATCACAAGAGTGTTCTTGAAAACCCAGATCGAATTTCCAAAAC
>Ga0209190_1003470_pt1 | contig 10446 bp, 12 predicted proteins | sample M_140205_XF_Meta_FD_187315 | JGI IMG/M metagenome (GOLD analysis project Ga0209190, IMG submission 187315) | Freshwater microbial communities from Lake Montjoie, Canada to study carbon cycling - M_140205_XF_MetaG (SPAdes) (version 2) | ecosystem: Environmental > Aquatic > Freshwater > Lake... | reverse complement strand
CGCGTTCAAATACTTCAGGCCTTGGCCATGATGCTTGAGCGTCCAGGTGCCGACAGGATCACGACCGCCTCTTTGGCCAGTCAGATTGGTGTGAGTGAGGCCGCTTTGTACCGGCATTTTGCGAGCAAAGCGCAGATGTTTGAGGGCTTGATTGACTTCATTGAGCAAAGCATTTATGGCCTCTTGGCTCAAATTGCAGAAAAAGAGGGAGACGCCACGGTGAAGGCCCAAAGGATGATTGCGGTGCTCTTGCAGTTCGCAGAAAAGAATCCTGGCATGTCTCGCGTGATGGTCGGAGACGCTTTGATCTTGGAGCACGACCGCTTGAACCAAAGGATGAATCATTTTTTTGATCGCATCGAGTCGACCCTTCGGCAAGTCTTGAAAGAGTCGCAGAAAGTTCGCACAAGTGCAACTCCCACGGTGTTGAACAACCAATGGGCCTCCTTGATGACCACCTTTGTGATGGGCCGACTGCACCGCTTTGTGCGCTCGGGGTTCAAGAAAATGCCAACCGAACACTTGGAAGCGAATTTGGCTGTGTTGCTGTCTCAGTAGCACCGTTTTTTTAAAGTGAATGGTCAAAGCACGTATGGCTTGGGGTTTGTCTGTTTCCTTTAAATTTGGAACAAATCGTTTGCGTTGACTTTTAAAGCACTGGCTTGAAGTTCCTTCAAGGTGGTCTCATCGATTTCGATGCCGGTCTCTCTTTCAATGCGTGCTTGTCTTTCCGGCTCTCCAGCCAAGATCATGCCGGGTGTCCCGGGTTCAGGAGGACTTTCTTTGAGCCAATCGATGAAGGCCTGGGTTTCAGGATAAAAGAAGTTGTCTTGTCCCATGGCTTTGGGGTCGATCACAATGCTCAGCATGCCGTTCATCACGGCTCTGGCGCTGTTGGCTTCTTTTCTCCAAGTGCCACCCCCACTCAAAGCCCCACCCAAGAGCTCACAAGCGATGGCCAGGCCTGAGCCTTTGTGTTCGCCAAAGGTGAGCAGCGCCCCAAACTTGCCATTGCTTTGCGCTTTGACCACGACGCTTGGGTTGGTGGTGGGGTGCCCGTGTTCATCGATCAAGAGACCGGGCTTGGCGCTCAAACCCAGATTGTGCGCGACCCGCATCTTGCCTTGGGCCACAGCAGAGGTGGCAAAGTCCAAGATGAATGCGTTGTTCAAGGGATTGTTCAGTGGATTGTTCAGGGGATTGTTTTCCATGCCCATGGGAGAGCCTACAGGTGAGCCTATAGGAATGCCGATGCAACAAGGGTTGGTGCCAAAGCGACCGTCTCCCGCCTGAAAGGCTGCGACCACAGGTCTTGATAGGACGTTCACAAAGTGTATGGAGATCCAACCGTTGGCGACGGCCATTTCGGCAAAGTGTCCAATTCTGCCCAAATGGTGTGAATTGGACAAAGACATGATGCATGCCCCTTCGCTCTTGACCTTCTCAAATGCAAGGTTCATGGCCTCTACCCCCACGCTTTGTCCGAAACCCCCGTGACCATTTAACCCGAGGAGCGCGCCATGGTCGATGTGTGCAGTGACTTTGGCACCAGGCATCAGCCTCTTTTCAAAGATGGCATCGATGTAGCGGGGCGCCATGCCCACACCGTGGGAATCGTGCCCACTTGAATTTGATAAAACCAAATTGGCAGCGACTTGCTCGGCTTCGTCTTTGCTGACCCCCGCATGCTCAAAAAGTTGGGATACGTCATGTCGCAATTGATGGGGAGATAGGGTGTGCATGTTGGTGTGCATCATGGTGTGGAAAATAAGAGCATTTGATTGGGGTGTTGTTTGGGCATGATCGATATTTATCGCACTTGATGGCTCTTGTCTATTGGGTAAGCGATTCAAGTTGATGGGGGGAATTCAATGCCAAGCATTGATCTTAAGTCCAATTCCAAGAGGGCGGGCGAGCGTAACAAGATTGACTTTAAAAAAAGGGTGGCCCCATTTAAAAAGACTTCAAAATCAAATACATTACTAGGTGTGCACAAGCAAATACAAAGAAAAAGATATTTCTTGACTTGCCGCATGAATTTTTTTAACTGAAAGGTCTGTATGAAACTCGTTCGTTATGGCAACCCTGGTAAAGAAAAACCCGGTCTCATTGATGAGAATGGCCAATTGAGAGATTTGAGCGCTGTGATGGAGGACTTGGGTCCTGAGCAGTTGAGTGACAAGGTTTTGGCAAAATTGAGCAAGCTCAAAACCGCCAAATTGCCCTTGGTCAAAGGCAAGCCTCGTTTGGCTTGTCCTGTGAGCCATGTGGGCAAATTCATTGCCATTGGTTTGAACTATGCAGACCATGCCAAGGAGGCGGGCATGCCCCTTCCCAAGGAACCCATCATTTTCTTGAAAGCCACCAGTTGCATTCAAGGCGCTCATGATGATGTGATGCTGCCCAAGGGCTCTGTCAAATCAGATTGGGAGGCAGAACTTGGGATTGTGATTGGCACCAAGGCTTCCTATGTCAGCCAAAAGGATGCATTGAACTATGTGGCGGGCTACTGCACCGTCAACGATGTTAGCGAGCGCGAATACCAAATCGAGAGAAGTGGCACTTGGGACAAGGGCAAGGGATGCGACACCTTTGGACCGATTGGACCTTGGCTTGTGACCAGGGACGAAGTGCCCAATCCCCAAAAGTTGAATTTGTGGATGGAACTCAATGGCCAGCGCATGCAAAGCGGCAACACCAAGACCATGGTCTTTGGCGTCGCCAAATTGATCAGCTACTGCAGCCAATTCATGACCCTTTATCCTGGAGACGTGATCACCACCGGAACACCTCCTGGTGTGGGCATGGGTGTGAAGGTCAACGGCAAGCCCGCCCCTGTGTTCTTGAAGGCTGGTGACGTGATGACGGTTGGTGTAGAAGGTCTGGGCGAGCAGCACACAAAGGTTGTTGCTTACAAAAAGGCAGCCTAATTTCAAATTGAGTTCGTCAGGGACTGAGTCGAGATTCGGTCCCTGAATTCTCAAAGGTCCACATCATGAAAGTGGGTTATGGGTTATGGGTTTTGTATTTTCTTTTCAAAGGACCATCAACTTGATGAAATCCTTGGAGTTGATGCCTTGGGTCTGGGTCAAACTCTTGTATCCATTTGTCAGATTCAGTTGTTCATAAGGCCAAAAACAGTTGATAAAACTGGCCAAGCAATGTCTTTGTATGGCAAAGCTTGCCATCAAAGGATGTTTCTATGGCCCTCCATGTATCTTTACCCAAGGAGCTCGAATTGCGTGTTCGCGCGCACGTGGAGTCCGGACTTTATGGCTCGGCAAGCGAGGTCATTCGAGAAGCTCTGCGCCTGTTCGAAGCCTACCACTTTGTCCAACAACCCAGTTTGACCGCACTCAAAGCAGATATTGAGCAAGGGATGCCTGATGTGAAAGCGGGGCATGTTGTGGCCATGGACATGGCTGCCACCAAGGACCAAGGTCGAGCACTCAAGAAAGTTTTGGTCAAACCAGATGCTTTGAAAATGAAGTACCGAGAGGCTTTGATCCAAGCCGTACAAGAGGTGGTCATTGGCCTTTTGAAACCCGAGAAAGAGCTTGTTGAGAAAGTGGCAATTAAAATGGTCAATGGCAAAGATCTCGAGGCATTCACTCATATGCTGGCGCAAGCCTTGAGCCAGTTGCACGAGGGTAACATTGCCCTTTATAGACTGCGCAGAACGCAATACTTGGCTTGGGCTTTAGTGGTTCTTCCTAAAGTCTGCTGAAGCTTTCTTTTGCATCAACAGAGCATGATTGATGTTCAAAGCACCACATTCTTAAAAACTCAGAAATATGGGCCTGACAGTAGATTTACTTTGTACGTGTAGTTGAGAGAATTGAAAAGCAACATCATTTTTCGATCATTTGCTTCACTTGTTGCATTTAATGCATTTAATGCATTTATTGCACTTATCAGATTACACTGACGGTGTACCTTAGTAAATAATTGAACGCAGTAAAACACAACACGACATGAGAGCAGCATGAGCACAAGCATCGACAGGGACAGACTTGTCTCCCCCCCATTGAATGAAAGAGAAACAGAAATGGTAAAGACGGCAGAGCGAATGATCATGGCTTGCCTGGACCACTCACGTGCAGCGACCATCACCATTGAAAGTGATGACGGCTTCAGCCCAAGCGTCCAAGTTCCACCACAAATTTTGCGTGTTCTTGGTCAAACGCTTGGGCTAATGGCTCGCCACCAACCCATCGTGCTTGTTCCTGAAAAGCAGGAGCTGAGCACGGTTGAAGCCGCCAACTTCTTGAATGTCTCTCGACCATTTGTCATCAAAGAGATCGAAGCAGGCCGATTGATTCATCGCATGGTTGGTACGCACCGTCGCATCAGGTTTGCAGACTTGATGGACTACACGAAGACGATGCGGGCACAGCAACAAGCAGCCCTCGACAAGAAGGCAGAGAACGAACGTGAGCTCGGTCTGGATGATTGATAAGAACAAATGATGGCTGGACGCAACCGATACACTGCACTTCTAGATGCAAACGTTTTGTATTCTGTTGTCATTTCTGATGCTTTGATGGAGGTCGCAGCAACAGGAATTTATGCGGCGAAATGGTCCAAAGCGATTGATGAAGAATGGGTCAGAAATCTGGCCAACAACAAAAACAGAGCAGAGGTTGACTTTCATACGCGATGAGACTCGATGCATGACACATAACGCATGCCCAGACTGGGAGGTGCCAGAAGAAGGCTGGAAACTTATTGAGCCTTGTTTGAAGCTTCCTGATGCGAATGATCGGCATGTCTTGGCGGCTGCCGTTGCTGGGCATGCGGACTCCATCGTGACGGTCAACATCAAGGACTTTTCATCAACAGTGCTCGATCCACTTGGCATGACGGCCCTGCATCCGGACGAATTCTTGTTTCAGCAACTACAACTCGAGCCCTTGGTTGTCCTGCCCGCATTCAAAGCCATGCGTGCCCGCCTAAAAAATCATGCCTTCACGCCGGAGAAGTTTGTTGATGAAATGGATCGCAATGGCTTGGTTCAAACCGCCGCATTTATTGGTCAAGCATTGCAATTGATTTAAATGCAGACCGTTACTTAACCATGGGAGACAATGATGCTAAAACTCAAGTCCGGTGGTCCAACCAAGACGAAGTGAGATGCAAAACTATTGATCATGAAGAAGCATGAGGAAAAAGACTTAAAAAAACCACGGGTAAAACTGCAGCAGAAGTAACAAAGGTAACAAGGGTAACGAAGTCAACTGGTCCAACTAGAAAAGCTGTCGTGAAAAAGTTGAGCAAACAGATGTAAGTCCTTGGCTATGAATCTAATCAGTCACTCCAAACATTGCGCTTGACGCTGTCACTCAACAGGTCACCCAAAACACCAGACGCGCTCACAGGAGGCAGTGCAGAGAAGCTTTCTTCATCAAAGGCTTTGTCTCCTTCGGGATCCAATTGGCCGGTGGTTTGAAGGCTCTTGAAATCAAAGAGATTGGGGTCCAAAAGATGCGAGGGCACGGCTTTGGTTAAAGCGCTGAACATGTTGTTGATGCGTCCAGGAAACTTTTGGTCCCATTCCCTCAAAAGGTTGCCGACCTGTTTTCTTTGAAGGTTTTCTTGGCCGCCGCAAAGGGTACAAGGAATGATCGGAAAGGCTTGTTGGTCTGCCCAAGCTTGGAGATCGGTTTCGCTGACATAGGCCATGGGCCGAATGACGATGTGGTTGCCTTCATCGCTTAAAAGTTTTGGCGGCATGCTTTTGAGCCGCCCGCCAAAAAATAAATTCAACAAGAAGGTTTGCAAAATATCATCTCGGTGGTGTCCAAGGGCAATTTTGTTGGCCCCCAATTGGCCCGCCACTTTGTAAAGAGCTCCTCTTCTGAGTCGGCTACACAGGCTGCACATGGTTTTGCCCTCTTTGATCACGCGCTTGACGATGGAATACGTGTCTTGCTCTTCGATGTGATAGGCCACTCCACGCGACTTTAAGTATTCAGGCAAGATGTGCTCGGGAAACCCAGGCTGCTTTTGATCCAAATTAACGGCAATCAACTCGAAATGAACGGGAGCCCTGGCTTGCAGTTTCAACAAAATATCGAGCATGGAGTAACTGTCTTTGCCCCCAGACACACACACCATGACGCGGTCACCTTCTTCAATCATTTTGAAGTCCACAATGGCTTGACCCATCAAGCGGCAAAGCCTTTTCTCAAGTTTGTGCATCTCACGCTCATGCTTGGTGCGCGTTGCATGTGAATACACCTCGGTCATGCTTTCTTTGGTAGAAATCACTTCGAGAACATTGGCGGAAATTGAATCGGTATGAGAGGAGGGCAACATAGGTAAGGTCAATTGAGATCGTATTTTAAATGGCAAAGACTTGAACCGGGTAAAAAAAGCCAAGCCAAATCGGACGTTGAAAAACTTACACTTTGGATATTGCGATTATCCAGTAATTTAAGATGGAATGTATTTTAAGAAAACTACATGAATTTCAAGAGCGTAAGTCTCCAGTTGACCGGTGCGTGAGACTTTATTTGATCAGTTTGCGTAAATCTAAATGAAATGCTCGTTCACTCTTGGTTTTTCAAACTTTATGCGAGCAGAAAGTATGCGCAATTTTTTAAGGAAAATAATTGAACCCAAGAAATCGTTGGATTAAAATTCCACTTAAGAAAATCCAACGTCTAAGAGGTAAATACAAAGAGGGGTACATCATGACAATCGCGATTACAACTTTATTTGCCGATACGGAAGGTCAATCGGCCAGATTGCCAGCCGAGGCTCGATTGCCTGATGAAGTAAAAAAAGTGATGGTCCGTATTTGAGGTCGCGAGGGAATCATTACACCCCTTGAAAACACTTGGGACAACTTCTTTTTACACGGACACGCAGTATCTGATGACTTTATGGGTGAGTCCAGAATCTAGAAATCAGTTGAGAATAAAAGCTTGTAATGTTCAAGTGGTAGATTGGTATGCACATTCTCAATTAATTACTCAGAGGTTGGTGAATGGCGCACTTAAATTTTTAATAAGCATGTTGTTCGCATTTGAATTTATTTCAGCGCTCCAGCGTAACGTCGTGCATCTTTGAGTAGCAAAATGAGTTGTCTATCATTTGCTGGTGTTGATTCAAAGCCAAAGTGTCGATAGAACGCTTCAGCGTCTTTGTCGATCGGATGTGTCAATAAAGCTCGAATACCCGCATGATCAGCAATTACAAGAGTTCGTAGAATAGCATCTTGCAATAGGCTGTAGCCTAGACCTTGTCTTTGGTAATTAAGATCAACAGCCAGTCTAGCCAAGATCACCAGCGGAATCGGATATTGACCCATACCACGGCGAATTCGATCAGGAGCGTCGGCTGTATCGATTTGGCCAACAGTCAAACTGAAGTACCCTGTAACCCTTAGTCCATCGTTGACAACGAATGTTTTCGCAGATCCGCTACTTTGTGCTTGGCGAGCATGTCGAATTAGCCAAGTGGTAAGTGCTGGTTTTCCGCATTCAAAATCTTCCAACCGATGATCTGCATTCAGCGCCTTGGGTGCCGATAGGCTCATTTATTGGTCCATACCGATGGCCTCGATAATAAGCTGGCCAGTCCAGGATTGTCAGTTTCTGGTCTGTCCAGCATATCCATGAGCGCATCGTATTGGCTAGCGGAAACCATGAACAATCTCTGGTCGAGTAAGGTATTCTCGGCCGCTTGGTAGGCTGCATCAAGAATGAAATCAGTCAAAGATTTGTGTGCGACATCGGCTGCGCGCCGCAAAACGGTTTCCTGTTCAGGTGTCGCGCGTAATCCAAGCCTAGCTGTTCGAGTGGCCGTTGCAGTGGTCATGACGAATTCTCCATAGGTGTACAATGGGCTTAATGTTAGTACAAAAGACGCAATTTGTAAAGTTTCTTCTGCCTTAGAGGCGTCTGAGATTGGACTCGCTTGCCTAAGTAGGTCATCTAAAGAACTAAATAAACATACTTCAGCATCCTAGATCTGTGGCATATCAATGCACAGATTCAACGATTAAAGAATTAGTAGTTGCAGTCTAAATCCGGATTTACAGGACTCAAAGAACTGATAGATGACTTCGCTCTTGGGTTTGAAGGTTGATTTGTAAGATTCGGCTTGCCATGAAAAGCGGCCCATGAGAAGTCATTGCACTTTTTTAACGCTTTACAGCCAAGAGATAAAGGTGAAAGCTTCGGGTTCCTTAAAACCATCTATGCTCAATGAATGGGCCATTGACCTACTTTCACCTCAATAGCGACTTCGCAGTCCTCAAATATCTCAAGCTTTGCAATCTTAACTTTAACCCCGATGACCCCGGTCAATTGCATCAAACGCGTGGCCACTTTACCGATCAAGGTTTCGAGTAAATTGATGTGCTCTGCCGTGCACTCGTTGATGATGATTTGCCGCACTTTGCGGTAATCAAGGACTCGCATGATGTCATCGTCGGATGGCAACAGGGGTTGCTCTCCCAGGTTCAGTTCAGCATCCACTTGTATGGGTTGGGGGGCTTTTTTTTCAGCTGCAAGAATACCAAGGCTTGCATTGAAGCGAAGCCCTTTCAAGGACAAAGTTTGATGGTTCATTGGCGAGACTTGAATATTTCGACGCCCACCGCCGCACAGTCTGTATACACATCGGGTTTGCGAGTAGACAGTTGGACGGCCAACACTTGGGGGTTTTGAAGAAACTCTTTGGCCAATTCATCACACAAAGTTTCTTGCAAGTGAATGTGGCCCTTTTGAATGCGAGCCAAGACCACTTGACGGATAAAGTCATAATCGACCACTTCCTCAATCGAGTCTGACTTGGGACTTGTGGCCTCAAGGCTCACATACAAATCGATATCGATGAGCAAACGCTGTGCAGCAAGCAGCTCGAAATCATGAATGCCGATTCGGGCAAGCACTTCAAGGTCTTTGACAAAAAGTCGACGGCAATGGACTAGCAGGGGATTGAATGGTGTCATGAGATATTCACGTCTTTGTAATCTAAAACGAAAAATTACGAAAACCCTAAGTTTTTGAAATATTTTTAAATGATATTAAAATAATGAATGAGCGTCATTTTTACTGAAAAAATCACAAGAAATCAAAGAATATGAAAATTACTAAATACGCCACCTACCTGCTATCAGCGTGTTTACTTCTGAGTTGTGGAGATCAAACCACAGTGAATTCGGTCGCCAAATCGGATGTGTTCTCAAACAGTGACGGTCAAGTGACCCCCATTTCTGACACGCCAAGCTCTCTGGGGTTTTACGCGGCCTCCAGATTTCTGGATCAATCGTCTTGGGGGCCTACGACTCAATCTGTGGCTGAAGTCAGGCGTTTGGGCTATGCCGCTTGGATCGACAAGCAATTGAGCCTGCCAGCGACCTTGACCAATCCCCCAAATTACGTGTTTGATTATACGGCCAATGATGGGGTAACTAGCACTAGGGCCAACGATTGGGCGACGATTCGGTTTTTTGAAATGACGGCCATCGGTCAAGACCAATTGAGACAGCGAGTGTCTTGGGCGATTTATAATTTTATGCCTGCCGCGCAGGGCAATGCGATCAATCGTCCGAGCTATTTTGATTTTATTCAACAAAATAGCTTATCAACATTTGATCAGTTGTTGAAGGCCATCACATTGAGTCCCTCGATGGGTTTTTTCTTGAACAATCAAGAAAATACTGCCAATGCTCCCAACGAAAACTTTGCACGTGAAGTCATGCAACTTTTTTCAGTGGGAATGGTTCAGTTGAACCTGGATGGAAGTATAAAAAGGGATGCCAACGGTGCTCCTTTGCAAACCTATACACAAGCAGATGTGATGGAGGCCACCAAAGCCTTGTCAGGATGGGGATATAACTATAACAAAAACTTACCCAAAACTAATGGATGTAATTGTCAAGTACCCATGATTCCGAAAGATGCATCACAGCATAATTCGAGTGCTAAAAAAATACTGGGTACCACCATCCCTGCCAACCAAACCACTCAACAAGATCTGGATTCGTTCATCAAAATATTGGTCAATCACCCCAATACGGCGCCCTTTGTGTCCAAAAGATTGATTCAAAATTTGGTCACCAGTGACCCAAGCCCCGACTACATTTCACGAGTCGCCAAAGTGTTTGTCGACAGCAAGGCCGATTTATCTCAAGTGGTCAAAGCCATTCTATTGGATACAGAGGCCAGGGCTAGTGACAACCCAAGCGCGCAGACTGCGCGGGTTGGAAAAATCAAAGAACCCATCTTGGTTAGAACCACTTTGATGCGAGGTTTGTCATGCAAAGCCACCATCATGAGTAAGAACAACAGTTCACAAGCTGATGGAGTTGGTCAAAATCCAATAGATGCACCTACAGTATTTGGTTATGTCTCCCCAGATTACAAGGCGCCAGTCAGTCTGACCAATTTACCAGAGCAGTCTTTGATGAATTTGTCCGCGTTGAACAATCGC
>Ga0209190_1003468_pt1 | contig 10449 bp, 9 predicted proteins | sample M_140205_XF_Meta_FD_187315 | JGI IMG/M metagenome (GOLD analysis project Ga0209190, IMG submission 187315) | Freshwater microbial communities from Lake Montjoie, Canada to study carbon cycling - M_140205_XF_MetaG (SPAdes) (version 2) | ecosystem: Environmental > Aquatic > Freshwater > Lake... | reverse complement strand
TGGTCACTGGTCTGCGCAATGATTATCAAAGCCAACCTGCCAGCAATTCCAATGGCAATGACTTTCGCGGATACGCGGGCTTGAAATTGGAATTTTAATTTCATTCCGCCTCACGTTCACACACATTGAGCGGGCCGATAGAACAAAAATAATGCGATCGACATCAATCCACGCAACACGGATTTATAAAGTGTCGCTATCTTCTTTGAAGAAATACAACGCGCCGCAAACACCTCACCTCGAGACACTTGGCACTGACACATCCGTTGGGTCAACCTCATTCACCACTTTCACAAAAGGAAACACATGCGCAACATTCTCAACCACACTTTGGCATGTTTCATAACGCTATGCGCGGCTTTTTCATCTCCGCTTCTAGCCGATGAAGTTGTCATTACCCTCCAATCAGGCGACGTCATCCGCGGCACGCTGATCAGCGACGCCAACGGCGTGGTTGAAATCAAACATCCAAATTTGGGGGACTTGAAGATTAAACGCGAGTCTATTTTAAAAATGGGTCCAGCTCCTGCCGTGCCCGCGCCCACCGACGCGGCCGCCGCAAAAACTTCTGCTCCCGCCACCGATGCCGCAGTCGCGGCGGCACCACCTCCGCCTGCAACTGCGCCAGCCGCACCTGCCGCGCCAACCACGCCGCCTGCACCCGCCGCAGCCGTGGCTCAACCCGCCAAGCCGCTAGACCTAGTTGGAATATTGCAAACGCCGCCACCCGCTGAAGATCCAAACGCCCCCAAGTGGAAAGGCCAAATCGAACTCAACGCAACATTTGTGTCCGCCGACAACACACAGCTTGACCTGCGCGCCGCCGCTCAGGCCACGCGCGAAACAATTGACGACAAGTTAAAAGCCTATGCGGAGTATTACCTCAGAACACTTGCCAATTCCGGCGCCTCCGGTTTCGGCGATGTGACCGACAACAACTTGCTCACCAATGTCACCTATGACCGATTTCTCAATCCCACAAAGTGGTTGTGGTTCGGCAAGGCGCAGTATCAATACGACGTGAATCAAGGCTGGGAAAACCGAATTCAAGCATGGGGTGGAATTGGTTACCGATTTTATGAGGACCCCAAAGGCTTTTCACTCACTGGCAAACTTGGATTGGGTGCCACACATGAATTCGGCTCATCCGATATCACCGAACCCAACGGCTATGCGGAACTTGCGTTGGCCTGGCAAATTAACGACCGACAAAAGCTGAACTTGTCGTCCTACATTTCTCCTGACCTCGCCAATATTGAAAACTTTTTCGTGCAGACCCGCTTGGAATGGAGCATGAAACTCGATATTTATAGTGGCTTAAGCTTGGTGGCCGGCTTGCGCGACGATTATCAAAGCCAACCCGCCGACAACGCAACGGGAAATGATTTCCGTGGCTACGCCGGTTTGAAAATGGAATTTTAATTGCATAAACTCATTCATAAGGAACTCACATGAAAATTGTTGATGAATTCAAAGCGTTCGCTGTTAAAGGAAATGCAATGGACCTAGCCGTCGGCGTCATCATTGGCGCGGCATTCGGTAAAATTGTGAACTCGATTGTGCAAGACTTGATCAACCCCATTTTGGGAATGTTGATTGGCGGCGTTGACTTGTCGCGCTTTCAAGTGGTTTTGAAGAAAGCTGTCGTGGCCGATCCCGCCGCCAATATCGCCGCGGCGCCGGAAGTGGCAATCAAAATTGGCTCCTTCCTCAACATGTGCATTGAATTCTTCATTGTGGCGTGGGCGGTGTTTCTGTTGGTCAAAGGCTTGAACAAAATCGCGAACATGAAACCACAGTTGCCTAAATTGTAATTGCGGCTCGAAACTGAATACAAACATGAATTCAACAAGTTATCGCTATCTCATTTGGTTATTTAACTCATATACCCTATTTTAAAAATAATTCTTTTCAAATTGAGAATTTTCCCCGCATAAAGATTCGATTTCTGTAAAGATTCCATTATGCCGCGCCGTTTCATACCAACCTCCGAACCGTTGATTGAAGAATGCAAGAACTCCCTGCAAATGTTGCAAGGCGCGTTGTTGGCACTTATTAAGGCATGCGGCGCCGACCAAGACCATGCATTCGCTCTTTCGCAGAGACTGAACATTGATAAAAGTTTGGCATGGCGCATTGTGCGTTTCGCCAAGGAACACGATGTGAACCAAGCGGTTGAATTTCTTCCAGGTGATTCAGGACTACATATATTTATCAGTAAATGCCAACGTGGTTCCACCACGCATGACGCAAGCGCTCGTGCTGAAAAAGCCACCGCTGAATTAAGTTCCCTAGCCAAACGCGTGGGCGGAAGCCGCAGCGCATTTAAAAATATTTTATTACAAGGCGGAACGAATCCCGCCCGCCCCATGGCGCAAATGGCTGTGCGCAAGCAGGCCTTCATGGCCAATGAAGCCATCTGGGGAATTCGCGCAAGCGTGCGTTGGAGATGTTGGATTCAGGTTCCCACCAAGGACAAAGCCCTTTTGGATGTTGTGAGTTGCGACGCTTTCATTGGCCTCACTCGTTTGCGCAGCAATGCGAGCTGGCCACTTATACAACGTTCACTTTTTAAATACGACAATAATGATGTCAAACATCTGACTTCAGTTTCAACTGCAATTGATAAAAATAGCACTGACGAATTTCCGCTGCTGAGTGCGTTTAGTACATTGACTCCATCTCAATTAATTCGGCTGCAAACCCCACAAAAAATCACTTGGTCTTTGCCCATGGGCTCGGTTGGCAAAGAGGCCGCAACCGACCTTTTCTTTGCCGAACTCTCTCACAATGGATTTGCGCAACCCGTGGCCACGCTCACTCGACTTGATTTGCCTGTGGAAGAAGCCGTCATTGATATTTTTCTGCACAACTCACTGCTCAAAGAAACTCCCATGAACGCTTTCTTGTTCAACTGCATGACCGGTGGTGGCATGGGTGTTCCAGAGCCAAACCGCGAAAGCGATCTCATGCCACTCATTGAATCAGTGGAAGCGCTGCCGCAGGCACATCACTGGCCCGTGAAATCCATTCCCATGTACAGCGGCGTAATAGAAACATTATTCAAGGCTCAACCTTTTGAGCAAAGTGAATTCACGCTGCACCGCATCAGCATAAAATATCCAGCCATCCCTACCGCGCTGGTCATGAAGCTCTCTGACAAGCCGTAAGCTTGACATTTTTAAATTTAGTCAGGACTCATTCGCTCGCATCGCGCGCCAATACGCTACCGCACAAACGATCAAACTATTTTTTCTGATCTCTATGCGTGATCAACGGGCGCCACCAAGCCCACAACGCGGCGCGCTTCTCTTGGGACACATCGCTGGCCTCCATGGCAAGCCATGCAAATTCATCGATGCGCTTTTCGCGCGCGGCTCCAGTTGTGTGATGTAATTTCTCCAGCACATTGGCGGCGCGATTCCATGCCGACATATTTGTCGGCAGCGGCAACGCGGCAATTTGCTTGGCCGACAATTTCAACGCGTGTGGAGACAACCCTGCACCTGCATGACGCCACCAAGCCTCCGCGCTGGTGGCAGGCGAAAGCACAACCGCAAGTATGCGCCATAAATCAGAGCGTTTATGCGGCACAACGCGAATCAACGGAACACTCGGCGCCATATGACCAGTGGCGTCCACCACCGCCTCAAGCGCCTTGGTCTGCACGGCAACCAAGACCTTGGGTCGCTTGGCGTCGGCAAGCCAATCTCGCATATATGGATCTTCTGCAATCGCGCGCTCGTTCACCTCTGGGTGCTTCCAGATTTTTCCTAGCAAGCGCACGGGTCGATCGCCCCACATGCAATGCGCCCAATCAATCAAACCCGTGGTGACAATGCGAAGGCCGTGGGAACTTTTGGAATCTTTGATGGCTCCCCGCAAACCGTAGTACTGGTCGCGGAAATCAGCGGCCACGCGCGCGCGATCACCAATCACGCCGTGGGCGCGCTGCTTCATGCGCGGAACGCCGGCGTGCGCCGCCATAGCCGCGCTCCATCTTCCTTGCCACGCAGACCAGGGCAAAGTCAAGGCAGGTGAAGGCAACACACGCAGTGAATGTCCCTGATTTTTTCGCGCCGCACGACCCGCAATGCCAGTGGCCCTAGTGCCAGAGGCCGCAATGCCATTGCCCGCGCGCAACGCATGCTTGCCCTTGACCTGAGCCCCAGATTTTTTCACGGAGCTTGCAGCGTTCACGGCGCCCCTGCTTTGCAAACTTGCAAACGCAAGTATGGCGACATGCGTGGACGCGCTGGCCCAGCGTTGGCGCTCAAAGTAAATGCATTCGAGTTGCGCCAGTTTGCCAACGCGCTCACGCACCAAGTGCGCATGCGCGGCGGACAACACGCTAACTGGTTCAATCATGGCCATTCGACCGCCGGGCTTCAGTGCTTGCGCGCCCAACAATAAAAATGCGCTTGCCATGTCGGCGTACCCGCGCACCGCTCCGTCAAAGCGCTCCACAAGTTTCTGCGCTCGGCGGCGATCCACCACAGTTGCGCCAATCAACTGATTCAGAAACGGCGGATTTCCAAGCACAATGTCAAATGCGCCTTCAAGATTTTTCTCAAACAAAGCGTCGCCCACGCGCACTTGCCGCGAAAGTTGACGTGTTGCCGTGGGCCCCAAGCGCAGAAAGTGCGCCAACCGCGTCCGCGCAATTGACACCGCGATCGGATCAATGTCTACGCCATGCATGGCGCTCGCAATAGAGGCCTTGGAGCAGCCCGCGCGAACCAACTCGCGCGCCGCTGCGATAAGCAAGTTTCCGCTGCCACAGGCAGGGTCCAAAATAGTTGGGCACGCACGCAGCGCGCGCTCTTTCAACCACGGATTCAGTGAAAGTTCCACCAACACATCCGCGAGCACCATGGGCGTATAAAAAGCGCCAAGTTGCTTGCGCCGACGTGAAGTTTTTTTACCTTCCCCGCTTGTCCGTCCCAGCGACGCCTCATACGAAACCGACAGCCACTCTTGGTCGTCACCAGTTCGAAATTGTGCGGCGCTCGCCGATGTCCTTGGCATGCATTTCGATCTTATCGCCCTAGTGATTTTATAAAGCCATTTTCAAAAAAAGAGCAAATACTGCCACTTTTGCGTTCCTGCCAAGTCAATTGCCTGCTTGGAGATGCTTAAGTTGCAAAAGTGGCACCTTCGGTAGAGTTGCCCTGCACACAAGTCTGATGCCCGCAATGCACAGCGATAAGTGATAATTTTCCCGACAAAACAATATCTAATAGTTATGAAATTAAATATTAATCCATTAACCGTTACCTACACATGAATTGCAGTGTGCAAGCCTAAAATTGAAAATACTTTAAAATATTCAAACATTCATTTGACAACCCCTAAATTTGGGGTATATTTAAAATGCAGTCAAATAGCGTCTCTTTTGGGGTTCCCAAATTCCCAAGAGTCAATGTTTGATTTAGCGTTCCCTTACTGCCTGCAAACCTTTTCGGGCTTCCCTCTCATGAAAACAAATTTATATGCTTCAGTTATAGGATTTGGCTTCTTTGCCGCATCCGCATCCTCGGCCGTGGTTAGTTACACGAATCTGGGTCTTTGGAGCGAAGATGTTGTCAATGCAGGCTCTACAATAGCCATCGAATCATTCAACTCTTATAGCGGGGCTTACGGTCCATCGCTCTCCGGCACAGCTGGAGGCATCACTTGGACAGCCAGTTCCGTTGGTGACATTTATTGCGACGCGGGTTTCTTTTCGACCAACCTTCCAAATACTTCTGCCACATTTATGTTTGCCCCTGGCGTTAGAGGAATTGGCGGAAATATCTTTGGAACTGATATTGATCTTAACCCCGTTGCCAACACTCGGATTAGGGTGACATTGGCCGACGGCACTGCTTACACCGGCTATGCGAATGGCCCGTCGGATTTTGTTGGGTTTCTTTCCGATGGCGCTGCGATTGCAAGCATGACAATCACAGCAAGCAGAGGAACAAACGTGTGGGTTACGGCCAACAATTTGTACTTTGGCGTCATAGGACCAATTCCAGCTCCAGGAGCGTTTGCTTTAATTGGCTTGTCCGCTCTAGTTCAAAGACGTAGGCGCTGAGATCACCAAATAATTCCACCCCGCTTTGGGGTCAAAAAGTCGCTTGAGTCCTCGGACTCGGCGACTTTTTTATTATGCATGCATAAGGAATTTGATGCGCCTAGTGATCAAAGTAAAACTCGCGGTCGGGCTTGCTGTAAATGTGGCTTAACGAATCCTGGTGCGTATCTAGCCATTTCATACTGGCGTTACACTTGCTCATCTTCGCGGGCATAGCTCAGTTGGTAGAGCGTCAGCTTCCCAAGCTGAATGTCGAGGGTTCGATTCCCTTTGCCCGCTTTGACACACGGCTTAAACAGCCGTGTTTTGTTTTTTGCGCACCTCCTCTAGCGCGGGCCCAAAAAAGCGCTAAAAAATGCTTGAGCTGTATGAATTACTAGAATTTCAATCTCATGCCCACATCAAAATTTAAATCAGTGAATGAATATCTCGCCGCGCAGGATGCCACGAAAGGCAAGACTCTGAAGTCGGTGCTTGATTTTATTCTTGCTCAGTTTCCAGAGTTGGAATCCAAGATTTCCTGGAACGTTCCAACCATCCACCGAAATGGAAAGTATGTGTTTGGCGTTGCGGCGTACAAGAATCATCTCACTCTGGCGCCGTGGAGCCCCACCATCATAGAAAACTTTCAAGCGCGTCTAGAAAAGTATGTCGTGTTTAAAAACTGTTTTCAGATTCCGGTGGATTGGACAATAGATAAAAAATTAGTGAAGGACTTGGTGCGCGCCCGCTTGGCCGAGTTGGATTTATCTATGTAAGTTGACCATGCGAACCTCACCGCCCCACTGCAACAACAAAAGTAACCAATCCGTCGAACGCTATTGCATGCGTCGATTGCCGGATTGCACTTCATCAATCGCTTTCTGCAACTGATCCAGCCGCTGTTGCCGCGCGCCAAACAATTCAACAAAGTGCGGTGGATTTTTGTGCGGCATCACCCCGAAGCGCCCCTCGCGATAAATCTGTTTAAAGATCGCATCCACCTCATCGCGATACTCGTGGTCGATGGGCCGAATTCCATCCGCCTGCATTTGCACGGGCCACTCCTGCGACTTTGGCACAAACGCAAGAATGTCCAGGCGATCCAGCGACTCTCTCACAGCCGGAATCATGGACGCCACAAACGCGTCGTTGATGTCGCTACTGCCTTGGTTGGCGGTGTATTGCGAATACGCAATGTAATCAACGGGCGCGCGGTCAAAAATCACATCATCGCTTGAAGCGCAATAGCGATGCACGCGACTGATGTTGTAGTACAACTGAATTCCATTGTGCAACTTGGTTGACTGATCGCGAAACAAAATTTCATACGGTCCGTGAAGGGACAACGCCCTGTACGGTTCCTCCTCGCGCGTGAAGCCGGGGTGCTTGGCAACCCAGTCATTCACCACGGTGGACTTTCCCAAAGAATGGCTTCCAGAAATGGCAATGCGCATGGTTGGTTGTCCTGGCTCTACTGTGCAAAAATTCCGAGCTGAAAAGTCAGCACGCCACCACTTTAGATGGCGGCACGATTTTTCTTGGAAACCTCATCCTTAAAGACAATGGCCAGCTTTGTAATGACGATCTGATAGTCGTCATAACTGACCTGCCCTTGTTTGACCCGCAAAGCCTTGATCTCATTTGCGGCGGCGAACAGCGCCTCAGTCATTTGAATTGTGCTGGGCTGATAGTTGATGCGCAGGCGCGGCCATAATTTCTGCAGTGTGTCGCTTTGCGCCCAATTGAGAAAATTTCCAAGCCAAACATTCAGTCCGGTCTTGTCATGCGTATAGATTGTCTTGTAATCCTCGAAAATCTGAAATACAGAAATTGCAAACGCCACTTGATGCATGTCCTGTGAAGACGCGATCGCAAGATCTGGATACATCTCGGCCGGCATCGAACCCAACTTTTCATACTCCTCCGCTAGCCGAAAATTAGGCGTAATCCACAGATCCTTGATGATGTTGATGGTGGACAATTCCAAAGCTTTTTCAGAATCTTCTTCTTGACTACGCGCCTGGTGATACAAGGTCAATGCCACGAACAATCCCGCTCCACCAGTGAGAAGCATCATTAATTTGTAGACCGTCGACCGTTCAATGGGCTCATCAATGGCTGTTTCTATTGAAAGCAAATACACAAATAGAACGCAGAGGCTAATCATTGCAAGTAGCAAATACTTTGAGAAATTCACGGATGTTCTCCAGGTTAGATAAATAATGAAACCGACACGGACTTGGAGTGTAAGAACATGCCCCGTTTACGCAAGAGTTGCGCGCGCATTTGTGTCATTTAAAGTCTCCGCGCCCCGCTCATTTCTGCAACAATCCGCCTTGTGAGCACCGCAAATATTTTAACGATCGCTTGCTTGGACCGCCCTGGAATTGTGCACTCTATTTCCGGATTTATCATGGCCTGCGACGGCAACATTGATGAAGCCGCGGAGTTCAACGACCATGAAACTGGCATGTTCTTCATGCGTGTCAAGTTTGCCTGCTCGCAACCTTCACAAGATATCTTGCGAGCGCAATTTTTAGAGTTTGCCAAACCATTCGACATGCGTTGGCAACTTCATGCGTCCAATCAATCCATGCCCACTGTGTTGTTTGTAAGTAAAGAAGGTCATTGCCTAAATGATCTTTTATACCGCTGGCATTCTGGCCACTTACCCATTGACATCCGCGCCGTCATTAGCAATCACCGCGATCTTGAACCGCTTGCCGCCAAATACCAAGTGCCGTTTCACTATTTCGCGATCACGCCAGCCACAAAGACCGTCGTAGAGGCGCAGCAATATGAGTTGATTGAATCCAAGAGCGCGCAACTGGTTGTGCTTGCGCGCTACATGCAAGTGCTTTCGGCAGATTTGTGCGCCAAACTTGTTGGGCGCGCCATCAATATCCACCATTCTTTTCTACCCAGTTTCAAAGGCGCGAATCCTTATCAACAAGCGCATCATCGAGGCGTGAAACAATGTGGCGCAACGGCCCACTATGTCACGGCGGGTCTTGATGATGGACCAATCATTGAACAAGATGTCGCGCGCACCGATCACAGCATGTCTTTGGAATCCCTGATCACTCAAGGCCACGACACCGAGTGCCAAGTTCTGGCGCGCGCCGTGAAGTGGCACAGCGAACACCGCGTGCTAGTCAACGGCCAAAAGACAGTGGTCTTTAAATAAGCGCGTGCTGGTCAACGGCCAAAATACCGTGGTCTTTGAATGACTGCGTGCCGGACAAACTGAAAACCCAATCCGCAATTGCGCCGCATCAAAGATCGCTGGCACAATGCAAACACACTTTCCAGTTGGTTTCCCTGCGCCCATTCGCTATGCTTGAAACGCGAACGCCTTTCAGTTGTTGAACCCCTTCAAGGATCGAACCATGTCTACCGAGTACGTCACCACCGAGCGCCAGCAGAATTTCTTGTCCAAAGTTGAAGACACCCGCCACGAGCGCAACATCATCAACGGCCTCGCGCCCTTTCTTGATGAGAAGGCGCCCGCCGACATGTTGGGTCTTTACTCTTCAAGCGAACTTGTGCAGTTGCGCGTGCTTAAGGGCACCGATCGCGATCTTGAAAAGCGCATGCCAGTGAAGATGACGCGCCACTACTTTGAACTTGCCAAGACCAGCGCGCCCATCCGCCGTATTGTGAAGGCGGATCCCGCTGAAACCATGGACCTTGCGGGCTCCGAGGATCCAGGCTTTCAAATGGACTACAGCCCCGTTGAAGGCATGTTGCACAAATACGAAATGGGTCTTCTGTATGTTGTGTCTACTTGCTCCGCGCACTGCCGCTTCTGTTACCGCGAGGAACTGATCGCGCGCAAAGAAATTACGCGTCAAGACGGCACCGTTGCCAAGAAGGGCATGGCCAATATTCCAGAGGTGACGGAGTTCATCAAGCGCTTCAATTCTGAAGTTGCCGCGAACGGTGGACGCCATCCAACGTGTGGCCGCGAAAAACTTCGCGAAGTTCTTATGTCGGGCGGCGATCCAATGGTGCTGACCAATTTAAAGATTGCGTCATGGCTTGGCGCGCTTGCGGAGGCGGGCGTTGAGTCGATTCGCATCGGCACCAAGGAAATGGCATTTTATCCTGATCGATTTGACGACGCGTTTATAGCCATGCTTGATGGATTCCATCAAAGCTATCCAGATGTTGGCCTGCACATTGTGGTTCACTTTGAACACCCGGACGAATTTCTTGCCAAAGATGCCGACGGCAAATACATCCACAATGACAAGGGCTTTTTGCAGTGGGTGCCATCGACTGGCGCCGCCATGCAACGCCTTGTGTCGCGCGGTTGGTTAAGCGTTGAGAATCAAACGCCAATCATGAAGGGCATCAACGATGATCCCGACGCGCTGCGTATTTTG